>Ga0268276_1001776_pt1 | contig 20023 bp, 19 predicted proteins | sample saktaG_4_FD_190145 | JGI IMG/M metagenome (GOLD analysis project Ga0268276, IMG submission 190145) | Saline water microbial communities from Sakinaw Lake, British Columbia, Canada - sak_2010_1_5_45m | ecosystem: Environmental > Aquatic > Non-marine Saline and Alkaline > Saline ... | reverse complement strand
TCGCCATGAAAGAACTGGCATCAAACGCTGTAGAGAAAAATGAAGTCAACTTTGTTCCAGAACGCTTCAGCAAAGTCTTCCTTCACTGGATGTCGGAAATCGAAGATTGGTGCATTTCCCGTCAATTATGGTGGGGACACAGGATTCCCATCTGGTATAAAGACGATAAAATCCATTGCGGAACTTGTCCCGGAGAAGGTTGGATACAGGACGAAGATGTCCTTGACACATGGTTTTCATCTGCCTTATGGCCGTTTTCGACCCTTGGGTGGCCGGAGGAAACCGAAGCATTCAAAAGATATTATCCGACCAGCGTCATGGTCACTGGCTATGACATAATCTTTTTCTGGGTAGCAAGAATGATTTTCCAAGGAATCGAATTCACGGGAAAAACTCCTTTCAAGGATTGTCTTATCCATGGCCTTATCCGGGATGAAGAAGGACGCAAGATGTCTAAGTCTCTTGGCAATGGCGTGGACCCGATCGATATCATCGTAAAATATGGTGCCGATGCCTTGAGATACTTTATCTCCACAAATTCAGCTCCGGGAATGGACATGCGCTATGAAACAGAGAAAGTCGAGTCCAGCTGGAACTATATCAACAAAATTTGGAACATCAGCCGCTATGTTCTGATGAATATCGAAAACATGAGTTGTGAAGACTTGACACTTCTCCCGAAAAAGATGAGTTTCGCAGATAAATGGATCATTCACCGCCTGAACCAGACGATTGTGCAATCAGACGCTTTATATGAGCGCTATGATTTTGGCGAAGCTTCAAAAATTATCTACAATTTCACCTGGAACGATTTTGCTTCCTGGTATGTGGAGATGAGCAAACTGGATATTACAGAAGCCTCAACCAAATCTGTGCTTTTCTATGTGCTTCAATCCATAATCAAGTTAAACCATCCGATCATGCCCTTTGTCACGGAAGAAATCTATCAATTGCTTCCGCATCTCGAGCCTTCAATCGTTATTTCCAGTTGGCCTGTAGACAATAATCTGCGTTTTCCGGAAACAGAGAATCGAGACTGGTTCTTTGAACTGATCAAAAAAATCAGACAAATCAGAAATGAATACAATGTTCCATACCAAAAACAAATCGATCTTCTAATTGTTTGCGATAAACCGACAAGGACATTCATCGAAGAAAACAAAATCTATCTCGACAAATTCGTCAACCCCGGGAAACTGTCTATTTATGAAAAATTGGATCAAGTCGATAAGGCGATATCAATCATCTTTAACGAGATTCAGGCGTATTTGCCACTAGGTAGCCTGATAAACTTTGAAGAGGAAATCACTAGATTGGAAAAGGAACAAAGCGATTTGGAAAAAGAAATCAAAAGAAGCCAAGCTATGCTTGGCAATGAGAACTTTCTGAAAAAAGCCCCAGCTGATAAAATCGACGAGGAACAACAAAAATACAATCTGTATCAAAAACGTCTCCAAGAGACGAAGTTACGGCTTGAGGAGTTAAAACGATAATAATGTTCATTACTTTCGAGGAAGCAAAAAACTGGATTGAAAACTCGCACCGCTTCGGTGAAAAGCTCGACTTGAGCCGAATGGAGATTGCCTGCTCTATCTTGGACCATCCCGAGAATAGTTTTCTGTCCGTCCATGTTGCCGGAACCAATGGCAAAGGATCCACCGCCAACTACATCAAGAATATTCTCTATGATGCAGGCATCAAAGTCGGAATCTATACTTCGCCCTATGTTGTCAAATTCAACGAGCGGATCGGTATCGATCAGTATTTCATATCCGATGAAGAAATCATCAGTTATGCGAACATCCTCCATGATCTTTGGGAAAAAGTCTATGAGGAATACAATGATGCAATCACTTTCTTTGAAATATTAACTTTAATGGCATTTCTATATTTCCGGGACCAAGGTGTTAACTATGCCGTAATCGAAGTCGGGCTCGGCGGTCTTTTGGATGCGACGAACGTGATTATTCCCGAAGTCTGTTGCATCACGAACATATCATATGACCACATGAAACAACTTGGCAACACTTTAGAAAGCATCGCGCTCAACAAACTGGGAATCGTCAAAGAAGGCATCCCCCTTGTTACTGCAATCGAAAACAAGGAGTTGTTTCCGCTCTTATACGAAGTTACTTCAAATAAACATTCAAGACTCAAAATTGTTGATTTCAATCTTGTTTCGGATGTTTTGATTGATGAGATCACCTCCTTCAAATACCGGACGGAGCCCTATGAATTGCAATTGCCAGGTATGCATCAGGTTAAAAACGCTTGTCTTGCCATCGAAGTCATCCGGGTGCTGAGGCTAGCAAACAATCTGCCTATTAAAGAAGAAAATATCCATAACGGTTTGAAAATCACAACTTGGCCAGGCCGGTTCGAGATTATTAATCATCAGATCGTGTTGGACGGAGCCCACAATATCGGAGGCATTGAATCGCTGAAACAGACGCTTGCGGCTATGTATCGTGGCAAATACATCAAGTGTTTATTCTGTATGATGAAAGACAAGGAACACGAAAAAATCATTTCTGAACTAGACAACGTTGTCGATGAATTTCACTTCACTGAGATCGAGTATCCACGCAGAGCCAACGCTATCGATCTATATAATGAAAGCCATCATCCAAATAAACATGTTCACAGCGATTTCAAAGCCATATTCAAGGCGCTTGTCAGACTTCTGAAAGAAGATGAGATTTTGCTTGTCACCGGCTCTTTGTATTTCATCTCAGAAATTAGAAAACTGATTATCCAAGACTAAAGATGGGGAAACCCATCTTTTTTCAAGTTTTTCGTGGTGGTCCTCGTAATATTTACTAGGGTGATAATGATGTATATGCTAAAAGACATGCCTGAATATGAAAGGCCGAGGGAAAGGCTGCTGGCTCACGGAGCGGGATCGCTTTCAACATATGAGCTGATTGCAATCATCTTTTCGACCGGTAGCAGGGAAATGTCAGTTCTTGAGGTTGCCAAGGCCGTGGTGAATGACACGACCGAATTGTCTGATTTGAAGGACAAGACGATCAGTGAGCTATGCTCTATCAGAGGCGTTGGCAAAGTCAAAGCAATCAGTTTGCTTGCGTCCATTGAGCTCGGAAAACGGGTCCACAGCGTTAATATGGAGAAAACCAGGGTTCAGTCACCAAATGACGTATACTTGCTGTTAAAGGAAGATTTGGCGTCTTTGAAACAGGAAGTGCTATTTGTTTTGTTTCTTGATTTAAAAACAAATCTCATCGCCAAAAAACAAATATTTGTCGGAAGTCTCAACCAATCCTTGATTCATCCCAGGGAAGTGTTTAAATACGCAGTGAAATACTCTGCCTACCAGATCATACTGGTTCACAATCATCCGTCAGGAGATCCGGAACCATCCAACCAGGATATTGAAGTTACGAAGAAATTCATGGAGGTGGGCGAAATGATGCAAATCGCTTTGATCGATCATGTGGTGATTGGAAAAGATAGGTATGTCTCAATCTTTGATTTTATGAGAAAAGCAAACAAATAGAAAAAAGTCAGCTTTTGCCAGCTGACTTTTTTTATGTGTTGATATGCTTAGTTTTTCCCGCCTTGGGTAGAGGTATGGGTAGTGTAGGTGCCTGTTTCTTGGAAATCTTCGATGGACTTGTCATACATGTCACATCTGTTTTGAATTTGGTTTCTAAAGGCTTCAACAGCATTTAGGTGTTCTTGGATCATGATTTGATGCTGTTCTTGGATCTGAGTGCGAATTGCTTCTCCATCAGCTTGATATTCGATTCTGAGTGCTGATATGGCATCATGCAATTCAACTTTCAAAGCCTCAAGTTCAGCAATCAAATCTGTTGCATCGCCTTCAGCGGCTTCGATTTCGGCTATTTGAGCTTCCAAAGCCTGGATTTGCGGAAGATACTCGTCAAGCAGCAATTGTCTTGCTTCAAAGAATTCTGTTTTCAATTCTGCGCAAACCATTTTGATTTCTTGGTTATTGTCTTTTATAACAGCAATCAGTTCTTGTTGGGTCATCAACAAAGCATCTTCGAAAATTAGCGTTGCGTCAGCTTCGATGGCGCGATAGACCAGTCTTAAGAATCCTGGTGTAACACCTAATTCATCTGCTTCAGCCAATAGTTCGGTATTGTCCTTGTCGATTGCTCTGCCAAACATGCCTCTGTTTTGGAAAGCTTCATTGAATTTTTCTTGAAGTCTTGTTTGAACTTTCTCTGATGTGCAACTGATTTCAACAGTGGTGTCATCTGAATCAGGATCGATAAAGCCAAGGTCGATTGCCTCATCAATGATTTCGCCTACAGCAGCTTCCATGGTTTTGTTTTCAAGACTCAAGTTCAATAAAAGCATTTCACCGTCTTGGTTCAAAGCAGCGACGCTCTTGACATTGTTATTTGCGTCCAGTACCATGTCGATTCCGGGATTGATTTCAATTGTCGCGTATGAAAGTTCCGTGACTTGGTCACAGCCCGCTAAAAATAGTGTGAAAAATAGTGCAAAAGCCATTCCAGTTGAAACTAATAATTTTTTCATTTTTAAATCCTCCTTTTTGTTTTCTACACAAGATATACGGGGGATTATATCTTTTTATTGGGAAAATCCTATTTTTTTAAAAAATTCAAAATGTCATCATAAACCGTAGCTTTGTCGAGTTCATTCAAAATCTCGTGGCGGTCTTCATCGTAGAGTTTCATTTTGACATTGGTAAAGCCAAGTTTCAACATTAAATTATAAAGGTAATTAATTCTTTCGCCATAATTGCTGAGCGGGTCCTTGGCTCCAGATATGATAAATATCGGCAAATCGCGTTTTGTCTTCATGATATTTTTTGTATTGTTCACATATCCCAGCCACCGGAACATGTCCCGATTGGCAGTTACAGTGAAAGGCTGTCCACAAATTGGTGAATTGTGGTAATAATCCTGGATTTCCTTGTCCTTGGTCAACCATTCCTCATCCAAATCATGGATTAGACCATCTTTTTTCATTTTTCGAGGATTGGCATCGATTGCCATATTCTGAATGGTCTTTGAAATATGTTTTGGACCTTTGAAAAAACCGATGATACTTGCGAGCATTTTTCCCATTGAAGATACGATTCCAGGAACATGCGTTGTTCCTGACCAGACAGCTTTAGCATAAAACTCGGGATAATCAATGACAAGTTTTCTAGCAAGGAAAGAGCCCATACTGTGACCTAAAACGTAATATTTTTGCTTCGGATAAGTTTTCTGAATGTAATCTTTTACAAGTAACAATGATTCAAATGCGATTCTGTCACCGTCTTTGTCGGCGAAATGTACAAAATCTGTTGTCGAAGTGCTGAGGCCGTGGCCTAATATGTCGCAGCCAACTACAGCGAAGCCGTTCTTGCTTAAAAATTCAGCGAAGAGACCATATCTGGCGAAATGCTCGCTGGCACCATGGATGATTTGAACAACGCCCTTAGGTTTGGTTTCAGGTTCGTAGACATAAAGATGGATGGTATTACCCTTTGAATCGGATTGTGTTAATTTTTGCATGATTACACTCCCTAACTTCTTATTTTTATAGAATTATTATACCATTTCCCGTTTAATTTTCAAACATGATTTGGTATAATGATAGCCAAAGAGGTGCATTAATGGAGAAATATATTTTGGCAATCGACCAAGGGACAACTTCTTCTAGAGTGTTAATTTTCAATAAGGCTGGAAAAATCATCTGCCAGAGTCAATATGAGTTCACTCAGTATTTTCCCGAACCGGGATTTGTCCTACATGATCCGAAAGAAATTTGGGAATCGGTTTCAGTCTGTATCGGCGAATGTATGGTCAAAGCCAAACTGTCTGCACAACAAATCGCTGGAATCGGCATCACAAATCAACGCGAGACGACAGTTGTTTGGAACAAACATTCAGGCGAGCCAGTATATAATGCCATTGTCTGGCAAAGCAAACAAACTAATTCCATTTGTGAATCATTACGAAAACAAGGCCATCAACAAATCGTTAAGAACAAAACCGGCTTGTTGATAGATCCCTATTTTTCCGCTACCAAAATCAAATGGATTCTCGATAACGTCAAGGGGGCCAAAGAATCAGCTCAAAAAGGCGATTTGTTATTTGGAACGATAGATACCTGGATCGTTTGGAACCTGACCAATGGTAAACAACACGTAACTGATTATTCTAATGCTTCCAGAACGCTATTATACAACATCTTTGATTTGTGCTGGGACGATGAATTATTAAAAATATTCGGAGTCCCGAAGTCGATGCTTCCGGAAGTGAAACCATCTTCGGGAGTAATCGGCAAAACCTCCAAGAACGTTTTTTTTGGACACGAAGTACCGATTGCAGCCATCGCTGGCGATCAACAAGCTGCACTTTTCGGACAGACCTGCTTCAAGGATGGAGATATCAAGAACACCTATGGGACTGGATGCTTTTTATTGATGAACACCGGTAAAAACCCCATTCTCTCGAACAACGGACTTTTGACGACAATTGCTTGGGGGATGAACGGAGAAATCACCTATGCGCTTGAAGGCTCGATCTTTGTTGCCGGATCAGCGGTCCAATGGTTAAGAGACGGGATACAAGTGATCAAGAAATCAAGCGAATCCGAAACTTATGCAAAGAGTTGTGAAAGCAATCAGGGCGTCTATTTTGTGCCAGCGTTTGTCGGGCTTGGAACTCCCTACTGGGACAAAGATGTCAAAGGAGCGATTTTTGGAATTACTCGAGGCACATCACGGGCTCAGATCATCAGAGCGACTCTCGAAGCAATCGCTTACCAGACCAAAGATGTTATCCGAATCATGGAAACCGAATCCAAAATCTGTCTCAACCGTTTGCGCGTTGATGGCGGCGCTTCGGCGAATGACTTTCTCATGCAATTCCAAAGCGACATTTTGGGAGCTTATATCGACAAACCTGCAACAAGTGAAACCACTGCGTTGGGAGTTGCTTACATGGCTGGAATCGCAGTTGAATTCTGGAAACTAGAGGAAATCAAACAAATGTGGGGTATTGACAAAATGTTCAAACCACAGATCTCCGAAAAAGCAAGAAATGAATTGTATGCAGGGTGGCAAAAAGCAGTCAAAGCCTGCATGATGTTTAAATAATTAAATCGTGCTTTTTCGGCATGCATGATATATAATTATACTGGAGACGAAGAGGTGAAAGGCGTGCAAGAAAAAATGGACAAATTCAACAATCTCAAGAAAAAAAGTGAGAGATTGGTCGCGATCGGTGGGGGAACCATCCTCATCGGGGGAATCGTATATTTGTTGCTCCTAAGTTGGCTTGGAGAAAATTCTGCATTTTTCGCTTTCTTGATTATTGTGACTGGCGTTATCGTTGCAATTATCGGCGGTGTCGAATTCTCAAAACTCAAGAAAAAATTCAAATTTGAAGTCCTCAGCACTTTTTTTTCCGAGGCTATTCCAGGAATTACTTATCTGCCAAATCAAGGATTGTCTCAGCCTGACGTATACGCAACTGAGTTTCTAAAACGTGCCGACAGATTCTATTCTGAGGATATGTTGCAGGGAAAACTTGACGAAGTTGATTTTCTCTCGAGTGATGTTAAGTTAGAAGAACGCCATGTCCAGCACACAAAGAACGGCACCAGGGTTTATTATGTTCCGTATTTTATCGGCCGGGTCTTCAAATTTACTTTCAACAAGCCTTTTGATGGCTATCTTCAAGTTCTTGAAGGTGGCTCTCCGCTTTCAAACCGCAAGTTCAAAAAAGTGGAACTTGAGTCAGTCGATTTTAACAAAAAATTCAAAACTTATTCCACAAACGAATTATCCGCTTTTTATGTTTTGACTCCTGACATAATGGAGGCCATCTTCGAACTGGAAAAACGCAACCCTGGACGAATAGGCTTGTCGTTTTCTGAAGAAAACCTGTATATTGCCATCAACAATGGCAAAGATACCTTCGAGATTAAAATGTTCAAGAAGATCGATGATCTGATGATGGACGGTTTCAAACGGGATTTGCTTGTTATCAAGGATTTTATCCACACGCTCAAACTGAATACAAAGATCTTCAAAAAAATGTAGAATTATGCCATATGCAGGCGAAATCGCCATTATTTTTATGGTTTGCATAGAAATCATTGCGTCAGGCATCATATTCAATTGTGAGAAATAAAATTATATTATATAGAAATAATAGGAGGATACAAATGATAACATTATTGTCAAACTTAGGCATCACGCTTCTGATTATCTCAGGGGTAATCATCCTCATTGTTTTGTGGTATATCGCCGTAATGAACCAGCTTCGTCAGCTTGAGCTGAAAGTGAACGAAGCCGAATCAGGAATCGATGTCGCCTTGACAAAACGGTTCGACATGCTGACAAAGATGCTCGAAACCACCAAAGGCTATGCAAAACATGAAGCTGAAACCTTGGAAAAAGTAGTCAAATGGCGTTCGGGAATCCCCCAGAATGCAACGCTGAAGGAAAAAGAAGAGTTCCTAGGCCAAATGAACCAAGTAGCTTCAGGAATCAATGTTGTCGTCGAACAATACCCAGACCTCAAAGCCAACACCGTGTTTTTAGGGCTGCAGTCTGCTGTTGCGAACACAGAAGAACACTTGCAAGCCGCCAGAAGGCTTTACAATGCAAACGTGACTAGAATCAACCATGTCATCGTTACTTTCCCGCAAAGCATCGTCGCAAACGCTATCCACATGGAGAAAAAACTGTATTTCGAAGCGGAAGAGAAAAAACGTCAAGATGTAGATTTTAAATTCTAAATTATACATAATATTTGCACAATTTAGAAATAATGAAGGCAACGGACTATATATTCCGTTGCTTTTTCTTTCGTTGCGAAAAATATATATAAAAGTGTAATACTTAGTGCACATTTCTCTAATTTTGAGATTATGCATTTGTTGTCGAATAAGCTATCATTGTAATAAAACAACACAAGGAGGCACTATGTTAAATCAAGTTGTATTGGTCGGAAGACTGACCAAAGATCCTGAATTAAGGAAACTCGATGACAACCGAAGCGTTACTACGATTTCTTTGGCGGTACAGCGTCCGTTCAAAAGTGGTGAAACAAATGACTATGAAACTGATTTCTTTAGTTGCACGTTATGGAGTGGTATTGCCGAGGCTACAGTAGATTACTGTAAAAAGGGATCAGTCGTGGGAATCAAGGCCCGCCTGCAACAGCGAGATCATATGCAAGACGGGAAAAAAATCTTTTCGTACCCAGAGATAATTGTCGAAAAAATCTCGTTTATCAGTTCGCAAAAAGACTAAGATGCAATTTGCATCTTTTTCTTTTTTTCAGTTGTAAATAATGGTATAATCTCATGTATAGGTGATGACTGATGAGAGAATATCAAGAATTTCTGCGCACAATTCTGGCTAAGGGACATGAAAAAACGGATCGCACCGGTGTTGGAACGATCTCTATTTTCGGTTACCAGATGCGCTTTGATCTGCAAGAAGGATTTCCTCTACTAACAACTAAAAAAATCCACCTGAAATCAGTCATCCATGAATTGTTATGGTTTATCAAAGGCGATACGAATATCAAGTATCTAGTCGAGAACAAAGTGCGAATTTGGAATGATTGGCCATACGAAAAATTTAAGCGATCCGAATCATACAATAATGAAACAATCGAGGAATTCGCGGAAAAAGTGGCAACTATACCAGGATTTGCTGAAAAGTATGGCGATCTCGGACCGGTATATGGAAGGCAATGGCGGGACTTCGAAGGCAAGGAAAGAAATATCGATCAACTGAAAATCGTCATTGAGACAATCAAAAGCAACCCGGACAGCAGACGGCTCATCGTCAATTCCTGGAACGCTCCACTGATTGACAAGATGGCATTGCCACCCTGCCACGTGATGTTTCAGTTTTATGTCAGCGACGGGAAATTATCATGTCAATTATATCAACGAAGTGCAGACGCCTTTTTGGGTGTCCCTTTCAATATTGCATCTTACGCTTTGCTGACAATGATGGTGGCATCGGTTTGTAATCTCGAACCAGGAGAATTTATTCATACTTTTGGCGATTGTCATATCTATCGGAATCATATGGACCAGGTCAATATTTTGTTGTCAAGAATACCACGAAAACTTCCTAAAATCCATCTGAATAAGGCGATTAAACAAATCGATGGATTCAAATATGACGATTTCGAAATTACTGGATACGATCCACATCCTGCTATTAAAGGAAAGGTTGCAGTCTAATGATCAGTTTAATATTTGCGATTGACCCCAATTACTTAATTGGCAACGATAATGATTTGCCCTGGAATTATCCTGAGGATTTGCGATATTTTAAAAAAACAACAGAAAACAAAATGGTACTAATGGGGCTCGAGACATTTCGTTCGATTTTGAATAGAATCGGCAAACCTTTGCCTAATCGTCAGTCGATTATTGCTTCTTTGGAACCTTATTCCTATCCTGGAGTGACAGTGACCAATGATCTTCTGAATTTTCTTCAAGCGCATCGAGATGAGGAAATTTTTGTTATCGGTGGCAAAACCATCTATGAGCTCACCTTGCCTTTTGCGGATAGGCTATATATTACTCATATTAGAAAAGTTCATGAAGGCAATGTCTTTTTGAACAAACTCGATTTGTCCAAGTTCAAACTGGTTAAAAAGGACGAAAGAGAAGATTTGACTTTTGCAATCTATGAAAGGATTCGAAGAAAATGATCATTGTCATCATCAACCTCTTCCTTACACTAGCTGGAACAGCGCTGTTTCTTATTTTTGGCACATATCCTCAAAACATTGTTGGAACATTGATGGTTTTAGGGGTGGCTGTTGGCCTGTTTTTTGCCTCGATGATCGTTTTGTTACTCTTACTAATTGTAGTGATTTATACAACCGTGAATACTAATAAAAAAAGCCTCTTGAAACATAATTTCTATAATCAGTTCGGTTTTTACATTTTCAATTTCATCTTGCGAGTGAAAGTGATTGTTACGGGCAGAGAAAACCTGCCTCAGAGCAATCGATTTGTCACTATTTCTAATCACATCGAATATACCGATCCTATATATATGAAACAGATATTTAAAAAATTTCCGATGGCTTTTGTTTCAAAGGAAGAACTGTTCCGTTTTTCGCTACTTAGGTACTTAATGTTGGGGACTGGATGCATTTCCCTCCACAGAGGCATGGCCAGACAAGGCCTTCAAGCGATACTAGATACTGTCAATGCGATTAAAAACGGCCAACCCATGGCAGTTTTCGCTGAGGGAACGAGAAGTTATTCTAACGAGATGATTCCCTTCAAAGCCGGTTCTTTCAAACTTGCAACCAAGGCTGAAGCCGATATTGTTCCGGTATGTCTCTATGATATGCATGGAATCTTCAGACGTTTCAGAATAGGAATTCAAAAGTGTTACATTCATGTGCTACCGGTTATCCCATATAAGCAAATTGCTGATATGGATACAAATGCCATCAGTGTCATGGTGCAAAATTTGGTTGAGAAACAAATGAAAGAATTCAAAGCGAAATATCATAATTGAAATTCTGTTTTTGCAGTGATGAATCAAAGCTACAAACACCAGGAAGGAAAAGACATGTACGGACTGATCTTTTTTACGTTTTTGAAAATTGGTCTTTTCACGTTCGGCGGAGGATATTCCATGATTCCGCTGATTCAGCGTGAGGCAATCGAAAAAAGAAAGTGGATTGATTACGACGAATTTCTGGATATCATCGCGATTGCTGAATCAACTCCCGGTCCGATAGCTATCAACAGCGCAACCTATATCGGTTATAAATTGAAAGGCTTTCTAGGCGCTTTAATGGCCACTTTGGGTGTTGTATTGCCATCATTTGTCATCATCACTCTAGTTTCGATTTTCTTCATGCAATTCAAAGACAATCTCTGGATCGCCTATGCTTTTCAGGGTATCAGAATTGGTGTTGCTATCCTCATTTTGAATGCCGGTATCAAACTATTCAAAAAAATGAAAAAAAACTGGTTTTCCTATGTTATGATTCTCGCAGGGCTATCTCTGGTTCTGTTCCAGGTTTTACCAGTTCTGCTAGCGATTCTGCTGGGCGGGCTCATCGGTATTATTTATTGTATTTTAATGCACAAAGCCGAAGTGAAAAATCATGGGTAAACTGTTGCTGTTACTAATCACTTTTTTCAAAATCGGTTTGTTCACTTTCGGAGGCGGATACGCAATGATTCCGCTTATCCAGGAAGAAGTTTTGAAACATCAATGGTTGGATTCAATTGACACGTTGGTTGATTTCATTGCCGTAAGCGAATCAACTCCTGGACCGTTTGCAATCAACATGGCCACTTTCATCGGCTTCCATGAAGCAGGTATCCTTGGAGCTATATTTGCCACTTTTGGAGTTGTTCTTCCTTCGTTTATCATTATTTTGATAATAGCCAAATTTTTCACACGTTTCTCAAAAAACAGGTATGTTCAAGGATTTCTACACGGAGTTAAACCCGTTATTGTTGGAATCTTGGTGACTGTCGCCATCGGGTTTATCCTTAGAAGCACCATCCATACTGATATCATGAATTTATCTCAGGCAGTTCAAGATTACAAAGCATGGATAATCTTTGGGGTTTTGTTTCTCTTGTTTCGCATTTTCAACAAAATGAACCCTATTTATTTAATTTTGATCTCTGCAGTATTTGGGCTAGTGTTTTATGGGTTATTTTGACAATTAACACGATTAATATTGGAGCACTAGATTTTTACAGAATTTTTTCGCGTGATTGGCATATTGAAAAAAGAGGGGTATGAATTATGGCATTTGAACTAGAAATTGTTCGGTGGTTACAAAGTTTCAGCAATCAGTTTTGGGATTATTTCTTTCAGTTATGGACCATGTTTGGGGAAGAATTGGTTATTATTGCGATTCTCGGGTTCATGTATTGGTGCTATGACAAGAAAGTCGGAGAGGCACTAGGAATTACGGTATTTGTGTCCTTGGTTTTAAACAGCATTATCAAAGTTATTGTTCACAGATTGCGACCTTTCCAAGTTGATAATCAAATTATGAATATTAGACCAAAGACTGCAACTGGATATTCTTTCCCGAGTGGTCACACTCAGGGAGCAGCAACTGTCTTCGGAAGTTTAGCTATCTGGGTTAGAAAACGCTGGCTGACGATAATCGTTACCATCATTATAGTCATGGTAGCATTGAGCAGAATGTATCTTGGGGCTCATTTTCTATCGGATGTGATCGTGGGTGGCTTATTGGGAATTGGACTATCACTTGGCTTTTATTATTATCTATCAAAAACCGAGAACAAGCAAAGGCTATACTATATCGTTTTGGCATTATTCGGACTTGTATTTGTCGGCAGTTACATCTTCTATCTGTTGAGCGCTAAAACTACCATTGATTCTAGTGATGCGACTGTCTTATATAACAACCTTGAAGGTATCGCAAAAATGTTGGGTGCAATTTTTGGATTTGTCTTGGGTGTAGGTTTCGAGAAAAGAAGTGTGAACTTCGACAACCACAAAATACTCTGGAAGAATCTGATTCGTTTTGCAGGTGGCGTAGTTGTAGTCATGGCAATCAGATTGTCTCTAAAGGCAATCTTTGCTCTAATTGTAGACCCTGAAGCAACGGGAGCGTTACTGGATGGGGAAATGATCAAATCGTCTCTAGCAGTGCTGTTCGATTTTATCCGCTATTTCGTAATGGTATTTGCAGGAATAGGATTATTTCCAATGCTGTTTAAAAAATTCAAGATATGACAAAAGGAGGAGATTAAATTGAATATTAAGAACCAGACAATGTACGACAAGAATTTGATTATTAACTACAACAAATATTATTTGAACAACTTTCTCAAGAAAAACTTCATCATTGTGGCGATTATCACTCTTGGTTTTACGATATACATGTTCACCCAGGCAGAGTGGAAGTACGGGTTGTTCCTGATTGGAATTTTAGCATTTTACTTTGTTCTTACGTATCTTATGCAGTCTATGACTACAAAACGGATATTGAAGAAAAGCCCACTTGTAGAACATCCGGTGTTGCAGACATATATTTTTACTGAAACCGAGATTCAGATTGAAAACGTTAAAAGCAGAGTTGTCCCATACACTGAAATTTTAAAAATATTAAACACAAAGGATTTTCTTATATTATCAGACATCAACAAAAAGACGTATATTGTATATAAAAAGGGTTTTGAATCCGAAGCAGATCTTGAAGCGCTTCAAGTATTTTTAAAGACAAAATACGGGAAATCATATCATTAAAAAGCAAACTGGCAGTTTAAATACAGCCAGTTTTCTATTTATTCTTGACAAATAATATCATAAGCGCTATAATTATACCAGATGGTTTAGACCACGTGGTATAGTAAGGAGGCCGTGATGAAAAAGAATAATCTGGATTTGACAAATTTTCTTATAAGCAATCCTAGTCTTCATGAGGCGGCACTCACTGAATTCTCTACAAAAACATTCGCTGAAGCTTCACTCAATGAGATCATAAAGCAAAGCAATTTTAACAAAGGAAGTTTCTATTACCGTTTCAACGAAAAAAAGGAATTGTACTTTGCTTTGATTGATGATCTGTTTTTATTTCAATTGCGGATTGCTGGTGAAATTAGCTCTTTGTACAAGGGGTATTTTTCAATTGATCATGTTATCGATTTAATATTTCACAACCTATATCTGACATATCTTGAAAACAAACAATATCTAGGTTTAATGCATAATATATATCTAGAATTCGATGATTTAAAGTCTGAAATCAAGGAAAATTGTGTGCAGCCTTTATATTCTCAGTTTACTGCTATCTTGGTTGAAACTTTGACTCAGGTTTGGGGAAAAAAAACTCCATCTTCATTGACTTTGCTGATGAAAGAACTTGAATTTCATTACTATCTGGTAACGGATATTTTGGGTTTTCATTTTGGCAATGATATGTTCACCGATTACGTGAATGTCGTTAAATCTCTTATCACTTCACAAATAGGCTCTCTGTCAATAGGCAATCATATTGGCTATAAGAATATCAATTACGAATCTGTCGACTTTTCACAGCCACAGAGCGGAATATCGTTGACTATTGCTAAAGGCGAAATTTTGGCCGTAGTAGGCTCTTCCAGTTCAATGAAATCGACGATTGGCAAGATATTGATGAATCTCGATCAAAAAAACACAGAACCGAACAACCAAAATTCTGGAGATATAACTTCTAAAGTATTATTAAACTCCGAGACATTCTCGAATGCAAAGAGCAAGTATTTAAAACTGAAATCAGTTGTCAAACGCTTGATCAAATCGACAAACAAACAAAACAACGAAGACGATTACTTTCATTTGATCAATCTCTACAACTTGAATGCATCAGTCGAAAAAAGAATTAATCAACTTTCCCGAGTCGAACTTATATTTGCTGGCCTGATGCAGACCATCTATGATCTGCCAGACACAATTGTCGTCGATCAAGTGTTTGAACATCTATCCGAGCGCCAAACCCAACGTTTTTTCGATATATTATTGAAGTATAGGCCAAATAACTGTACAATAATATTGACCGACTTTACCATAAAAAACGCCTTGAGATACGCTGACAGAGTTGCTTTTCTAATTTCAGGAAAAATAGTAACTATAAAAACGGTATCTGAACTCAAGGAAAAATACAACTGTCCACACATCGTTGTCAGATATGAAGATAACGTTCACAACGTAAAACAAGAGTCATATCCATTGGATTCAATTTCTGAGACTGGTTTTTATGAGTTAATCAATCAAAACCAGATTTTGGAGATCTATATGAAAAAGATTTTGGATGATGAGATATTTGCTGAAGAAACGGGGGTACTATTGAATGAAAATGATATTAAAACTTATTGAGAATGACATCAAGCGTTTTTTTCATTACCGCGTTTTCCACATCGTGATTGGCTTTTCTTTTCTATTTGGTGCAATCATGGCCTTTTTTCCTTCGATTAACGCCTCAAATATTATTTATGTAACGGCATTTATCATGCCAGTGGTGATTTTTTCGTTTTCTCTGAAAGCAGATTTTCTTGAAGGAAAGATTATTCCTTGCGACAAAGGGGAATGCAGTCCATATACTTTGCTACTCACCAAAACTGCTTCAGCACTAATATTACAGTTGATTCCAATTCTATTTTACATTTTGGTTCTGGAAATTGTGCGCGATATCTCCATTTCTTTCGTCGCTTTGTTCTTTGCCTATGTTCTAAGTGTGATTGTCCATATTCTCATCGGATTGTCGTTATCGATTATCAGTAAGACAAACAAGATTCTTTCGATGAATTATGTCGTTTATATTTTGGTCTTCTGCATGGGCCCGATATTTTTTGCCAATGGCTTGATTCCAACAAAATTCCAGTATTTTCTCATTTTTTCACCGGCATACCTGTCGGGAGTGATTATTGATAACATTTTGGCAGGAATAATGTATTCCCCAATATGGCTAGTGGTTCTTTCGATAGTACTTCAATTTGTTTATGCTGCGATCTTGTGTCGTTTTGTCATTTATCCTTTTTTCAAAATATATCTGGACGGTTTCAAACAAAAGGGAGAAATTTAGTATGAGTAATCGCAAAAAAGAAGGATCAGATCGATATTATCTTGGAATTGATGGCGGAGGGACAAAAACACACTTTGTGATTATAAACCAAAATGCTGATATCGTACAGGAATCTGTTGTGGGTCCCTCTTCAGTTGATACTGTCTCTTTTGAGATATCGTTTCAAACAATAAGTGAAGCTTTTGAAAGTTTGCGATTCACTAAACAAATTTCTGGTATTTATGCTGGAATTGGCGGTATCGCGTCCGAAAACGACCAGGAAAAATATGAGACCGGATTAAGACAAATGCCCTTTTTTTCCCGATGCAAGTACATCGAGGTGCGAAATGACGTGTATGGTGCATTAGCTTCTGGGAACGGCACATTACAAGGCATGGCTTTGATTTTGGGAACCGGGTCAGTCTGTTTTGGCATCAACAATGATAAAACTTGGAGATGTGGAGGATTTCACTATAAAGAAGGCGATGCTGGCAGTGCATTCGATGTCGGATTTCATGCTTTGAAATATTATGCACGCGTTTTGGATGGAAGATATCCTCAATCAAGTTTTTCCGACGCCATCAAGAATCATCTTAATATTACTATGTTCTCTGAATTAGTGAGTTATTTCAATAATCTCAGTAGAACTGACGTTGCTAAAATTGCTCCTTTGGTTACAGGTTTTGGAAGGGTAAACCAACATGCGTACAAAATTCTTTTAGAAGCGGCTGAAGAAGTCAGACTGCTTGTCGAGGGAGTTTATCGAAATCTTGATTTTGGTATTACAACTTTGGTTGTGATTGGTGGAATCGGAACTGCAGATACTTTGTATAAAGAATTGTTCGCAGCTTCGATCAGACGAATATCTTCACAGATAACCATCATCCAACCTTTATATACTCCGGCACGTGCCTGTGCACTTCTTGCCAAAGATTTTGTAGAAAAAATATAAAAGAGGCGAATTTGATGATTACTTTCAATGAAAATAAACATTATTTCCACTTAAGAACCGAAAAAACATCTTATTTAATCAACATCTATCCTTCCGGACATCTCGGACATGTTTATTATGGTTCCAGCATTGGAGACGATGTGGAAATCGATAAAATGCAACCTCATTTCGAGATTGAAGTCGGAAACCAAGTGATCTATGACAAAGCAGACAAAAATTTCAACTTAAATCTTGCGCTAATGGAAATCTCCACCTATGGCAAAGGCGACTTTCGCGACCCTATGCTTCATTTTAGGCTTGAAGATGGTTCCAGACTAGTTGATTTTACTTACAAAAATTATGAGATTATCAAGGGCAAACCTCATTTTTCTGGAATGCCAGAAACAAAAGCAGATATAAACAGCAATGTTTCAACTTTGAAAATAACCTTGCATGACGCTTTGGTAGCAATCGAAGTAGATTTATATTACAGCGTATTCCATGATTTAGACATAATCACGAGAAGATGCGTGATCCGAAATTTAGACAAACAGTCTTTGACTATCGAAAAAGCCATGAGCATGAACATCGATTTTCTGAACGAAAACTATCAACTTTTAAGTCTCGATGGAGCCTGGATTAGAGAGCGTCAGATTACAGAGCATAAACTTGACTTTGGCGTGCTGAAAATCGATTCCAAAACGGGAGTATCTTCGAATGACCATAACCCATTTATCGCGATAAAAGCCCCTCACACTGACGAATTTGTCGGCAAGTGTTATGGATTTTCCTTAATTTACAGCGGTAATTTCGAGGCAACCGCGGAAATTTCTCCACACGGATTGTTGCGAGTTCTTTTTGGTATCAATTCATTTGACTTTTATTGGCCTTTAGCCAAAAACAATTCTTTTGTCACACCCGAGGCTGTCATGACGTTTTCCGATTCTGGGCTCACAAGACTTAGCCAAAACTACCATGAACTCATCAACAAGCATCTTATCAAACCGGACTGGCAAGACAAAGAACGTCCGGTTTTGATTAACAATTGGGAAGCTACTTACTTTGATTTTAATGAGAAAAAACTTACAAAACTTGCCAAAACAGCCCATAAACTAGGCGCTGAACTCTTTGTTTTGGATGATGGATGGTTTGGCAAAAGAAACGATGATACCTCGTCGCTTGGTGATTGGACCGTGAATCTGAAAAAGCTTCCTTCAGGGATTGACGGACTTGCAAAAAAAATCCATAAGATCGGTCTTGATTTTGGAATTTGGGTCGAACCGGAGATGGTGAATCCTGATAGCAATCTCTTTCGGAGTCATCCTGACTGGGTCATCAGGCATCCTTTCAGAGAGCCAAGCCTTGGAAGGAATCAATTGATATTGGATTTAACCAATCCCGAAGTCAGGAATTATCTTGTTGAGACGCTATCTTCATTTTTTCAATCTGCAAATATCTCATATTGCAAGTGGGATATGAACCGGAATTTTTCCGATGTATATTCAAGTTATCTTCCAGCATCAGAACAGGGAACCTTTTTCCATAGATATACTTTGGGGTTATATGATGTTTTGGAGCGGATTACAGACAAATTTCCTGACATTTTGTTTGAAGGATGTGCCAGCGGTGGCAACCGCTTTGATATGGGAATTCTTTATTATATGCCCCAGATTTGGACATCAGACAATACAGACGGGTATGAGAGACTGAAAATTCAATATGGGACATCCATGCTCTATCCGCAATCGACAATGGGGAGCCACGTCAGCAATATCCCCAATCAACAGACTTTGAGACAGACACCTTTGGAAACCAGATTCAACACGGCTGCTTTCGGGTTGCTGGGTTATGAAATGGATCTTACCAAACTTTCTTCTCAGGAAAAAAAGACAATTAAAATGCAAATAGCATATTACAAGTCTCATCGCGAATTGTTCCAGTTTGGCAAACTATATCGACTCGTAAATCCCTTTGTTGAAAGCGATGGTTCGCTGATGGTCGTTTCTAAAGATAAAACCGAGGCTATGCTTTCTATCCATCAGGCCCTAGCCATTCCCAATCACCGATTGGAGAAATTTGACGTTTGCGGTCTTGATGAAACAAAAACGTATGAAATCACTGTCAGGGACCAATACTTCAATCTTTCAATGTTCGGTGATCTTGTCAAGCATGCGCTTCCAATCAAACTGAATGCAAACGGCATCATTTTTCATTTCCTAAAAAATCGGTACATGATGCCATCTGAAAAGGAATTTCAAGTAATTCCTGGAGACGTTCTGATGAGAAGCGGATTCATACCAAAACAGAAATTCATTGGTTCTGGCTACAACACTTCAGTCAGACTGATGGGAGATTTCGGATCAAGAATCTATTATTTCCAAGCCAAGAAGGAGAGATTACAATGAGAACAATCACGCCTTTAAATTTTGATTGGTATTTTTCCCCTGATTTCAATGAGAAATACTTTAATACCGACTATGAAGACAAAAAATTCAAAAGTGTTATGCTTCCGCATACGATGAAGGAAATGCCTCTGAATAAT
>Ga0268276_1001773_pt1 | contig 20052 bp, 20 predicted proteins | sample saktaG_4_FD_190145 | JGI IMG/M metagenome (GOLD analysis project Ga0268276, IMG submission 190145) | Saline water microbial communities from Sakinaw Lake, British Columbia, Canada - sak_2010_1_5_45m | ecosystem: Environmental > Aquatic > Non-marine Saline and Alkaline > Saline ... | reverse complement strand
ATAACCTATTATTAATAATGATATTAATTTAACAATAGATTTAATTTATGTCAAGTAATATATTGCCGCCAATTACATTATATTCAGTATGTTATAGCGATTTGTGACTTTTTACGAAACCATCAGTATTAACTTATGAATTTGATAATAAATACACACCTCCAGGTAATAGTATTAACGCTATAACTAAAGACAATATTTTGTATTATGCAAGTGTTTTATCACATCCAACCGGAAATAGTTTAGCAGATTTAACAATAGAAGCATTCCAAGGATTCCAAGCAATGCAAGGAGACCCACCAGGAGGATCTGCGGCACAATACATAATAAAATTTGATAATCAAGGAGTTTTAATATTTACTGACTTCGCTAAATTCATAACTAGAGTCAGAGACTATTTTAATCCAGGAGACAATATTTAGACGATATCATTTACTAATTAAATAACATCAATTCAGGGTCGGCACAATGCCGGCCCTTTTTCATATCAACCCAAAACCACGGAGGTTCCCATGAACCATTCCCCTGGGCAAACTACGCCCACAGACACAGACGTATTATCGCTCATCACCACCGATGAAGATGATATGTTCTACAACCTCGTTACACTGCTCTTGCGGTGTAACTCTGAATCATTCGTAGTGAGTCCACATGCGAACGATCTTGATCGTTTTCCTTTCTTTATAGATCTGATAGATAATGCGGTGCTGGATATTAATTCGTCGGGAATAGGCACCGGAAAGATCACCGACCAGTATTTCAAAGGGGGGAGGAGTCTGAAGCGGGTTACTTTGAAGAATCTTCAATAAATCAAGCGCTTTATCCTTCAGACCAGCTTGTTTCAGTTTGTGTGCATCTTTTTGGGCCTGTTTGGTATAGATCATCTTCCATTTCACCAATCGAGTTCCTCACTGCATTCATCAACCGGGGTTTCCAGACCTTCCTGAATCGATTCCCGCATACCGGGAATTGATGTCAGAAAAAGTGTCTCCTGAACAGCCCGCCAATCTTCTTCAGATATGAGAATGGCGTTATTGTTTTTCCCGGTGATCTGAATCGGCTCATGAACCTCAGATGTTTCATTAATCAATTGGTAGAGTTGTTTACGGGCATTTGTTGCGTTTATTGTTTTCATTAGAACTCCCAAAATTACTTGCATAACGTACGCGATAAAGTACGTAATTTCAAGTAGAAATTGTCCGTACTATCCAATTTTTCATTTTTAATTTTGCATTTTGAATTTGTATAGCGTATATTACTTACGAGCGACTTACGAGTAATAAGGAGATAAGGCAATGGCGCAACAACTAACACCTAAAAAACAACGGTTTCTGGATTTCATCCGCAGTTTTAGCGGCGATCATGACCGGGCGCCAACGTTTCATGAAATCATGGAAGGGCTGAAGATCAAATCGCTGGGCACGGTGAACTGGTATGTCAAGGAGCTGGAACGGATCGGTGTGCTGGAACGTGGAAAGTATAATGCCAAACGGGCATTATCGCTGCCGGATCAGCCGACAGACAATGAATTACCGCTACTGGGTTTGATTGCGGCGGGTTATCCGCTGGAAGCAGTGGAGAACCGGGAGAACATCGCGGTGCCGCCGTCCTATATTCATCCCGATAATTATGTTCTGAAAGTCAAAGGTGATTCCATGATCGATGATCATATTGAGGACGGTGACTATGTGATTATCCGGCAGAAGCCCAAAGCGTCCCAGGGGCAGACAGTGGTGGCGTTTGTTAACAACGAAGCCACACTGAAGCGCTATTACCCAAAGCCCAATGGCGTGGAACTGCATCCCCGCAATCCGGATTACGATGTGATTCGGGTGTCGTCGGAGGATGAATTTCGCATCGGCGGTGTGGTGTTGGCGATCCTGAGGCAGTATGAGTGATAGAATAACCACAAAGACACCAAGACACAAAGTATAATTATGATAAATGCAACCACGAAGACACCAAGACACAAAGTATAATTATGATAAATGCAACCACGAAGACACCAAGGACACAAAGTATAATTATGATAAATGCAACCACGAAGACATCAAGGACACAAAGTTTTTTGTATAATTATGCTTAGAAAACCACAAAGACACTAAAACACGAAGTATAATTATGTTTAAGGAAATTGCGAAGATAGCAAAATGTAAAAGTGAGCGTAATGTTTTGAATAATAAAAAATAAAAGAAATCTTAGTGTCTTAGTGGTGAAAGGGAAAGATGTTTAAACCGTTATCCGAAAAAGAAGAAAAAATAGCGAAGGAAATTGTAGATGCGGCATTTCAGGTTCATAAGCAATTGGGACCGGGTTTTTTGGAAAAAGTATATGAAACCTGTTTTTGTTATGAACTTTCCAAACGAGGTGTAAACTTTCGACAGCAAGTTGAAGTACCGATTATCTATGATCAAAAATCTTTTGATGTTGGCTTTCGACTGGATGTTCTGGTAGAAGATTTAATAATATGTGAGATCAAAGCAGTCGAAGAAATGAATCCGGTTTTTGAGGCTCAGATTATGAGTTATCTGAAAATGGCGAGAAAGCGGTTGGGCTTTTTGATTAATTTTAATGTTCCGGTCATCAAAGCCGGTATAAAAAGGATAATATTGTAACCACTAAGGCACTAAGCCACAAAGCATATATGCTTTTGTTTTTGCTTTTCTAAATATGATTTGCCAAAGAGTAATAGGAAATTAATGAAACAATCTTGGTGACTTTGTGTCTTTGTGGTTTTCCTAAAAATGTCCGATGGGATTTATCATATCAGGTTAGAAGATTTTGAGATGCAGGCGGAGCGCATTCTGGACAGCAGTCTGCGGACGCGCCCGATTGCGATCATTTCGTCCCATCATCAAAACGGGACTATCGTGGCGCTGTCTCCCGAAGCAAAAGAGGAAGGACTTTACCGCGGCTTGAAAGTCTCGGTTGCCCGGCGCATGGCGCATGGCGTGAGTTTGTTGCCATACAATTCCACGCTTTATGCAAAACTGCACGGTTATCTGTATCAGACGGTTTCCAATTATTCACCCATTGCCGAGCCGGCGGCATTCGGGCAATACTATCTTGATATGAACGGGATGCGGAATATTTACAAAGACGATCTACAGGCCGGCAATCTGATCACCAAAGACATTCGTAACCGCATGAGTATGAGCAGTCAGATTGGGATCAGCGCCAACAAACTGGTCAGCAGCATTTCCACGGCCGTCGTTCCCGATAAAATATACCGGGTGGAACGGGGTACTGAATCCCGTTTTCTGGCGCCGTTGCCATCGCAGATTTTACCCACAGTTAATGAAAAAACCGTCAGCCGGATGATCAAATTTCTATTTCTCTATCAGGTGAAAAATATTCAGGGGATTGTCAATCAGTCGGAGTCCGGACAGACGCTGTTTGGTCAGCATTACCGCAAACTGGCGATGGAAGCCAACGGGCGCGACAATTCCGTGGTGCAACCGCCGCAGCTGCAGGACCATATTATTGAACAAACCGTTTTACAGGAAGATACCAACGACGAGGATATTCTGATTGCCACAGTGCGTAACCTGGCGGAACAGGTGGCGTATCAACTGCGTCGACGTTGCCAGATCACGAAATCCCTGGGACTGGAAATCCATTATACCGACGGCTTCAAAAATTCCTGCAAAGGATCGGTCAGGTACAATGATGATGAGACCGTGGTTACCGAAGCGATCACGCTGTTCATTCGGGCCAATTACCGGCGCAATCGCATTCGCTCAGTTTTACTGGATGTCACAGATTTCAAAGCCGTCAATAAGCAACTGGAACTGTTTAAAGACAATCGTCAGGATGTGCTGTCATCAACGTTGGACGGTATTCGAAATAAATACGGATTCGGCAGCATCTGCTCAGCGTCAAGTTTGCTGATACCCAGAAACCACGAAGACACCAAGACACAAAGTGTATAATTATTTTTTTGTTGTTAAAATATGATTTTTCAGATAGAAAATAGAAATAATATTCTTGGTGCTTTTGTGTCTTTGTGGGAAAAGGAGGAAGATGTTTAAGCCATTATCCGAAAAAGAAGAAAAAATAGCGAAAGAAATTGTAGATGCTGCATTCCAGATACATAAGCAATTGGGACCGGGGTTTTTGGAAAAGGTGTATGAAACCTGTTTCTGCTATGAACTTTCCAAGCGGGGCGTTGCTTTTCGGCAGCAAGTTGAAGTGCCAATTGTTTACGATCGCAAATCTTTTGATGTTGGATTTCGGTTGGACGTTCTGGTAGAAGATTTGATAATATGTGAACTCAAAGCAGTTGATGAAATGAATCCGGTTTTTGAAGCCCAGATCATGAGCTATCTGAAAATGGCACAGAAACGACTGGGTTTCTTAATTAATTTCAATGTACCAGTTATCAAATCTGGTATTAAGAGGGTAAATGAAAAAATGTTTGCCCATCTGAACACCCACTCGACCTTTTCCAGGATGCGCGGCACGACCACGCCGCAGGAACTGTTGGCCCGGGCAAAGGCTCACGGCCAGCAATATCTCGCCTTGACCGAAGTCAACGGTCTCTGGGGATTCATCCGCTTTGTTCAATTTGCGCAAGAGGCGGATATTAAGCCCATAGCGGGCACAAATATCCTCAGTGCGGGCGATGATATTGTTTTACTGGCAGAAAGCCAGCAGGGCTACGAAAACATGTGTCGTATCATTTCCGCCGTCCATGATGACGATGAGCGTCCGGTGGCGGATTTGTTGGAAAAGTGGAACGCCGGACTGTTTGTCTTGGCGCATCAGGAGGCGCTACTGGAACAGCTGTCACGCTTCATGCCGGAAACCCATCTTTTTGTAGAACTGCGTCCCGGCGTGACGGAACGGTGCGCCTGGCGTTTGGCGAGGTTGTTCAATCTGGAAATCGTTGCTACCGGCGATGTCTATTTTCTGAATCCTGCCGACCAGAAAACCCATAAAATCCTGCGGGCCATTGATAAAAACGAAACCCTTTCACAATTGACGGCCGAGGATTTCAAAGGCGACCGCCATTTCTTTCGCTCAGAGAAAGAAATGATCAAACTATTTCCCAACAGTCTGGCGGCAATCAATAATTCCCAGTATCTCGCCGAACGCTGCAAAACCGACTGGAATTACGTCAACACGATTTTTCCCGGCATGTCGCTGAAGGATACTTACAAAGCCAACCGCAAATTGCGGAAGCTGGTCCATGACGGTGCAAAAGTACGTTACGGCGACATCAATGAGGCATTAAAGAAACGAATTGAATACGAACTGTCCCTGGTTACCCAGAAAGGCTATGCGCCTTACTTCCTGGTGGTCTGGGATATTGTTCAGCAGACCAAAGCCACGATCGGGCGTGGTTCCGGGGCGGCATCGGTGGTCAGTTACTGCTTGTTTATTACACAAGTTGATCCGATCAAATACAATCTCGTTTTTGAACGCTTCATTCATCCCGAGCGGGTGGATATGCCCGATATCGATGTGGATTTTCCCTGGGACGAGCGCGACGGCATTCTGGATTACATTTTCAAGAAGTACGGCAACGAGCGCACCGCCATGGTTTCCAGTCAGGTCTTTATGCAACCGCGGTCTGCAATTCGGGAAGTCAGCAAGGTTTACGGTTTGTCAAACGAGGAAATAAAATCGGTCACCAAACGCATTGGCTATTTTGCCCGCAAGACGCAGCTGCTGGACTGGATTCGTAGCGATCCGCGTTTCAAGAATCTCGACCTGGACGATACGCTGTTACAGATTATTCAGCAGAGCGAAAAAATCGTCGGCGTTTTTCGAATGTCATCCGTGCATCCCGGTGGAATTATCATTGTTCCCGACGAAATCCGCAAGTATGCCCCGGTGCTGGTGGCTCCCAAAGGGGTTCAGATTGTGGAATGGGAGAAGGACCAGGTGGAAGATTCGGGATTGTTGAAAATCGACATCCTCGGTAATCGCTCCCTGGCGGTGGTGCGGGACACGCTCAAACAGTTGGGACTCTACCGCAGCGAATATATGGATTATCATAAAATTCAACCTATTGGTGATCCGAAGACCGAAGCATTGATGAAATCGGGCCGAACCATGGGCGTTTTTTATATTGAAAGCCCGGCGACGCGGCAGCTGCTGCAGAAATCCGGAGTGGTGGATTTTGAGCATGTGGTGATCTATTCGTCGATTATTCGCCCTGCCGCCAACCGCTTTACCACCCTGATGCTGGAACGCATTCATGGCAAACCCTGGAAACTGCTGCATCCCGACCTGAAATGTCTGGCGGAGAGTTACGGCATTATGGTGTATGAGGAGCAGGTGTCCATGGTGGCGCGGGAGATTGCGGGCTTCGGTTACGCGGAATCCGATTATGTGCGCAAGGTGATTTCCCGCCCGGCGCTGGAACATCTCGTACCCGTCTGGAAGAAGAAATTTGTGACCGGCGCGGTGAACCGTAGCTATACTCAGCAACTGGGGGAAACGCTGTGGGGTATGATCGAATCCTTTTCCGGCTACTCCTTCTGTAAACCCCATTCGGCGTCTTATGCTATGCTGTCTTTTACCTGCGCTTATCTGAAAGCCCATTTCCCGGCGGAATTTCTGGCGGCGGTCATTTCCAACCAGGGCGGGTTCTATTCCGCCTACGCCTATCTGAGCGAAGCCCGGCGCTTCGGGGTTAAGATTCTTCCGCCCTATGTGAATACCAGCTGGCGGGAATATCGCGGGCGCAAAGACCGGGTTCGCATGGGTTTTATGGCAATCAAAAAACTGCAAAGCAAGGCTGTTGATGCGATTCTGGCAGAGCGCAAAGCCGGTAATTTTCAGTCGCTGAATGATTTCCTGGTGCGGGTGGAGATCAATCTTGCGGACGCCATGGCATTGACCAATGCCGGTTGCTTTGCCGAACTGGAACCGGAAATGAATCACAAAGAGATTGCCTTCAAGGTGGCGAACTTTTACCTGCAGAGCGAAGTAGGGGACCCGGTGCAGATTCCCTATTCCCGGGAACCGTTGACGCGGCAGGAGCGCATTACGCTGGAGATTGAGTCCTTCGGCTTTCCGATTTCCGAGCATCCGCTGGAACGCTATCTGCCGGTGCTGGGTGAGCGTGTCCGTAAAGCGCAGGATATTCCAAAACTTGCCGGGCAGACGATCAATCTGGCGGGGGTTTACATCACCCGCAAGGTGACCTCTACTAAAAAGCACGAACCCATGGAGTTTGTGACTTTTGAGGACGAAACCGATATTTTCGAATGCGTGATGTTCCCGGATTCATACAAAGAATTCGGCGATTTGCTGAACTGGGAAAGCCTGTTTGTGATTCGGGGCAAGGTGGAAGTGGCGTTTGGTGTTTATACAATCACGGTGGAAAAACTGGGCAGTCTGAGAAGAGTTGTGGATAAACTGACGCCGAAAAAAGAGGGGATGATCAGAAAACCGATTATGACGGAGACGCGCTATGCGACGGAATGGTAGATGCAACCACAAAGGCACCAAGACACGAAGTTTTTTCTTCTGGTTGCAGGACTCCGATGATATGTTATGTTGGAAGTACGGTAGTGAGGGAAATCTCTGTAAAACCGGGTTGAAAGTTATAGTTCTGTCATGTCCTCAGACCTGATGGTACGATGCAGAGTTGCGATAAATGCGCCGGGAGTGAGCTCCCGACGTAACTAATGATAAAAGTTTTGTCGATTAGATTTTATATGATTTGCACAGAATATCCTTGAAAATCAATAAAATTCCGGTGATATTTGAATGTGATATGGAAAACTATAGAATAACTTGTTAGATCCCCAAACCCAGGAGGTATCACCATGTCTCTATCTGAACTGAAGCGGGCTATTGAAGCACAAAAGCCAATCTCATTTACCTATAACAAGCCAGGAAAGACGCCGGGAGTTAGGATCGGCAACCCCCACGCAGTATGGGTCATGCGGAAAAACGATGGTTCCGAAAGTACCAAAGTACATGTCGTTCAAGTTTCAGGTGTCAGTGATAGCGGCCAGGAGTTTCCGAGCTTCAGAATGTTCGACCTGAATGAGCTTGGCAATGTATCAATGAATGATGAAGCAGAGCAATTTGTGGTTTCCGAAAAGTATAACCCCGAATGGCCTAATTATACTTGCGTGTTGGCTAAGATATAGCAATGAGTATTGATCACAGTTACACAATTGCCAATGACGGAATTATTGAATTAAAGGTCAATATATCAGGGTTAGATAAATCCAATCGTGATATAAACAGCCTTTCTGCTTACATGTATGCCACCTGTGCCAAGACTGGGCAGTCGAAGTTCACTTGTTCAATGTCAATGTCACAACTCGCCGGATTATATTCATATCTTGATCAATATGAAATGATCAAAGATATATCCAAAGGAGAATCAGGCGAATTCATCCAGATAAAGAAAGGGCAGAAAGAACTTGTAGCGTTGTTGTTGGGCTCAGATCACGCTCAGGTTCTTCCTGCGCTACGGACGATTATAAAAGACAATCTTTCAAATGATGACATCAATACCATCCTTGGCCGCAAGGATGCCATAAAAGAGTTTGAAATCTGGCTATCGAATTCAGGCGAGCACACTGAGCCAGAATGGCAGGCGTTCTTAGAAAAGAATGAATGGATTTTTGGCTACGGCCTACGTTATAGATATTTATCTATTTTGCAGCGGGAATGTCATGTCTCCGGCACTGATCTTGACGGTAAAAATAGTGTAATATCAGATTTCCTAATATCAGACACCAGGTTCACAAAGCTGGTTGAATTAAAAAGGCCTGACACCCCACTATTCAAGGGTGGTAAGAATCGTTCTGAAGCCTGGCAACTGTCAGGCGAATTAACTGATGCTGTCAGCCAGATTCTATGCCAAAAGGCAAATTGGGAGCTTGAATCCCAGAGCGACTGTTATAAATCAGATGGCAATAAGATTACCGAGTCAACTTGTGATGTTGATTGCATCTTATTGATCGGCACAAGTGAACAGTTTTCCGGCGACAACAAAGAGGCAGCTATAAAAAGAAAAACCATAGAGTTGTATAGGCGCAATATGCGCAACATTGAAATCCTATTCTTTGACGAACTGCTTGACAGAGCGCGGTTTATCGTTGAGGGATTTAACAATGCTAATTCAGCGGACGCAAAAAGCCGCGCCGCTGATTAGCGGCGTTAGGCATACAATGGAGATTAATAATGGATTCAATACGAATAGATTTTTATAGTTATGTCAGGTTCTCAGACCTGATGGTGCGATGAAGAGTTGCGATAAATGCGTCGGGAGTGAGCTCCCGACGCAACTTATGATTAAAGTTTTGTCGATCAGATTTTAGATGATTTGCACAAAATATCCTTGAATATCGATAAAATTCCGGTGATATTTGAACGTTATATGGCAGACTATAGAATAACTTGTTATGCTTGATAAGATGACTCCATGAAGAAGAAACTCGTCATAGTCAATGGCTCTCCCGGCGTCGGTAAAACAACAACATGTAGAGAACTACAGCGGCTGCTTAATAGGAGTGTCTGGCTTGACGGTGATTGGTGCTGGACGGCCAATCCATGGATCGTAACGGAAGAGACCAGGAGAATGGCAGAAGGTAATATGGTCTTTCTGCTTGATAGATTCCTCAATTGTTCTGAATACAGATTTGTGCTGTTTTCATGGATTTTCCGCAGTGATGAAGTATTCAGCCATATTTTGAACTGCTTGCGGACGACAGATTTTGTATTGCAGAAGTTCACTTTGACATGTGACGAAAATGTATACAGAGATAGACTTGAACTCGCCGGAAGAGAGAAGGACAAAATTGCGGGATGCCTTGAGTCTTTGCGCTTGTGCGAAACAACAGATTCAGTGAAAATTGATACGACACAAAAGTCAATTGAGAAGGTCGCCAGGATTTTACATGATAGAATTAGGCCTTGTGAATATAGGAGAGCATAACAATGCCATGTTCATGGACGGGAATTCCGCTGCGCTCCATAGCCGCCGCTTAGCCGTAGTGTCAGGCATACAATGGAGATTAATAATGGATTCAATACGAATAGATTTTTACCGTTCCGTCAGGTCCTTAGACCTGATGGAGCGATGAAGAGTTGCGATAGATGCGGCGAGGAGTGAGCTCCCGACGCAACTTATACTAAAAGTTTTGTCGATTAGATTTGATATGATTTGCACAGAATATCCTTGAAAATCGATAAAATTCCAGTAATATTTGAATGTGATATGAAAAACTATAGAATAACTTGTTAGTTGACACAAGGAATAAGTAAGCTCAATGCTTGATAAGAGGGAAATTAAGAAGATAGCAAAAGCTCGCCTTAAAGACGCAGAGGTAATGGTTGCTGCCCGAAGATATGAGGGAGCAATATACCTTTGTGGTTACGCCGTAGAGCTAGGTCTTAAGGCGCGTATTTGCAGAACATTAAAGTGGACAGGCTTTCCATCTACAAATAGTGAGTTCAAAGATTATCGTAGTTTCAAAACACATAATCTTGACGTTCTCCTCCATTTAACTGGTATAGAAGAAAAAATTAAGGGTGAGCTGCTTGCGGAATGATCTGCTGTAGCAGAATGGGACCCAGAGTCAAGATATAATCCAATAGGCAATGCATCTTCGTTTGATGCGCAATTAATGTTGTCATCGGGCTCTTTATTGGCTAAGTTATGAAAGACATAGTAGAAAAACTAAAACAACAAGAACAAAGTATGGCCCAGGAAAAAGGACCGTTTGATTTATTCGCCTTATTTTTGCGCGAGGATGCTCCTGACAAATGGGATCTCGTTGTTGCCGCGAAGTGGATTGAGGAGAATAAGCAAGAAGCTCTCAAATACATTTCAAAAGCACTCCAAGAATCGTTAACTCTGAGTGAGATTTTGAAGTTATCACGTATTGCAATTATTGATGAAAGCAATCCAGCAAATTAAGCATGTGTACTTAATAACATCTAAACGGCGAGATGCTAATGCACCTAACAATGCCTTCAACCAGGACAATTAAAAGCATCGCTCCTATCGTCGCAATGCATTTAATTGCCTGTTATGGCCAACGTTATAATCCAGCAAATGAGCAAAGCAAATCCATATCTTGGTAAATGGCGCATTGTCGAAATGGAACTGTGGGACCAAGAGTTCATCGACATGGAGAAAGATGGCTTCTTCCTTTTTGACAAAGATGACCTTGGATCATTCCAGTTCGGATTGGTCCAAGGAAGGATTGATTACAGGATTGAGACAATTGGCAAGATTAAGCGGCTTGAGTTCTCTTGGGAAGGTCAAGACGAAAACGATGAGGCATTAGGCCGGGGATGGGCCATTGTGAATGGCGGCTATCTGGAAGGTAGGATCTATTTTCATTTAGGTGAAGAATCCTGGTTCAAGGCCGAGAAAATTAAATGAAAAGGTTATAACAAGCGAATGCAATGGGACCTCGTACATCGGCCCCTGATTCGCGGCGTTAGGCATACAATGGAGATTAATTATGGATTCAATACGAATAGATTTTAATCATATTGCCCGGGATAACAAATCAGCCGGAATGCGCGTGAAACGATTTTTAGGACATGGTAAGCAGATGCGGTTAGTCAAGATCGAACCGGACTCCGGAGAGGCTGATTGGTGTGATGAAATGTGATGTATCGGAGTAACTGCCCGACAAGATCGCCGATAGGCAGGCGGGCAACCCCGGAACGAGAAAAAATGCAACCACGAAGGCACTAAGACGCTAAATAATTATATGATAAAAAAATCGAATCAAATTGAACCAAAAAGAAGCATAAATATTCTTTGTGCCTTTGTGTCTTTGTGGTTTTTTCTGTGAATTCTCTGTGGAACTCCGTGTCAATTATCTTATATTTAACCATGTGCGGAAGAAAGACACTGACCAAAGGCAAAATGGAAATTATTGAAGAATTGTCCATCCAGATCTGGGACGATTCCTTCGACCATCAGCCGAATTACAATGTAGCACCGACTCAGACGATGCCGATTTTGATTTATGATGAGCAGCGGATTGTCAAACCGATGCGCTGGGGACTGGTCCCGAACTGGGGAAAGCATAAAACCCGAAAACCGATGTTTATCAATGCCCGTTCCGAAACCCTGACAGAGAAACGATCGTTTTCAGATTTGATTGGAACTAACCGCTGCATTATCATTACTGACGGCTATTATGAATGGCGGAAAACTCCTTCCGGAAAGCAACCGTATTATATTTCAAAACCCGATCAAGGCATTTTATCTATGGCTGGCCTATGGAGCCAATACGCTGATAGTCAGGGTGTTTCGGTATTTACCTATACTGTTATCACAACTGCAGCGAACCATGATCTGGAATTCATCCATCACCGCATGCCGGCAATATTGAATGGTGCAAATCTGGATATTTGGCTGAATTATAAAAAGAATGATTCCGGGATTGCGTTAGAAATATTGCAGCCATTTCAAAATGTATTAGAAGCCTATCCCGTCTCAACACTTGTAAACAATGTTCAAAACAATTCACCTCTTTGTATTGAAAAAAATACAGCATCCCCGCAAACATTATTTTCATAAGACTGGTTGATTTTATAAAAACATTGATATTGACGGATTTTCTGTCAATATTTGTTGCGTTATAATATAAATAGGAGTGATATGGTTAATCAAAGTGCAATTGAAGTTTTAAAGAAAGCCCTTATACTGGAACAGCAGGGCAAAGCGTTTTATGAACATGTTGCCAACAGTACAAATAGTACCAAGGTTAAAGCAATTTCCCAGATGATGGCAGATGAAGAAAATAAGCATATTGATATTAACTTTAATGTTGGTTTTGTTGGTTGTTAGGTTAACGGGTATTTTTAGAAGGTAAAAATAAAAGTAGTTATGCTAAACGATAATAAAATAAAAACACAAAAAATTACAGACGCATATAAAAATGCCTTACATATGGCATTAGCAAAAAATGATAAAAACGCAACTGATTATGATCATTATCAGGCCCTGGCTTTAGCAATCCGTAATCATCTTGTTGAACGCTGGCTACGGACACAGGATAAGTACAAGGAACGAAATGTTAAACGGGTTTATTACCTGTCGATGGAATTCTTAATGGGACGGGCTTTGCAAAATGCGGTACTGAATCTTGATCTGGAAGATTCTGCACGGGCGGCCATGACGAGTCTCGGACAGATTCTCGAAGATTTATATGAACAGGAATTCGATCCGGGTCTGGGTAATGGTGGTCTGGGACGCCTGGCTGCCTGTTTCCTGGATTCGCTGGCGACACTTGATATGCCGGCCTATGGCTGCGGTATCCGATATGAGTTTGGCATATTCCAACAGGTAATCGAGGATGGATATCAGAAGGAACTGCCGGATCACTGGTTATATTTGGGTAATCCCTGGGAAATAAATCGTCCGGAAATGCGGGTGCCGGTCCATTTTTACGGAAAGGTTGAAAAATATACGGATTCATCCGGAGAGAAGCGAAGCCGCTGGATCGACACGGAGGAAATTCTGGGAATTCCGTACCTGACACCAATCCCGGGATATGATACCGATACCGTTAATTCGCTGCTCCTCTGGTCGGCAAAAGCATCGGATGAGTTTAATTTTTCCTACTTTGACAGTGGAAATTATACGAAGGCCGTTGAAGATAAAAACGAATCTGAAAACATCACAAAAGTCTTGTACCCAAACGATAATACTCAGCAGGGCAAAGAGCTGCGATTGAGGCAGGAATATTTCCTGGTGGCAACATCCCTTTACTATATCATGAAGAATTTTAAAATAGGAAATGATGATATTTTTACATTGCCGGATAAAGTTGCGATTCACTTAAATGATACACATCCGACACTGGCAATACCGGAACTAATGCGGATTCTGATTGATATAGAAGGACTGAAATGGGAAGAGGCCTGGAATTTGACCGTCCGGACATTTGCCTATACTAATCACACAATTCTGCCGGAAGCATTGGAAAAATGGCCCCTTGAGTTATTATCCAGAATACTGCCGAGGCATCTGGAGATTGTTTATGAAATTAATTCCCGGTTTCTTCAGCAGGTTCTTTCAAAATTTCCGAATGATCTTGACCGGATGCGTCAGATGTCTATTATTGAAGAGACAAACGGAAGAATGATCCGAATGGCCAACCTGGCATTTATTGGAAGTCAATCCGTGAACGGTGTTTCAGCCTTACATACAGACATTCTGAAGAAAGAACTATTCAATGATTTTCTAAAAGTATTTCCCAATCGGGTAAACAACAAAACCAATGGAATAACTCCCCGAAGATGGTTAAACCAGGCAAACAGTGCCCTGGCGACCCTAATCAGTGAAAGTATCGGTGACGCCTGGAAAAAAGATCTGAGCGAAATTAAAAAAATTGACGTGTATAAAGACGATCCTGAATTTCAGATAAAATGGAAAGATGTGAAAAGACGCAATAAATTGTCATTTTGTGAATACCTGTTTGAAACAAAGGGGGTTAAAATTGATCCTGAATCAATGTTTGATGTTCAGATTAAGCGCCTGCATGAGTATAAACGCCAATTGCTGAATGTCTTACGAATTATTGCTGAATATCTCTTACTGAAAGAAAACCACAATGCTATACAGGTTCCACGGACTGTGATGATTGGTGGAAAAGCTGCTCCCGGTTATCAACTGGCAAAATTGATAATTAAATTGGCGAACAGTGTTGGCCAAATTGTAAATAATGATCCGGCGACAAAAGGCATTCTCAATTTTCATTTTATTGAAAATTACAATGTATCACTGGCTGAGCGAATCATTCCTGCCAGCGAGTTGTCTGAACAGATTTCCACTGCTGGAATGGAAGCCTCCGGGACCGGAAACATGAAGCTGGCCCTGAATGGCGCATTGACAATCGGGACTCTCGACGGGGCGAATATTGAAATCATGGAAGAGGTTGGTGAAGACAATATATTTATTTTTGGACTAACTGCGGATGAGGTGGCAACGACAAAGCAGAATGGCTATGATCCAAAAACAGTTGTTAAAAACAATCCTCTTTTAAATCAGGTTGTTGAACTGATTCGGGGCGACTTTTTCTGCCACAATCAGCCCGGCCTGTTTAATCAGATATATGAAACATTAATAAATAACGGTGATCATTTTATGGTCCTTGCGGACTTTGATGCATACATGAATGCTCAACGAAGGGTAGATGAAGTGTATCTTGATCAAACCAGATGGACTCAAAAATCGATTATAAATACGGCAAATATGGCAAAATTTTCTTCCGATCGAACGATCAGTGAATATGCTAAGGAAATCTGGAAAATAAAATCACAGAAATAACGGATTAAATTCCAATATTGATTGCAATATTTCGCTTTGTTTCCACTGGAAAATAGTGTAACCTTCAGCGATTTTTAACCGCTTTATTATTAATGTTTTACCACCGGCTGATATCTGATGCGCCGCCAGAGATGTACCCTGCGAGAGGATTCAAATATACATGACGACATTTAAAGATCTCGGTTTATCTGAGGATTTGCTGAAAATTATTAACGAACGAGGATTTGAAGAGCCGACACCAATTCAGACTGAAGTAATCCCGGCAATTCTGTCAGGCAATAAAGACATTGTTGGTCAGGCTTTAACCGGTACGGGCAAAACAGCTGCGTTTGCTCTTCCGATTATCGATCTGCTGCAACAAAAGAAAAAACATCCGCAGGTTTTAGTGCTGACTCCGACGAGAGAATTAGCTGTTCAGGTCGCAGAGGAATTTCATTCACTGAAAGGTCAGAAACGTTTGACAGTCATTCCAATCTATGGCGGCCAATCCATTGAACGACAGCTTCAGAGTTTAGCCAGGGGAATCGACATCATTGTCGGAACTCCAGGCCGGATTCTGGATCATATCAGACGGAAGACTTTACGGCTGGATAGAATATCTTACCTCGTACTTGATGAAGCCGATGAAATGCTCAACATGGGATTTCTTGAAGAAGTTTCTGCTATCCTTGAAAAAACTCCCGACGATAAACGCACAATGCTGTTCTCCGCAACAATTTCCGATGAAGTATTGGACATTGCTAAAAAATACATGAATGAGTATGAGCTTATCAAAACAGGTAAAGGTCAGCTGACTGTCAGTGAGACCGATCAAATCTATTTTGAAGTTAAACGGTACGATAAATTTGAAGCTCTATGCCGGATAATCGACATGGAGGAAGATATTTACGCACTTGTGTTTTGTCGGACAAAGGTTGATGTAGATACTGTGGCAAATCACCTGATGGAACGCGGGTATGACGCTGACGGATTACATGGTGATATGACGCAATTTATCCGGGAAAAGATATTGGCAAAATTTAAAAGCCGACGAATAAGCATTCTTGTCGCAACCGATGTAGCCGCCCGGGGGATTGATATCCAGGATTTAACACATGTCATTAATTATTCACTGCCACAAGATCCTGAGGCCTATATTCACAGAATCGGGCGTACCGGACGAGCCGGCAAAACAGGCATTGCCGTGACATTCATAACACCGACTGAATATCGTAAACTTCAGTTTATAGAAAGAGTTTCCAAATCAAAAATTAAAAAAGCGACTCTTCCAAATATTACCGATGTCATTCAGTCAAAGCGGGCCAAAATTCAAACTGAATTAAAGGGAATTTTGGCCACCAAACCTGAAAAAGTTTATTTTGATATGGCTCGTAACCTGTCACGCGATTCCGACCCATTGGATGTCATCGCCGGACTGTTGAAACATTCCTTTCATACAGACCTGGATATATCTCGCTATAATGAAATTTCAGAAGCAGCTGTTGACAATAAAGGAATCACCCGTTTGTTCGTAACTCAGGGGCGAAAAAATGGATTGACACCCCGTAAACTGATTAAATACATTACGGAGATAACCGGTGTTAAAGGGGACGCCATTAATGATCTGCAGATTCTGGATAGCTTCTCGTTTCTTGCAATGCCCTTTGTAGATGCTGAGAAGGTGCTGGCGACCTTTAAAGGACGAAAGAAGGGTGGTGGGCTCTTAATTACGAAAGCAAAGGATAAACGGAAATAGTCGGATTTTTTATAAAATCTCTTTCACAAAAGCGTTCTGTTTCAAAGCGGGACGTTTTCTGTTTAAAAATGCTGACCTTTTGTAAAAGTTTTATTATACTTGAGTCAGGAAAAAATCAACGTGCACAATTTTAATCAATCATATGCTGTTTAAAAAAAAGACTACAGGACTAATTTCTTATCAGAAAGGAGCAATTATGCCGGAAGTGTTTTCAATCAGTCCGAGTGGCGAGAAATTTCGGATTCCCGGTCAGGAAGAATATCAGTCAGAATTTGAAATGCTGAAAAAACGCGTTCAATCCGAACGGGAAAATGGACGCGAAATAGTTGTGGTTATGGGAGTTGGTTTTGTTGGTGCCGTCATGGCTGCAATCGTCGCCGATACAGTTGATGAAAACGGCAAACCATCTAAATTTGTAATTGGAATGCAGCGCCCCAGTATCCGTAGCTATTGGAAAATACCATTGCTCAACAAAGGTGTATCACCGGTAAAAGCCGAAGATCCGGAAGTCGATCCCATGATTGAGCGTTGTGTTAAAGATAAAAAAACATTGATGGCCACCTATACCTATGATGTTCTTAAACTCGCCGATGTGGTTGTTGTTGATGTTCAATGTGATTATCTCAAGGAAGATTTAGGAGATGTCCGCACCGGCCAGACCGATATGGCGGCACTGGAACAATCGATTGGTGTCATTGCAGAACACATTCCCGCGGAAGCACTGGTGTTGATTGAAACTACAGTTGCCCCGGGTACTACCGAGCAGGTTGCATTTCCCATAATGAAAGATATTTTTAAGAAAAGAGGAATAAAATCCGATCCATTGCTGGCACACAGCTATGAGCGAGTGATGCCGGGCCGGAACTACGTCGCCAGTATCAGGGATTTCTGGCGGGTTTGCAGTGGAATTAATGATAAGGCCCGCGATAAGGTAGTAAAGTTTCTTAATGAGGTTCTGAACACCGATGAATACCCATTGACGGTTATGGATCGCCCCATAGAATCGGAAACTGCAAAAATCGTCGAAAACAGTTACCGGGCGACAATCCTTGCATTCCTGGATGAATGGAGTCTTTATGCGGAACGGAATGGCGTCGATCTGATTAAAGTAATTAAAGCCATCAAAGTTCGTCCGACTCATAGCAATATGATATTTCCCGGACCGGGAATTGGCGGCTATTGTCTGCCCAAAGATGGTGGATTAGGCGTCTGGGCTTATAAACATATTCTCGGATACAATGACGATATTTTTAAAATTACACCCTTGGCAATCGATATTAATGATACACGTGGTCTGCATGTCGCTGAACTGACAAGAGATGCATTACGAAACATGGGTGAGCAGATTGCTGCGGCAGAAGTTCTGGTTTTAGGCGCAGCCTACCGGGAAGATGTCGGTGATACCCGTTACAGTGGCTCAGAAATTATTGTCCGAAAACTAACTGAGATGGGAGCGGAAATTCGGGTTCATGATCCCTATGTTCAGCATTGGTGGGAATTCGAATTACAGGACAGCTATCCCAGTCCCGGTCACAGTAAAGCCCGGTTTTTCCGAAATCAAGAGAAGCTGAAAGAATTGCGCATTGAACAGAATCTGCAAAAAGCATTAAAGGATGTAAAAGCTGTTATTCTGGCAGTCAGGCACGAAGCCTACCTGAATCTTGATCCTAAAGAACTAGTTGAACAGATCGGTCACCCGGCTGCGATTATCGATTGTTTTGGGATTCTGGACGATGACAAGATTCGGGAATATTTCGAACTCGGCTGCGAGGTAAAGGGTTTGGGCCGCGGGCATATCCAGAGAATTAAAGAGGATGTCCGAAAAGGAAACATTTGATTTAAATGAAATCATCTATCAACATTACAAAAATTCGTTGGGGAATGATCGGTTGCGGTGACGTAACCGAAAAGAAAAGTGGTCCGGGATTTCAGAAAGCAAAAAACTCTGAACTGATTGCAGTAATGCGGCGTAATGGGAAATTAGCCAAAGATTATGCCCGTCGCCACAATGTTCCAAAGTGGTACGATGATGCAGATAAGCTCATTAATGATCCCGAAGTTGATGCTGTTTACATCGCAACTCCGCCATCATCACATATGGAATACACGATTAAGGTCGCTCAGGCCGGTAAACCAGTCTATGTCGAAAAACCGATGGCTTGCAGTTTTGCCGAATGTCAACAGATGATTGATGGGTGTGAAAAAGCAGCAGTTCCATTGTTCGCAGCATATTATCGGCGGGCTCTTCTGCGTTTTATAAAAATAAAAGAGATCGTCGAACGAGGTGATATCGGTGATATTCGGGCGGTCAATGTCAGGTTTTATCAGAAACCGTCCAAAGCTGACCAATCCGGTGAATATCATTGGCGTATTGATCCGGAAATCGCTGGTTGCGGATATTTCTGTGACCTGGGTTCCCACATGATTGACCTGTTGCAATTTTTCCTGGGAGAAATATGCGAAGCAAGCGGATTTGCAGAAAATCAGGCCGGATTATATGAGGTTGAGGATATCATTAGCGCAAATTTCAAATTTGAAAATGGTGTTTTAGGCTCGGGTACGTGGTGTTTTACAGCAAATGAAAATCTCGATGAGACTGAAATTGTCGGATCAAAAGGTAAAATCAGTTATGCGACCTTCGGGGATTTACCGTTCATTGTTCATACAAAGCACCGACGGAAGGAATACAAAATCCACGATCCTGATCATATTCAACAGCCGTTGATCCAGACAATTGTGGATGAATTAACCGGAACAGGGAAGTGCCCAAGCACCGGAGAATCCGCTGCAATGACAAGTTGGGTGATTGACAAAATATTAGGCAGGATAGAAAACTAATGGCGCATCATTTAGTTAAATCAGGTTATTCCAGATTAGTCAGACGTCTGAACAAGTTTCCCCAGGGCGCACCGCCTTCAGAAGCACTGTATGCGATTCTTAAAATGTTGTTTAGCGAACGGGAAGCCCAATATGTCTCGATGCTGCCGATAAAACCATTCACTGCTCAAAAAGCCAGTAAAATATGGAAATTGAATATCAC
>Ga0268276_1001772_pt1 | contig 20057 bp, 30 predicted proteins | sample saktaG_4_FD_190145 | JGI IMG/M metagenome (GOLD analysis project Ga0268276, IMG submission 190145) | Saline water microbial communities from Sakinaw Lake, British Columbia, Canada - sak_2010_1_5_45m | ecosystem: Environmental > Aquatic > Non-marine Saline and Alkaline > Saline ... | reverse complement strand
ACATTAAATAATGAACCAGATACTATGGAGAGAAATGGTTTATTTGTAACATATAGATGGACAAAGAAGTTAGGTCCTGCTGAAATATTTAGTGTTAAAGCTAGATCAAATTATTTATATCCCCTACTAATCATAATATTTTTAACATTAGTGATATATGGATTTAGGAGATACGGTCAAACAAAAATAGAAGTGCAAAAATCTGTTGCACATGTTAGAACTAAAGGTGGAGAATTTGCATTAAGAGTAAGACTTAACATAAAAGCGAGAAAATCAATGGAAAATGTTTCTTTAATTGATAAGATTCCTATAATGGTTAAGGTTTATGAAAAATTCGGATTAGTTAAACCTACAAAAATTGATGCTAAGAACAGAAGAATCCATTGGGATATTGGAAACTTAAATGCAGGAGAAGAACGGGTTTTTAATTATATTATTTATTCTAAGATTGGAGTTGTTGGAAAGTTTTCTCTTCCAGAGGCAACAGTTGTATTTGAAAAAGATGGAGAAATCCATGAAGTTGAATCGAATAAAGTTTTCTTTTTATCTGAACAAGTATCAAGTAATGATTAGGAGGAGTTAAATAATGGAATATTTAGATAATCTAGTAGGTAAAACAATAAAGGTTTTTCATTCAGATTCTTTATGGAATTCAAACGCAATAATAGAAAAAACAGAAAAAAAAGGAAAATATGTGCTTAAATTATGGCCTTCATTAAAACATATCCAACTATCTAAAAGAATATCTCCAAAACATTTATGCCACTTAATTGGAAATAATTATATTCTACATGTTAGAAAAAGGAAAAATGATAATATTTTAAAACATTATGGAGTTTATTCTACAAATGTTTAATAGAATACTTTTTTTGGTTAGAAAAGGAATTTTAATTAATGAAGAACTCAAAGAAAAAATTAAAAAAATAGTTGGAGAAAGGGAAATATTTTTTATTAAATTTGAGAATTTTAAAAAAGAAGATCTAGAGGATATTGATCTGATTATAACCTTGGGGGGTGACGGGACATTTATTAAAGCTGCAAATATGATTGAGGACACATTTATTTTAGGAATTAATTATTATCATCGTGTTAGTGAGGGGGCTCTTACAAGCTTAAATTTTTTAGAAATAGAAAAATTAAAAGAAGTTTTTAAGGGAAATTTTGAAGTTTTGATAAGGCAAAGAGCAAAAGTTAAACTTAATGGCAAGGCTCTTGACCTATATGCTACAAATGAGGTATATGTTGGTGCAGAATCTCAATTTCATAGCTCTAGGTATAAAATAGGATTTAATGAAAATAAGGAAGAGCACCGAAGTTCTGGAATAATTATCTCTACTGGAACTGGTTCTCCTGCATGGTTTTATTCTGCAGGAGGAGAAATATTTGATCCTAGCGAAGAAAAACTCTCATTTATAGTAAGAGAACCTTATTTTGGAAAAAGAGTTTTCAAACCAACACTATTAAAAGGAGATATAAAAAAGAATGAGAAAATAGTCATAGAATCAACAAGAGATTTTGGAGGAATCCTTGCAATTAATGATATTACTTATGAATTTAATAAAGGAGCTATTGCAGAAATAGAATTAGCAGATAAACCTTTGAAAGTTATAATAGCAATTTAAGATTATTAGCAAAACTTTAAAAATTAACCAAACATGAGATAATTATCCCGTCATAGCTCAACGGTAGAGCATGCGGCTGTAGAAATAGCACAGACATTCCTCTTACAATATTCGAGGATAAGGATGAAGTGTGACAAGTACATACACAAGGGTTTACAGAACCCGCAGTGTTCCCAGTTCGATTCTGGGTGACGGGATATTTTTTATTTTTTACCAGAAATCAGGGACGAATTCTGTGGAAAAATCTTATAAAGTGTTATTCATCCTATAAATTATGAAAACATTAACAAGAATAACTTTAGGACATATTGATAGTTTAGTAGATCCTAATGAGGTTGTTGAAATAGGTTTTGGAAAGGCTGAAGGAAGTAGATGGAGACCGAATTTTTTAAAATTAAAAACTCCTGAAGAAACAAGAAGGATTAATACTCCAAAAAAAATTATGGAATGTAGTAATGGAACATTTTTATCTTATATAGATAAAATATTAAACGAGAGTAATCTATTTTTTGCTGATGTTGAATATAGAGCAGATAGGGCCGGTGGTTTTTACCCACATAAATTGAGTGGTAGAGTCTATAGGGAAAAAACAGAATAAAACTTTTACATTAAAACATTGTTTTTAAAATTCTCCTTGTAAATGAACACTTTTGTTCCACTCTAGGTGACAGGATATTTTTATTAATTTTAAAGTAACAACAAGGAAGAAAGATTTATAAAGTACTAATAAACTATAACATTAATATGATAACCCTTAGTGATCTTGGCATTGATGAATATTGTTTTGTAGGGGATGGTGAATTAATGGCCAGTATAATAGGAAACTCTACAATGATAGCAAGAGTAGAACCTTCAGCAAACAGAGTTCTTAGAACAATTGAACTAGATTCTATTAAACGATTTTATGTAGATGAAGAAACAAAAGAATTCATACTAGAATTTATGGAATCTGGAAAAACAAATCAAATTAAGTTTGGAAAAGCTGGTAATTATGATTTGGCAGTTAAAGCAGCAAATACTGTGAATCAAGTGTATAATTTCCTCCGAGAGAGTGTTTCTTTATAGGATTAAACTTGTAAACCTTTTTATATTCAAAATTAAAAAAACCAAGAAGCAATTTTAAACAAAAATTTTCCTTTAAATTTTTGGGGCTCTATAACAATTTTTCCAGAATTGTATAGTTCATTTACTTTTTCTTCTGAATCTTCTGCAAGCCCTATTTCTATTAAAGAATCTTCATCAATATGAACAATATAGTCTGGCTTTTCATAACCTTCTAAGTTAAGATCTACTTTTCTTTCTTCATTTACCTTTAAACCATAAACTTTTTTTTCGTTAGAATTCATTTTAATTATTATATTAAATTCTGGCTTTCCAACTAAAAATTTTACAATCCAGGGCAGTTCACCCAGGTCAATTTGATTAACGTTTTCTTCAATTATTGAATCCATATTTTCAGAGATAATTATACTAGGAACTGTTACAGAATCAGCAAAAACAAAACACCCAAAAAACAAAAATACCAATAAAATTAAACTAAAAAACAAAAACGTTTTTATCTTTTGCATGAATATGTATTCATTCAATACTTTATAAATATTTTTCTTGGATATTTATCTGAATATCTATATAGAACTTCAGCCTTACTTAGTGGTTGCAATCTTAATCCATTTGGAAGATTATTAAGAGTTTCATAAACCTTATTTTCAATTGATTTTGATAAATCCTTTTTATGTTTTCTAAAATCAAAAAGAGGTTTTTTCCCATGTGGAGCAATATATACATCAGTTATCTTTGTTTTAGGATTATATAATGAGGTAATAACATAACCAGCCCTTTTACCATTTAAACAAACATGGCAGTGGAACCCGGCACCATTTTCTTCTCTTTTTGATGCTTCAAAATTCATAGAAGGGGCATAGTGAGTAGTCTCTTTTCCAATACAATTCCGAGTATCTTGGGGATCTGGCCTAAGCATATCAGTAATATTATTATCTTCTTTTTTTAGCAGAATTTTTCTAATTCTAACCATCCTTGCAAACTCTCTAGGAGTTATCTTTGTAAAAATATCTTTTACATCATATTTATTTTCCATAAAATGCCTAAAAATCTTATATTTTTAAATCTTTCTATTGTAACTACTTGCAAGAGAATACATAATAGAAATGTTTAAAAATAATTCAGGGTTCCAACTAACCCTAAAAAATAAAAGAAAAAGTGAAAAAAATAAAAAACTAAACTAAAAGACTTACTCGTCTCGATTCATTGGTCTTGCTTCAGAAACTTTTAACTCACGACCTTCAATATCCTTACCGTTCATAGCTTCAATAGCTTTTTGACCAGCAGCGTCGTCACCAAATTCTACAAAACCGAATCCTTTAGATCGTCTTGAGAACTTATCTGTTATAACTGATGCTTCAGAAACTTCTCCGAATTCTGCAAACATTTCTTTAAGTTTTGCATTATCCACAGACCAAGGCAAATTACCTACGTATATTTTCATTTTTTCCTCCGAATATAATTTACTTAGAAGATTTATTTATCTCTAAAATTTTTATTTTGAATATTAACTTTTTTCCAGCTAAAGGGTGATTTAAATCTAATACAATAGAATCTTCTTTAACCTCATCAATCACAACAGGCATTTGACCTTGGGGTGATTGAAGCATTAATGCCATTCCTGCTTTAAGCTCTTGTCCTTCAGGTAAAGGGGGCAAACTAGATTTAGGAATATCTTTTTTTAATTCCTCTCTTCTAGGACCATATGCTTGATCAGGTTCTATAGTGAATTCTTTTTCTTCTCCGTTAGCCATTCCAATTACTGCATTATCAAATCCTGCAATAACCATGCCAGAACCCACTTCAAATTCTAAAGGGTGAGAATGATCTCCATGTTTAGAACTATCAAAAATTTGACCATCTTCCAGTCTTCCTTCATATTCTAATGATACTTTATCGCCTTTTACTACATTAACCATCTTATCTATTTTCAAATTTTACAAGAATAAGCAAACCAACTGAATACTTCTCAATCGAACCTATCCTGATAATTTAAACAGAATAATCGGGTTTATAAGGGTTTTGGTAGTAAGATTAAAACAATCCATACAGTATAGAAAAATTTAAATCTAAGAGATACTTCAAAATATAGGTAAAATGAAATATAAGATTGTTTCTTATATGCGTCTGATTATTGCGATTTTATTACTTGGTTTTATAATCTTTCCAGGAATAATTCTAGACAGTTATATTAGGATCGGACTAGGAGTTATTGGATTTGTTGCCTTTTATAGTGCTTATGGATTAAAAGAAAAAATATAACTTATCTAACTTAGATGCTTGTTTAGTTAAGTTTAAATTATGTTATTACTTTTATTTAGAATAGAAATTATGGGAAACCAGAAAAAAGAGATTAAGACTATTGGGATGGGTTTTGTAGGAAAACTCTTTGGATGGATAATTGGGATTATTTTTATTTTAATTGGATTTATGATTCTATACAGGGGGCTTGCCAGTGGACTTTTTGGAAAGCTATTTTTACCTGGAATATTATTTATTTTATCCGGGTTTATTCTCACACCGGTTTTTAATCTAATTTTAATAAAAATGTTTAAAATTCAATTTTCTGGATGGGTAAGATTCTTTATTTTTATTTCTTTAATTATCTTTGCATCTATCTTAACTATACTGGCTGTGAATCCAGTTATAGAAGAAGCTAGGGAGAATTACAACAATAACCAATCTATCGGTGAAAATTCTTCAGAAGCGATAAAAAAAATAGAGGCAAGTATTGGAGAGGTTCTTTTGGAAGATAATCTATTATCCTTTAAGGTAATAGTTGAAAATAGAGGAAATGTAAAAGTATCGTTTAAAGTAATTAGTCTTTTTTTTAAAGATTCAAAAGATAAAGAAGTTTATTCTGTTAATACCAGTTATGAAGAAATACTAACCCTTTCTCCTGGAGATATATCTAGAACTGAAATGAAAGTAGAAAATTGGAATTCTGGAAATTATACTGTTTCTGCAAACGTCCTAGATTTAGAAGGAGATATTTTAGCAAGTGCTGAAAAACAGTTTTATGTCTAAAATTAATATAAATAAAACACAGGAATAACCTATTTTTTTCTAACAGGAATAAACCATAAGAAAAATATAAACCAGAAAGCTAACCAGAGTTTTTCTCCATTGAAAAACCAAGGGATACCAGTAATGCCGAAAAATCCCATAAAACCCATCCACCAGTTATCCCACATTTTAAGTTTTATAGATTTCATATTAGTTACAGTTATTATATTATTAATTAGAAAACAGATTATAAATAATTTTACTTTATCCTCTTCTATGAGGTCTTGCAGAACTTCTACGCGGTTGTGATCTTGAATCTCTTCTCTGGCCTGGTCTTGAAGGTCTATCTCTTGAAGGCTTATCTGAACTTCTATTTGGCCGATTAGAATTTCTATATCCACTAGGATTTCTTGAAGAAGAATCTCTAGACCTAAATGGTCTTGATGAAACCCCTCCAGGAATAGCTAAATGACTAACTGGCTTAGATGAACCCCGACTAAATCCAGAAGAACTTCTTCCAAACTTAGATGGACCACTACTAAATCTACCAGTACTCCTACTACGGCCATCTCTGAAATATCCTGAAGACCCACTATGTCTTGAATCTCTACGAGGCCTATCACGATTAGAACTATTAAATCTTCCAACTTGGGGCCTATCATGCCCAGAACCTTTAAATCTTCCACGAGACTCTCTTACAGGTCTTACTGTTTTAAGTTCTTCAATTATTGGCAATTCTTCAGAAGTTATATTTAAAGAATCATTTTTTAAAACATTATTAAAGTTATTATAATCTCTATCAGATAATAGATTTATTGCTCTACCTTCTTTTCCAGCCCTTGCTGTTCTACCTATTCTATGGATATAATCCTCACTAGTTGGAGGTATATCATAATTGTAAACATGACTTACTCCCTTAATATCAAGACCCCGAGCTGCAACATCAGTACAAACAAGAACTGCAACACCTTTTCCATGGAACAACTTCAGAACATTGGTTCTTTTATTTTGAGACAAACCACCATGAATAGGTTTTGCATCAATTCCTTGTTCTTTTAAATTATTTGCTACAAAATCTACATGTACTCTTGTTCCACAAAAAACCATAACTAAATCAGAACCCTCTTTTTTCAATAAATGAACTAAAAGAGAGAATTTCATTCTTGCAGGAACATCATAAAAAACCTGTGTTAATTTTGATGGGTCAACATAAGAAACAGCAGAAACTTCTGCAGGATTAGTTGTATATTTCTTAGAAAAATAATCAATATTTGAAGTAATTGTAGCAGAAAAAAACATAGTCTGCCTTGTTTTAGAACATTGTCTCATAATACTTTCTACATCCTTGTAAAAACCCATATCAAACATTCTATCTACTTCGTCCAATATTAAGAATTTAATATTGTTAAGATTAAGAGTTTTTCTTCTTAAATGGTCTAATAATCTTCCAGGAGTTGCTACAATAATGTCTGCTGTACGAACTTTTCTAACCTGAGCATCCATATCAACACCACCATAAATTTTCAAAATATTAAAGTTCTTTTTATATGAAAATTCTTCAATAGCATCTGCAATCTGTTCTACTAATTCTCGTGTTGGAGCTAAGATTAATGCTTGAGGTGTTTTATTTGCCTTTAATTTTTCAACAAGCACAGAAGCAAAAACTAGGGTTTTTCCACTACCAGTTGCAGAACCAGCAACAATATCTTTTCCAGCGAGTGCCAGAGGTATTGCTTTTTCCTGGATTTCTGTAGGGTCTACAAAACCTTTTCCAGCAAGAACTTTAAGTAAGTCTTGGTTCAATCCAAGTTTTTCAAAATTTGGTAAATTTTCTTCATATTTCATTTTACTACGAATTCTGATAAAGTAAGCCTAAAGAAAGATTAATTTCTGACTATATCTTATCTATTATATAACTTAATTTGTAAAATGGTTTATAAAGGTTTTGTATTGGATTAGAGATAAATCTTCAAACCAACCATAGGCAAGGGAAGAAAGTAGAGTATTCTTCTATCTCTATCCCAGAAAAATCCTATCCAAAAGTCATACCATGCAAAGAGGGGTTTTATTTTCATCTTGTTTTATAATCCATATTTATCTTATTCAAACTACAACAACAATCCAATCTCCATCTATTTTAGGAACATAGCCTTCATAAAGATTTCTTAAGAATTTTGTATTTGGGGCCTTCAACCTTAAAGAATACTTTTTGTAATATAATTCTCTAAAAAAGTCCATAATTTTAATATTTTCTTTGTTATCTACATCACTTCCTATCTTAAAAGATATTAAATTATCTGCTCCAGCACTTTCAATCTTACTCTTTATCTTCTCAAGAGAATCTTCTGGGAAACTTATCTCGATAATTTTTTTTTGATCCTTATCCATAATTAATTAAGGATATCTATGATTAAAAACCTTATTAAACTTCGTTAGTGAAATCATAAATTAGAAGATAGTTACCACTGAATAATTACTCCAATAGATAATATTATAAACTTAAGAAAATAAAGATACTATATGGATAAAGACGACTTTTATCTAATCGGAGAGAAAGGTATAAGAAAATTAAACAGTGGAAAAGCTGAGGATTTGATTGAAGAAGATATCCCTAAATTTACCAAAAAACAAATTTCCCTAAGATCTCACGGTCTTGCTGTTACTGATAAAGAAGGTAATTTAATGAAATTACTTAAAAAACAATATGCTCAACATTTTTATCCATTATCTATTGTAGACTATGCAAAAGTTTCTTATAATTATGCAAGATTTGGAAATGAAATACCTATTCTTTCTATAGATAGTCATGATACTATTACGTGCGATTTTAGTTGTCAAGATTGTTTGTCTGGGGCTGGAAGAAATATTCCTCTAAAATCTGATAATTATAATTTTGATCTCCCTTTAAATTTTTACTTAAATATTCTTAGAGAAATATCAGAATATTCTTCCAAAAGAGGATTTGACCATGTTCGATTTGAACAATCTGGGGAGGGAAATCCAGATTTATACCCTCATCGAGCAGAATTAATTAAAAATGCAAAGAAAAAATTTGGCATGGAATCTGTTTATGTCACTACTGGAAGTAAGATGAATGAAGATATAACCAATGCATTAATTGAAAATGGTGCTTTTTTAAGGGTAAGTTTCCCAGGAATCGATCCTAGAAGTTATGAATTATACTCTCATCAATCTAAATACCAATTTGAAGATTCATTAAAAAAACTAGAAAAAATTGTCAATCAAAGGGAAAAAGAAAAATCTAATCTATTAATAGGAGTTAGGGCCGCGTTACGTCCAGAACATGAAAGTTTTTACTTTCATTTTGCCCAACAAATAAAAGATCTCGGAGTAGATGTTCTCCAAATTGTCAAAATCTTAGTTCCAGAAGGCCAAAATCTGGACTCATCACCATTATCCAAACCATCAAAGAATCAATTAGAAAAAGTGAATGAATTATCTGACAATGAATTTTGTATCAATTTACCAAATGTTTTAGACAGCCTATATTATGGGAGAGTAATCCAAGATAGATCGAATTTTCCAGAGAGATGTTATAGTTGTGTTGTTCAACCGGTTTTAGCTGGAAGAGATTTATATGTTTGTACAAAAAGTGAGGTTATGTACTCCCATAAATATCAGTTGGGACGATTTAACGGAAATAAAGAGGAAATTAATCAATTTTTATCTAAAGAAAATATAATCAAAACCACGCAGGGAGCTCCAAAGACCTGTGAAGCTTGTTGTAGCATGTTTGATAATGTGTTAATGCATGAAATTTATCAGTTAACTAAAAAAATAGATAAAAATTTGGAATTCTATGAACTTGTAAAATGAAAAAATATGATTTATTAATGGTTCTTACAGAAAAGTGTAATCTTAATTGTTCACATTGTTATCAAACAAAGAAAAAAGACTCATTAAATTTTGCAGAAGTAGATAAAATCCTAGATAATTTACCTAAAAATCTAGCAAGAGTAAGTCTTGAAGGGGGAGAAGTTTATTGTGAAAAAAATCTATTATACTACACTATTAAAGAATTTAGAAAACATTTTGGTAGGGATTTTACACTTCGAATAGAAACAAATGGGGTTGCGTTTTATGAAAATGAAGATATCATATTAAAGGAAGCAGATACTTTAATAAAACTTGGTGTAGATAATCTAAGAATCTCTTTAGATGAATTTCATTTTATGGGTGGTGCAAACAAAAAGAAATTGCTTGCAATTTCTGCAGTTCTTAAGAATAAAAACCATCCCTTAAAAGTAAAATATCTCTCCTTAGATCAGGCAGTTGCAATAGGAAATGCAGAAAATCTTCCAAATAATAAAAAACAAGTAAGGGCCTGTATGAATCGCCCGAATTGTACTGACCACCCATATTTTTTTACAGATGTTTTGGGAAATGTTTACACATGTCCATGGAGAATGATTCCCAAAATAGGAAATTTAAAAGAAAATAAACTCATTGAGATGATAAATAATCTAGACCATATTCAGCAAAATATTCTTGTAGGGAATATTGAAGCTTTAATCCATGGAAATGAAGAACTTCAAGAGATTAAAGAAACTAAAGGAGAATGTATGGTCTGTAAGGAGATTTTTAAAAATGAAATATTATAAAACCCCTCATGATAAGAAAAGAGCCTTTCAGAACCCAGAATTATTACTAATATCTAATGAAAAAATAATATTTTCTTGGACAAACACTCAACCATTATATTTTTATCCCCTCAGTTGGTTAGATTATCTTGAAAGTAAGGAATTCCATGAACTTCAGATATTAAATGGAAAAACTTCAGAAGTAAAAAAAGCAATAGCTCAATTAAAAAAGGGAAAAGTGCATTTTGAAAAATTAATCTTGCCCGGGATTGAATATGCCTTAGGGTTGGGGCACAAGGTCTCAGTTATTTGCAATCTTGATGAGATAAATAATGAAAATAGAGGATTATTATCTAAGGTAAATATTCTAAGAACAAGGATTAAAGATAATGATGTTGAAAATTTAAAGATTCTTCAGAAAATTGCGGGTGAGCAGATTCTGACTTGTGCCAAATTATATATCCATCCTGAAATAAAAAACTACCAAGAGATTGCAATGAGAGTAAGGGACACGGGGGTAGACTTACTACACGTCTCAAAGAATTTAATACAAAAAAAAGGGATAAATCCTAAAATAACTATCTCTCGACAAAAAGAACTGATTTCATTAAAAGATTTAGAAACGGATAATTTTTTAGTAAAACTCCCGAACTCTATTGAAAATATTTTTGCAGAAAAATTTGAAATTAATGGGGAATATCACAACTCTAGAACATGTTCATTTTCAGAACAAAGAAGAGTTTTAAATGGTAAAAATTTTTATCCCTGCTATACAAAACATATAATAGAAAATGAGACTACGGGCCCTCCAAGATTATGTGTGGATTGTGCATGCATCTATGAAAATGATATGTATGAAGAAATAAAATCTAAGGCCCAAAAAATTAAAAAACCATGTTTTGCTCTAAGGTATAATAAAAATGGTAAATAAACAATTTGGATTAGGAGTATTTATTTGTTTTTTTAATAAAAACTTCTCTAAAATTTTATTATTAAAAAGGAATAAAGAAAAGAGAGAGAAATGGGGAGCTGATTGGGGGAATATTGGTGGAAAAATAGAATTTGGGGAAACTTCTATACAAGCTTGTTTAAGAGAAATTAAAGAAGAAATAGGGATAAACCTAAATCAAGAATTATTGAAATTGTTATTTGTTAAGGAAACTCCAGATTTCTTAAAAACAATACACGGACTTCATTTTGTATACGCCACAATCTTTAATGAAGAGAGTATAATCCAGATTAATTCTGAATCAGATAGTTATGGGTGGTTTGAATTAGATAATCTTCCAAATAACATGATTGATTCAAGGGAAGAGATTTTACATATAGCTAAATTAGCAAGGGAGCATTTCAAGAATGAATAAAATTAGCAATTTATTTTTTATTGGGGGGGCTAAGGGTGTTGGAAAAACTACTCTAACAAGTTCTATCTGTTTAGATTTAGATTTAGAAAGAATAGAAACTGGAAAAATAGTTTTTAATTATATCAGTAACAAATCTCAAATTGGATTAAACGATTATATCTATAACGAATTATTAAATTATCAGGGAGAAGATATCCTTGTAGATACACATTATTCTGCATATCCTCATCAAAAAGGAATGGATACCTCTTTTAAAAGAGGACTAGATGCAAAACATCTCCAAGACTTATCTAAAAAATTCAATATTAATTTGTGCCATATAATCTTGAATCCAAATGAATTATTAAAAAGAAGAGTAAGAGATAGAAAATCAAGAATTACTACTCTTGAACTAGTTAAAGAAGAATTAGAACATAATGTGAGGGCCTGTCAAATGTATTCTCAAGAGATTGGAAAATCTCCTTTAATTATTACAAACAATAAATCAAAAGAAACAAGAGATATTCTTAAGTCTTGGATAAATACTATTATTTCTCAGCAACAATAAAAATATTAGATCTTAATTTTGGAAAAATATGTGCTAAAAATTTAAAAAAATAGTTTTTATTCCAAAAAAAATCTGTGTAAAATTTATTTATTATCTTAAATTTGTGCTTACTTAATAGATATTCCAACATTTTCAAATTAAATGCACAGATATGTGGAAATTTATCTGAACCTATATCCTCTGAAAGGTGATAAGGTATGCCCGTCATATTTGGGGTTGTAATAATAAGTTTTCCAGATCTCTTAAGTATTCTGCAACATTCACCAATAAAAAAGTTGGGATTATCTAAATGTTCAATTACCTCGGTAGCGATAATATTCCCGTATGAACTAGATTTAATCGGAAATTTATTGTTTAGATTGAATTGTTTATTTCCATAAGAAATATCCACATTTACTAAATTTTTAACATTTTTTTTAAAAAATTTAGCCATCTCACCAGTTCCACTTCCTAAATTAATTGTTTTTTCTTTCTTTTTAAGATATTTCAGAACCAATTGAGATCTTTTTTTCCTTGAAATTTTCATCCTAAACTCTACTTAAATGGAAGATAGGGTTTAATTGCTTTTCTTAATTTAGGGTAAGTCCATTTCTTTTGAAATTCTTCAAAACCTAATTTCCCTAATTCTGGAAACTTTTCTCCAACAAGTCTACGAGAGTCAGTAACATCAAGAGTGATTATTTTTTTCTTTAAAATTTTAAAATCTTTTTTTAAATATTCTTTTAATTGTTTTCTTGCAACAATAATTATATCAGACCAATCAACATCCTTCTGATTAAGAGGATTATGAGCAATCTTATCAATCCTTCCGTAACCTAAACCACCGTATCGTGTTGCATACCCTCTGCCCCGAAGATATTTAGCGAGATACTTACTTCGGTTTAAGCCCATTCTACAGACACAGAGAACATTTGTCTTCATATCTTTATAATGCTTGATAGATATAAAAATCTTTAGAAAACTAGGTTAAATCCTAATCCTACCTTCTTGCCAATCTGTAATAATCAAACGACAAGTTCTGTCTTCATCCACAAGACCGCCCTTTTTTAGGAACTTTCTTTTTTTTCCAAATTCTTCTACAAGAACTTCAGAATTTCCATCGGCATCAATACCATAATAGGATTCAATCTCTTTTGCATTTGTTTTCATCAGTTCAGCAACAACTATTTCTGGATCTTTTATCTTATCAATTGTTCTAGCTCCAACTTTTGCATGTTTTTTAATTGCATCTAAATTCACATGAGAATATTCTATTTGAGGTATAACTCCTGGTGTATCAAGAATCACAATATCAGAAGTAAGTCTTAATTTCTGCATTCCTTTTGTAAATCCTGCTTCTGCTCCTGTTTTAGCTGAGCTTGTTCCTGTTAAAATATTTATAAGAGAACTCTTTCCAGTATTAGGATAACCAATAATACCCACATGGACTCTTTCTCTTCCATCCATATCAATTTTCTTTGCTAATGCTTTAATTTTATTTCTTAAATCTTTTATACCAATTCTTTTTTTTGCTGAGACATAAACATAGGGCTTTAAATGATTTAATTTCTGTTGTTTATCTACTAAATCTGATTTATTAAGAACATATATTATTTCCTTACCTTGTTTTTTTATTTGTTCTTCAATTCCAATATTTCGTGTTTCTTCTATGAATCTTGCATCTAAAACTTGCAAGACTATATCTGAAATTCTAATAAGATCTCCAGCTATACTTGGAAATTTTTGCTTTTGCTTTTTTATATTTTCTAAGTTACCTGTTCTATGTGAACTAAATGAATATCTTTTTCTCATAAAGATATATGGGGGGCAGGCTATTTAAAGAAATCTAAAAGACAAAAAAGAAAGACAAAAACACTTGCGCCTAATCTTTAATATAAGCACTATAAAACGGTCTTGCAGCAAATATCACAAAAGCTACCAAATAATACCAAGGATTAGCTTTTGCTACAATACTCCAAACTCCAGTCCACATTGTAAGGATAAACAAAACACCAGCAACAACAGCTAACTTAACTAGTCCAATATCCCAGAAACTCAATGTTTTATCAAAAAAACCCATTTTTTTACACCCCTTTTTAGTTAATCTTATTATGCTTAGAGATTATTTAAAGGTTTTTAGAATAAAAAAATTAATAGCCCTACAACACCCCTCAAAACATAACTTTTTAAACTGATAATAACCCCTAATAGTAAATATTATTGAAGAGGGTTGATAAAAACCACTTTTCCATAATATTGCACCCAAAAATTGAAAGGAGTAAAAAGTATAATATGAAACAAACAAGAATGTATAACGACGACGGCGAAGGAGATAACCGAAGAAGCAGTTCTGGCGGAAGAGGCGGTTTCGGAGGCGGAAGAAGCAGTTCTGGTAGAAGTGGAGGCTTTAACCGTGGAGGAAACTCTGGCGGAAGAGGCGGTTTCGGAGGCGGAAGAAGCAGTTCTGGTAGAAGTGGAGGCTTTAACCGTGGAGGAAACTCTGGCGGAAGAGGCGGTTTCGGAGGCGGAAGAAGCAACTTTAATAACGGACCACCAAAAGAAATGCACAAAGCAGTATGCTCAAAATGCAAAAAAGAATGCGAAGTGCCATTTAAACCAACTGAAGGCAGAGATGTTTTCTGTAGAGAATGTTTTAATAACCGAGATTAAATTCTCTAATTAAACAATTTAATTTTTTATTTATTATTTTAATGTATTTTATTGATATTAGTAATCATATTTATGACAAGAGAAAATTTTATTTAAATAAATTTAAATAATTAGATTAGTTCTCTAATTAATGATTAAAAAGAGAGTGGTGAAGTTTTTAATGTTTAGTCTGAATATTATTATTCTTTTATTACTAATCTGGAGTTTGATTAATTATAAAATTCTAAGTAAAGAAGTCACAAAGTTAGTTATGTTTGGGGGATTGACTATTATGGTCATTTTTGTAATTCTCCTAGAAGGTATGCCTCTTTTTTTAGGGCCGAGTGTTTCTGTTTTAGCGATATTGGCAATGGGCGTCTTTAATCCTTGGCTTATTTTATTTTTATTTATTTTATCGGCATTAGTAGGAAATGTATTTTATTTTTATTTAGGTTATTTTTCTGGAGAAAAGATTTTAAAATATTTTCCTAAAGAAAATGTAAAAAAATATAAATTGTTCTTTAAAAAATATGGAAGGAATATGATGATAATTATGGCTATTTCTCCGATACCCTATCTTCCAACAATTGCAGGGGTTTTCAAAATGAATTCCAAATTACATATTGCAGAAACATTAATTGTTAGGATGCTTAGACATGTGGTTGTTTTCTTTTTCTTATTTTTTGTGATTAGTCATGTTGGATAATAATGTCTTAATAGTGTGTCATCAAATAAAAATTTTCTAGTTTATCTGTAGAACAATCTTGTTATTTCTTCAAGAATATCTACATTAGATAAAGAACTTAAAATAGAGTAATATGAACACTTTCTAGTAGTAACAAATAGAAAGATTTAAAAGGTTTCTTTAATTCCAAATAATAAGATGGCAAATATAAATTTAGAAAAGACTCTGGAAGAAGTTGAAGTACTTGCAGATGAAATCAAAAGAAGAGAATACTCAAATAGAGTTCATAATCATAGAAGTAATCCTAGTTATAACTCTCTTCCAAACAAGATGAGCCATCTACAGATTATTCCATCATATGAAAAACATTTAGAAAAATCTGTTGAAGTAACTGACAATATTGTTAGAAAATACAGAGAATTTGAGAAGACTGCTAATGAAGTAACTTCAAAAAGACATACTGCAAGATCTGAAAAAGACTATCACCTTTTAACAAAATTATTTACTGAAACTTGTCTTGAAGCAAATTGTCTTGCAGAAAGTACCAATAGGATGCTACAGTGTTTTTACGGAAATAAAAAAGATGGAGGCGCTATTGATCTTAAGAAAATACAAGAAAATACAAGAAATGCTCCAAAAACTAGAGATAATAAAACTTTATGTGAATTTTATAGAGATATTCATGATTTTGGGAAATATAGTCTTATAAGACTTGCACGTATTGAAAAGGCACACGCCCCAGCTGAATTTAGAATTATCAGTTCTTTAAAATCAGAAGATAAACTTTCTTGGACTCCTTGTTTTGGAGAACTCGGAGAAGATGCTTTAGAAACCTTAAGATTACAAGCAGAGGCCTATTTAGACCTAATAAAAACCACTCTCCAAACAATCATTGGATATGAAGAATGAGGACTATCACAAAGGTCCCGTACGCCCCAACCGCTGTGACTAGGGGAGTGTATCATTAATGTGTCAATAAAACTAAAAATGCCAATAAATGGCAATATTCTGCCAATAAATGGCAAGATTTAAAAAGAAGAGTTATATTGATTTATTATGGAAGCAAAAGAAAAGATATTCAAGGCATTCTATGAAAGTGGAAAAGAATGGTTATACTTCACAGAAATAAAAAATCTAACTAAATTGTCCAATAGTTCTATACAAAATGTCATAAACAAACTATTAAAATTTAAACAAATAGAAGAAGATAAAAGAACTTCAAATGTTTACTACAGAATTTCAGCAATAAACAAACCTCTAATCTTTAGTTTATTAGATAAAGAAAGATTAAACAATTTAAATGTGGAAGTTAAAACACCCCTAAGAAACTTCTTAAAAAATCTCCCTTCAGAGGTAGAATTTGTTCTTCTTTTTGGTTCTTCTTCAAGAAAACAGGAAAAAGAGGACTCTGACATTGATTTATTAGTGGTCTTGCATAAATTTGAAAATCAAGAACTACAAAGACAATATGAACAAGAAATCAAAAAAAAGATAGAAAATTTAAGAAAAAAAATAAACTCTGAATCTAACCACCCACTAAACATTCTCTTTGTAACCCTAGATAATTTTAAAACAACCAAAGACCATTTAATTTTACAAGCAAAAGAAACCGGTTTTCCAATATTTGGAACCTTGAGGTACTATACAAACAATGAAAAAAATTAAAGATTATTTTGATAATAAAATTCTCTTAGATCAAGAGATAAAATTCCATGAGAACAAAGGAAACTTAATTAAGTCTAAACATTCTTCTGGATTGGTTCAGGCTCATCTTGAAAAATCAAAACACAATCTAAATTTAGTAGATCTACTAATTAAAAATAAAAATTATAATGATTGGGCAATTGTGGGCCTTTATTATGCTCTTTATCATTCTTGCCTAGCTCTTCTAGCTAAAAAGGGGTACATCTCAAAAAATCATTTGGCTACGCTTTTATTTCTAATCAAAAACTATTCTAACTTTTCTTATGAAGAATTAGAAACACTTGAAGAATTATCAATAAATAAATCTGATGCAGAGTTTTATACAGACCTAAAACAAGAAAGGCATCAAGCAAATTATTCTACAAACAGTTTATTTAATGAAGAAAAAATAACAACATTTAGAAAAAAAACCATTTCTTTTATTAATAAAGCAGAGACTATTTTAGAAAAATAAACCGCTTTGTTTCCAAAATATCTATCATTCTTTTTTAGAAAATTTACACAAAATACCTAACACTTCTAACGTCCACCCATGAAAGTCACAAAGGTCCCGTACGCCCCAACCGACGTTCCTTGAGCGTTTATTGTAAATTTTCTATAAATCTATTTCTAACGTAGAATAATAATCCTTAAAGTTTTTATTTTTATAAAATTTTATTGCGGATTTATTCTGGGAATGGACATCTATTCTTGCTTTGTCAACATTTTTTTTCTTGCACCATTTAATGAACTCATCATATAGCTTTTTACCAATTCCCAAAGACCTAAATTCTTCTAAAACAAAAAAGGTTTGTATTTCCGCAACAGTAATGCTAGACAGCCGTCCGAAAGATCCTGTTTTAGCTAACCCCCCGCATAAATAACCGACAATGGTATTATTAATAACTGCGACAAAAACACAATCGCTATCTTTAGAGATTTTATCCTTATAGTACTTTGTTCCCTTCTTACTGAAAACTCCTTTTAAGTCTAAAAAAGGGTCGTATTCTTGTTTCTCTTTTTCAAAGAGCTTAAGATTTAATTCTTGAACTTTTTTTAAATCATTCAATGTTGCAGTTTTAATGATTACGCCCATAACAAAATAAAATGAAGTTACTATAAAAATCTTTAGAAATTAATCTGAAAACCTGTCCACCCATGAAAGCCACAAAAGTCCTGGACGCCCCCAACCGTCCACGACCCCAGTCATGCATCCTAAAGGGATGTCGTTTGTGTTTGCTTTGTTCTATTAGGTGGCTTTTATTTAAAAATCTTGTCGACAACTAAGGGGTAACAGAATGAAACATAGGGCATACTAGAAACATTTATATACCCAAGGATACAAAAATATATATGATTATACAAAAAAGTAGCCTTTGGAAAGTAGCAGAAATATTTTTTATAGAACCTACAAAAGTTCATTTTATTAAAGAGATTTCTAGGAAAATTAGTCTAGCACCAACATCTGTAAGAAAACATCTTAAAACCCTAATTAATGAAGGATTAATACAAAAGGTAGAATCAGACCCCTTTAGAGGATATAAGGCCATTAGAGAGAATCCTGAATTTATTTTTGAAAAGAAAATTGCAAATTTAATACTAATTAAATCCTCTAAAATAATAGAAAAATTAAATGAAAAATATCCTAAATCAATAATTCTCTTTGGAAGCTATGATAAGGGAGAAGATATAGAAACCTCTGATATAGATTTATTCATAGGTTCAAAAACTTTTAAGTTTAATACAAAGAATTTTGAAAAATATTTAAATAGAAAGATTCATCTAATCTTTAAAGATCAAGTAGATAAAAGTTTAATTGAAAGTGTAAATCAGGGTACAATTTTATCTGGAGAAAGATAATGGAAGAAATATTTAAAATAACAAAGGATGAGAGAAGGGCAAAAGCCCTAAAGATGATGGCAGAAAATCGATTTTCTACAATGTCTTCATTAAAAGAGCCCTATAGAATTCTTGAAGAATATTATGAAATAATTAAAGAACTTTTAACTTCATTTATGTATTCCAGTGGTTTCAAAACACTCAGTCATAAATCCTTAATCGAATTTTCAGCAAAAAATATAAAATCTCTAACCTCTAAAGAAGTATCACTGATTGATGAACTGAGAGTAAAAAGAAATGACATTGTTTATTACGGAGAACAAATAACATTAGAATTCTTAAAAAACAGGGAGAATTATATTAAAGAGATTATAAAAAAGTTAATCAAAGTTATTTAGTTTTCATATTAATTTAATTGCCTTTTCCATCAGTGTTGTGTGCGATGAAAGGGATTTATAAGGATTGTCGAGATTGGGTGGGGAAGAAAATAAAATTATTTGAGTAGTTTATCTTGTTTCTTTAACTTTTCACTTTCAAACTTCTTTATTTCCTTGTCATAATATCTTACTAAATCTTCTTCTCCAAGGTCTTCAGCATTTTTTCTCTTTGTCTCATGAATCTTTTTCTGTTCTTCTAAAGATGCTATTCCCTTTTCAAGTCTTTTTTCTCTTTTAACCATCTATTAATTTTATAATCTCCTTGTTTAAAAAGTTTAGTAATAATCTTAGGTCTTTCACTTTTATTTTTTGTTTAAACTTTTTTTCATTCTTCGAGCTTCTATAGGCCCCATAAATTAAGTCAAAATCAGTTGGAGATAGATTACTTTTAACCCACTTTTTGAACAAATCAGTTGAGTATTTTTTCCCCTTTAATAAAGAGTGTATTATAAACAAGCCTCTAAGCCTAAGAACAATTGAATAAATTACTGCATCTCCAGAAACATAATCCGAGTTTTCTGATTGTAAAAATTCTTCACTTACTTTAATCATTCTTTTAGAGTCTTCTAGAAAAATCTTAAAATCT
>Ga0268276_1001771_pt1 | contig 20060 bp, 19 predicted proteins | sample saktaG_4_FD_190145 | JGI IMG/M metagenome (GOLD analysis project Ga0268276, IMG submission 190145) | Saline water microbial communities from Sakinaw Lake, British Columbia, Canada - sak_2010_1_5_45m | ecosystem: Environmental > Aquatic > Non-marine Saline and Alkaline > Saline ... | reverse complement strand
AACTAAATTGCGGAAATCCACGCGGCCGTCCGAGGTAAAATAAAATAGTATTTTTGAGCGGTCAAAAGAATATTCTGCCTTAACCAGCTTCATATCCAATTTATGCTCAAGGATTTTCTTCTCACAAGCATTGAAAGCATCTTTGGCTTTAACAGTATTATCTTCTACCTGTTTTAAATCGCTATCTTTGGCTAAACGAATTATCTTTTTTGGCGGCTCTTTGGGTCCGTCTTGGGCGCAGCAACGCGCATGGCCGGGCAAAACAACTGTTCCGTAATCCAAGCCACGGTCATGCTCAACAATTACACAATCCCCGGCTTTTAAAGTTAAATTTCCCGTATGATAAAGCTGGGCTATCCCGGAATTCCTAAGTTGTACTAAAATTAAGCTTTCCATAGTTGCGCTCCTAAATTATGCAAAAGTAATTTGCTGTTAATGTTTCTTTCCAAATAGAACAAGCTTTCCGAAATAGTAGCCATGATATCATCAAGCTGTTTAAAAGAAAATCTGGCGGCCTGCATTGACAAATCACTCTTACGGTCTAAGTGTATGGTCTGGCTATCAGGCAGGCCTGCCTTAAGCAAATAAATATCCCTGAACCAGGAGGCGAGAATATTCAAAGAAACATGCAGCTGTTCTTTAGTTTGCCCCATAATATTATGGTCAAGCGGTTTTGAAGAAAGAAGAAACGAATCAAATATTCTATTTTTCTCAATTAGCAGAGGCTGCTCCTTTAGTTTTAAAGCCAGCCCGAGCCTGCCTTCGGCGTAAAAACTTAAAAAGTGAGAGGTAGTTCTATCAAGAGAATAATTCTTTATCAGGATATCTTCAAGCATGGCCCTAGCCAAAGGCGCAAATCTTATTCTCTTGCAACGGCTAAGCACTGTCTTAATAATATTTTGCGGTTTATGCGTTATCAAAATAATCAGCGTATCTTTCGGCGGCTCTTCCAATACTTTAAGCAAAGAGTTTGCCGCGTCATGATTAAGTTTATGTGCATTATCGATAATAAAAATATTCATCATGCCTTGATAAGGCCGGAGATTTGCCTGATGCTGGATATCGCGTATATCCTCAATCTTTATCTGAGACTTAACAGCCTCGATGATGTGTATATCCGGATGCGGCATATTCCCTTCTGTACAATTTAACTTCCGGGCAATAATTTGGGCGACCATTTTCTTGCCAATTCCCTCAGGGCCGCAAAATATATAAGCGCCGGAGAAATTAGATCTTTCTATATAGCTGTTGATTATCTTAAGCGGCTTGGTATGTCCCAAAACATCACAGAAGTCCATTAACAATCTCCTGAATCTTGCCTTGAGTCTTATGCTTATCTATCTCGACCTTGACTACTTTAATCCTATGCGGCTCGGCTTTGGCTAATCTAAGATACCCGCGCCTTACTTTCTCATGATAACTGACGGAACGCTGCTCTATGCGATCCTTACAGTTATGCCGATGAATAAGCCCGCTTCTTACCGGCAGGTCTAAAAAAATAGTCAAATCCGGCTTAATGCCTTGGGTTGCAAAATTCCCAATACACTTAATTAATTCTATATCTATGCCTAAACCATAACCTTGATAGCAAATTGTAGAATCAAGGAACCGGTCGCAGACAACTATTCTTCCTCTATCCAACGCAGGCTTAATAATCTCCTGAACAACCTGAGCGCGAGCAGCCATATAAAGCAGGGTCTCTGCAACAGGCGATATTTTATTCTTAGGATTAAGCAATATCTCTCTAATCAATTCACTAGCCTTAACGCCACCCGGCTCGCGTAAATAAGTTACTTTCATACCTTTTGATTTAAGATAATCAGAAAGCATTTTTGACTGCGTACTCTTTCCGCAGCCCTCAGACCCTTCAAATGTAATAAATTTACCATTCATATTAATTCCTTACGCGGATCCTGCCTGCAATCCACCTCGCCGTGCTCACTTTCGTTGCGCGCGGCAAGGGCTTCGTCTTGACAGTCACCCGCTAATTATTCTAGATCCCAAAATGTTTTTCCGTCTTGCGAGTCTTTTAAAATAATTCCTTTTCCTTTTAATTCTTTACGTATTTTATCTGCTTCTTTAAATAACCCCTGTTTTTTGAATTCGTTCCTCTTAACAATCCAATTATTAATTTCTTTTTCAGGAATTGGTAGCAGCTTATTTTTATTCTCAAAATTCAAACCAAATATTTCTTTTCCAGATTTTAATATAAATTGTTTAGCTTTTTGTAAAACTGGTAAATACTCTTTCGTGTAACCGATATCATATAAAATTCTATTGCAATTAATAACTATTGCGTTTAAAGATGCTATAGCTTGATCGGTATGAAAATCGTAGTCCATATGTTTATGAAACTCATTAATATCAAATTCAATTTCATTTTGTAATTTCTCAACAGAAATTTTATTTTTTAGATCAGTCCAAACCCTAAAATCCTTTCCTTCCTCTTTTTTCTTCACACCTGCTAAAAAAGTGATGAATTTAGTAAGCCATTTTTCTTTTTCTTCCATCTTGTCCCATGAAAAATCTACTGGACTTGAATAATGTACCGATAAATAAAATAATTTCAAAACATCAGCTGAATATTTTTTTAAAACGTCTTTTATAATAATAAAATTGCCTAAGGATTTGGCCATTTTCTGACCATTAATAGTTAAGAGTCCATGATGTATCCAATAACTGGCAAATTCTTTCCCTGCTCCTTCGGATTGGGCTATTTCATTCTCGTGATGTGGAAAAATAAGGTCCAGCCCGCCCCCATGAATATCAAATTTATCACCTAAAATATCCGTGCTCATTACCGAGCACTCAATATGCCATCCAGGCCTGCCTTTTCCCCATGGACTATCCCAGCTAGGCTCACCTTCCTTGGCGGCTTTCCATAAAGCAAAATCCAGGGGGTCTTTCTTTTTCTCACCCAAAGTAATTCTTGCTCCTGACTCCATTTCTTTTATTGTCTGTTTGGATAATTTTCCGTATTTTTTTGCTTTTTTAATATCAAAATAAACATCACCTTCAGAAACATAAGCATATTCACGATCAATGAGCTGTTTGATAAATTCCTGCATTTTGTTATTGTTAACGTATTCAGTTGCTTTTGGCTCAACATCTGGTTCGAGTATACCAAGGTTCTTCAAATCTTCATGGTAAAGATCAAGATATTTAATAGAAACTTTTCTTACTGCGGCATTTAAATCCTCCCCCTTAAATTCTTTTTGCGCTTTATCGATAATCTTGTCATCAACATCAGTAACATTTCTTACAAACTTAACTTTGTAACCCCTGTATATTAAATACCTTCTTATCACATCAAAAATATAGGCGCTGCGGGCATGGCCAATATGTGGTTCGTCATAAACCGTAGGGCCGCAAACATACATTTTAACCTCTTTTCCTTTTGGATCTAGAGGCTTAAATGGTTCTTTATCATTTCTTTTAAGGGAATTATATATAAAAATAGGCATGAACAAGCACCTTATGTCTTTTATCTAGCTTAGTCCTGCGAGCGTAAGCGAGCCAGGACAAGCACCTTATTGCTTCTATCTGACGCAGTCCCTGTGTAAACAGAGACAAGCCTTACTTCTTTTCAATATTTTTAATTCTATTCTCTAGCTCTTCAATTGACTGCATAATCGGATCCAATATATGCACATGGTCAAGTGAGACGTCCATTTTTTTACCATCCTGCTTAGTGACTCTTCCCGGAACACCGACAACCGTAGAATTGGGCGGAACATCCTTAACCACTACTGCGTTTGCCCCGATATAAGAATTATCTCCGATAATAATATTACCCAGAACTTTTGCCCCTGTGCCGACAACAACATTATTACCGACAGTCGGATGCCGCTTTCCTTTTATTATTCCGGTACCGCCTAAAGTTACCCCCTGATAAAGCAACACATCATCTCCGATAATCGTTGTTTCTCCGACGACAACACCTAGGCCATGGTCAATAAAAAAACGCTTGCCAATCCTGGCCCCGGGATGAATTTCAATACCGGTAAAAAATCTTCCGATCTGTGATAGAAACCGCGCAAGAAAAAATAAATGCATTATATATAATGCGTGCGCAATGCGATAATAAACCAAAGCGTGCAGCCCGGGATAAAGCAAGATTACCTCTATAAAGCTTTTTGCCGCAGGATCCCTTTTCTGCGCTGCCCTTATATCTGAATAAAAGAAGATGGCGATAAGCGTAAGCTTTATTATTAAAATCGCCAGCAATATAATTAATATATTTATAATGTAAGCCATAATTAAACCTCCCTGCCTGCCGGCAGGCAGGCTTTAGATAAAGAAACTATCGCATACGCTACAATTGCCTCTTTATTACCTACTGCCCCCAGGCCTTCGTTAGTTTTTGCTTTTATGTTAAAAAGGTCTTCTTTTAAATCAAGCAGCCAGCAGATTTTTTCTTTTATCTGTTTTTTAAACGACATAAGCGATGGCTCCTGAGCAATAACAATTAGATCAAGGTTATTAATTTTATAACCGCTTTTATCCACTAACCCCTTGACTACTTTTAGTAGCTGGCTGCTTGCGATACCCTGGTATTTAGGATCGGTGTCCGGAAAGTGCTCACCGATATCCCCAAGGGCTAATGCCCCTAATAAAGCATCGCAAATCGCATGGATTAATACGTCACCGTCGGAATGCCCGAGAAGGCCTTTAATATAAGGAATCTCAATTGCGCCTAAAAATAATTTCCTTCCCTCAACTAAACGATGAATATCATAACCTATACCAACCTTATATTGCATTCTTTTTAAACCCCTTAGCAATTAACTGCGCCAAACACAGATCAACTCCTGTTGTGATCTTTATATTGTGGTACGACCCTTCGACAATTTTCACCCTGTTACCTAACTTCTCAACCAAAGAAGCATCATCAGTAACATTTTCTTCTCTATATTTCTCGCATGCTTTAACGATAAGTTGTTTTTTAAAAACCTGCGGCGTTTGAATCTCCCAGAGATTGCTTCTATCTACTGTTTTATAAACCAGCCTCCCACAACGGACACTCTTTACGGTTGCTTTAACCGGTACGCCTAAAATAGCTGCGCCGGTTTTTTTTGCCCCTTGAATAACCCTGGTAATATATCTGCTATCAATAAATGGCCGCGCAGAATCATGAATCAATACCCAATCGTTCTTTTGGCTGACCACTTTAAGGCCGTTATATACTGAATCTTGCCTCCGCCGGCCGCCGATAACAAAACACTTTATCTTTTTAAAAGAACAATTCTCTATTGTCTGAATTATTTGTTTCTTATTTTGCCTGCTATAGACAACAATAATCTCATCTATACCCGGATGCCTGCTAAGTGCCTCAAGCGAATAATTTATTAAAGGCTTATTGTTTATTTTTACCAGAGGTTTAGAAATTCTGCCGCCAAGCCTCTGGCCTTTACCTGCTGCTAAGATAATTGCGCTAAGCATTATTTCTCGAGCTTTGTAAATATCATCCTGCCTGCTTGAGTCTGCAAGACGCTTGTTACTGCGACTTTAACATCTTGGCCGATTAGCCGGCGTGCATCCTCAACCACCACCATTGTACCGTCATCGAGATAACCAACTGCCTGATTATGTTCTTTACCTTCTTTAATCAGCTTAATATGCATCTCTTCCCCGGGAAAAACAACAGGCTTTAAGGCATTTGCCAATTCATTTATATTTAAAACCTTGATACCCTGGATGCTTGCGACGCGGTTTAAATTAAAATCAACTGTAAGAATTTTAGCCTCAAGCAATTTAGCCAATAAAACTAATTTTGCGTCGACCTCGCTTGTCTCCGTAAAATCCTGCTCATGGATAGTGATATCTATCCCCGGTTCATTCTGAATAATATTAAGAATTTCTAATCCGCGCCTGCCTCTCTGGCGCTTAATCGGATCAGTAGAATCAGCAATCTGCTGCAGTTCCCTTAACACAAACTTTGGAATAATAATCTTACCTCCTAAGAAACGTGTTTTATAGATATCGACGATTCTGCCGTCGATAATCACGCTGGTATCTAAAAGAATTACATCCTGCGATTGATCTTGCCGCCTGAGACGCACATAAGGGATTATAATATTAAATTCGTCTTTACCGCGTAGAGCCATAACCATGCCAAGGTAACAAAAGATTAAAGTTAAGCCTACCCGGATCCTGGAAAGCATGTCCGGATCAATAGATGCAAGGCTAAAAGCATCTCCTACTAACTTTGCCATGATTAAACCTAAAATTAACCCAAATACAGCGCTGGATAAACCGCTTACTGATACTTTGCGTAAACCTGCTTCGATAAAAATCATAACTAATGCTACTAAAGCACCGATTAATAAACCGATAAATCCGCTCCCTGCCTGATAGCCGATAACCATACTGCCTAAGATAAATAAAAGCCGTGCTAATAATAAATTCATTATTTTGCCTCCTTGGCCATAAGCCCATACCCGCCACGAGGCGGCACTGGCCCAATTCCAATCTGGGCCAGGTGCCGATCAGCGCCGGGTGCCTTACTGTTTAACTGATTCCCCAAGTATAATATCTAAAGCTTCTTTTAGAGAAGAAACAGGAATAATTTCCATGCCGGATTCTTTAAATTTCAGATTTTTGATGCTGTTTTTCGGTAATATACAATGCTTAAAGCCTAATTTTTCCGCTTCATTTATGCGTGTAAGCACCTGCGAAATACTCCTTATCTCGCCACTAAGTCCCACCTCGCCCAAAACTACCGCCCTAGGCATTACCACCTGCTCACGAAAACTCGAAGCAATTACCGTACATACTGCTAAGTCTGCTGCAGGATCCTCTATTTTTATTCCCCCTGCCACATTAACAAATATATCCTCTGCCTCAAGAGCCAAACCCATGCGTTTTTCTAAAACTGCTACCAAAAGCGAAAGCCGGTTAAAATCAAAACCTTGCGCACGCCTGCGGGCATAGCCGAATGAGCTTCTTGAAACCAGCGACTGAATCTCAACTAAAAGCGGCCGCGTTCCCTCTATTATTGAAGTTACAATTGTTCCGGAAACATTGTTTGGCCTTTCAGAAAGAAATATCTCCGAAGGGTTTTTTACTTCAAGTAGGCCCTCAGGACCCATTTCAAATACGCCGATTTCATTGGTGGAACCGAACCTGTTTTTGACCGCACGCAATATCCTGTATATCGCAAAACGGTCACCTTCAAAATATAACACTGTATCAACTATATGCTCTAAGAGACGCGGTCCGGCTAATGTCCCTTCTTTAGTAACATGTCCGATAATAAAAATTGAAGTTTCCGTAGTCTTGGCTAACTGTGTAAGAATCCCTGCGCACTCTCTTACCTGGCTGACACTTCCGGCGGATGAACTAATACCGGAATCAAAAATAACTTGAATAGAATCAATAATTACTACCTGGGGTTTTAATTTTCTTATGTATTCAACAATTAAAGATAAATCCGTTTGATTAACTATATAGAGATTATCTGACCCTGATTCGCCCAGACGCCTTGCACGCAGCTTAGTCTGAGCAACGCTTTCTTCGCCGCTGACATAAAGTACGCCGATACCTTGCTTTGTAAGATGGTTTGAAACCTGTAAAGAAATCGTAGATTTACCTACGCCGGGGTCTCCTCCGATCAAAACTACTGAGCCTTTAACAATCCCTCCGCCTAAGACCCTGTCCAGCTCATGGATATTGGTTTTTAACCTATCCTCATCGCGAGCTACAACATCCTTTAAAAGAACCGGGCCATCTTTATACAAAGAAACCCTCTCCTTAGTTCCGGAGGAAGGAGCGACATAGTCTTCTTCGTTAAAAGAATTCCAATTGCCGCAATCCGGGCATCTCCCCAGCCACTTTGGCGATTGGTATCCACAGCTCAAACAGCTAAAAACCGACTTTGTTTTCACCCCACCAATTCTCCTTATATTATTAACTTTAGCCTCTTTAATAAGAACGGCATACGATTATTTCTTTTCTTTAGTTTTGAAAAATAATTTCCAGGGATTCTTGCGGATATCGGTAACAAAAGCTTCCAGCTGATTATAAACGTCATCATCATAAATAAGCTTCCCTAACGAGCCTTCTTTATTCCTAATCTGAGATAACCCATCATCCAGATTATGCATTATATTCTCAGCCCTGTTAAATATGGCGTGTATTGGCAGGGGGTCAACTCCGGTAATAGATTCGTTATCTTTCAGGCAATTGGCATAATCTTGTCCGGGTATTATCTCTATATATTTTTCGCCTAATAACCCTAAGGTATTAACCCAAACAGATGAATCAGAAGGTATCTTGATAATATCCTTTATCCACACCATAAGATGCACATTGGAGCGGTTCTCCTGAGGGACAAACTCCAGGTTAATTTTCTTTACTTCACCGACATCGACTCCTGCAAAACGTACCGGAGCACCTATCTTTACACCGTTAACAAAACCAAAATCTATATTGATCTTATAGCCTGAACTCCAGGTTTTAAATCCCCCGATTGACAATAAAAAAACAACTAAAATTATTAAACCTATAAAAACAAAAATCCCTACCTTTAACTCCAATTTAGTTTTGCCGAATATCATTTTGTTTGCCTCCTTGCCCACAAGGGCACACCCGCGCAACTCCTTTAAGCGCGGGGTGGTTTATTTAAAAGTATCAATTGCCTCGGTTATCGGGCCTTTGGAAAGCCCGTTAATAAACTGGTGTACTACCGGATCGGTAGTTTTCTGAACCTCTAAAGGCGTACCTTCAAGAATTATTTTTCCTTTATACATCATGGCAATTTTATCGGCGATATGGTATGCGCTCTTCATATCATGTGTAACTACAAGAGATGTAACTTTTAATTTATCGTGTAATGAACGTATAAGCTCGTTAATACTATCTGCGGTTATAGGATCAACTCCTGTAGTTGGTTCATCATAAAGGATAATTTCGGGCCGTATACAAATTGCACGGGCCAACGCCACGCGCTTCTTCATCCCTCCGCTTAATTCCGAAGGTGTTAGGTTGCCTATTCCGCCTAAACCCACCAAGGATAAAGATTCTTCCACGCGCTCTAATAATTCCTTGCCGCTAATATTAGTATGTTCGATAAGGCCAAAACCAACATTTTCGGTAACATTCATAGAATCAAAAAGGGCCCCGCCTTGAAAGACCATGCTGATTTTTGCGCGCAAGGCAGTTAATTCTAATTCGCCTAAAGTAGCAACTTCCTTGGCATCAACTAAAACCCTGCCGCCATCCGGCCTTAGCAAGCCTACGATATGTTTTAGTAAAACAGACTTCCCGCAACCGCTCCTGCCGATAATTACGCAAGTCTGTCCGGTTTTCACATTTAGGCTCAGGCCGTTTAAAACTAAATTATTGTTAAATTTTTTGCTTAACTTTTGTATTTCGATCATTTTTTAAGGAAAAATAAAATAGAACAATGCGGTAAAGAAACAATCTGCCGCAATTATCATAATAAAAGTAAAAACAACCGAACGCGTAGTCGCCTTGCCTACTCCTTCTGCGCCTCCGGTAACATTGAAGCCTTCATGGCAGCTTATTAAAGCAATAAGCATACCAAAGATCCAGGCCTTAAATAATCCGGTGAATAAATCCTTATAGAGCAGCGAATCAAAAGTTATATTCATATACATGCTGCTGGTAATCCCCAGCTTCATTACACAAATTATGTAACTTCCTATTATTCCGATAATATTGGCATATAACGTAAGAATTGGAAGCATTATACTTAAAGCTACAAAACGGGGAACTACCAGATATTTTATGGGATTGGTAGCCATGGTTTCTAAAGCATCAATCTGTTCGGTAACCTGCATTGAGCCTAACTCTGCGGTGTTAGATGCGCCGACTCTTCCTGCGACTACCAGCGCCGTAATCACCGGGCCCAACTCGCGTACAATAGCAAGAGCCACCAGGCTTGCAATATACATCTCTGAGCCGAGCTTCTGCATAAAATATGCAGATTGCAATGCAAAAATAAAACCGATAAACAGCGCGACTACTGAAACAATCGGGAAACTGTCATAGCCGGCTTTTTTTAACTGCACGATTGTGTGTTCATATTTATACGGGGGCTTAAATGTCAGATAAACAGTTTGTGCAGCTAAACTGGTTAAACCGCCGATAAAATACATAAAACCGAGCACTTTACGGCCTAAGTCTATAAAAAAAAGCATCAGCATTATTCGAAAATAAGCTCTTCGTTCTTACGCGATACCTTAATCACAGAGCCCTCCTTGTATTTTTTAGAAATAATCTCATTGGCTAACGGATCTTCTAAGAAACGCTGGATAGTCCTTTTTAGCGGACGAGCACCAAAAACCGGATCAAAACCTTTCTCAATCAAAAGATCCTTTGCATCTTTAGTGACCTCTAAAGAAATATTTTGATCTTTCAGGCGCGCAATAACATATCCGATCTCAATATCAATAATCTTGCCTAAGTCTTCTTTGGACAACTGCTTAAATACAATAATATCGTCGATGCGGTTCAAGAACTCCGGCTTAAAAGCATGTTTAACCGCCTCAAGCAGTTTCTCCTTCATATCTTCATAAGCACCCTCTTCTTTCTGCGCCCTAAAACCAAGTGAACCGGTTTTACGAATCATCTCCGCGCCGACATTAGAGGTCATGATAATAATTGTATTTTTAAAATCAACCTTACGGCCGAAACTATCTGTAAGCCGTCCTTCCTCAAAAACCTGCAGTAATAAATTAAAAACATCCGGATGTGCTTTTTCAATCTCATCAAGGAGTATAACCGCATAAGGCCTGCGCCGTACGCGTTCCGTAAGCTGTCCGCCCTCTTCATATCCAACATAACCCGGAGGAGCACCGATTAACCGGGAGACATTAAACTTCTCCATATACTCTGACATATCAAGCTGCAATAAAGCATCTTCATCGCCAAACATAAATTCTGCCAGCGCCCGAGCAAGTAAAGTTTTCCCAACGCCGGTAGGGCCCAAAAATATAAATGAACCGATAGGCCGCTTAGGATCTTTAATTCCTGCACGAGAACGCCGTGCGGCATGAGCAATAGCATTAATCGCCTCATTTTGGCCGACTACGCGTTTATGCAGCTCTTCTTCGATCTTAAGCAGTTTTTCGCTTTCTTTTTCCTCTAACCTAAAAATCGGAATCCCCGTCCACTGCGCAAGGATCTTGGCAATATCCTCGGCACCTACCTCAGGACGCATTTTATCTTTTGCCTGGCTCCATTCCCTATTTAACTTTTCTAATTCCTGGCGGCTCAAGCGTTCCTCATCCCTTAAGGAAGCGGCTTTTTCAAAATCCTGGCTCTTAATGTAAGATTCTTTTTCTTTTCTTAAGGATTCGACATTAGCCTCCATCTTTTTTAAATCCTCGGGGACAATCAAAACATTAAGACGTGCGCGCGAACCCGCTTCATCAATTAAATCAATTGCCTTATCCGGCATAAATCTTCCTGAAATATAGCGGTCAGATAATTTTGCCGCAGCCTCCAATGCGTCATCCTTAAAAGTAACCCGGTGATGTGCTTCGTATTTATCGCGCAGGCCTTTTAAAATCTCAATAGTCTGTTCTACTGTAGGCGGCTCAACCATAATAGTTTGAAATCTACGCTCTAAGGCCGCGTCTTTTTCAATATATTTGCGGTATTCATCCATAGTCGTTGCGCCGATACATTGCATTTCTCCCCGCGAAAGCGCGGGTTTCATAATATTAGATGCATCGATTGCTCCTTCAGCAGCACCCGCACCAACTAAAGTATGCAATTCATCTATAAAAATAATTATATCTTGTGAACGCTTAATTTCTTCCATAATTGCTTTTATTCTTTCCTCAAACTGGCCGCGATACTTAGTCCCTGCAACCATCAGCGCCAAATCTAGGACTATCAGGCGCTTTCCTCGCAATACCTCAGGGATATTGCCTGCTATAATCAATTGTGCCAAGCCTTCAACAATAGCAGTTTTACCTACTCCGGCTTCTCCTAAAAGCACAGGATTATTTTTAGTGCGCCGGCTTAAAATTTGAATTACCCTTTCAATCTCCTGAACACGGTCAATTACCGGATCTAATTTATTTTCACGGGCCAAAGCAGTAAGGTCGCGGCCAAAAGCATCAAGAGCAGGTGTTTTTGTTTTAGCTGCCGCAGCTGCACCCTGATTCATCCCGGGTAAAGCTGAACCCAAAAGGCCCATTACTTCATTACGTACAGAATTTAAATCCATACCTAAATTCAGTAACACCTGAGATGCAATACCTTCGCCTTCACGGATAAGCCCAAGCAAGAGATGTTCAGTGCCGATATAATTATGCCCAAGGCTCCTTGCCTCTTCAGCTGCTAACTCCAGAGCTTTTTTAGCGCGGGGAGTAAAAGGAATATCTCCGATAATCTGGGTAGTTGGCCCAGGCTGAACTAATTTTTCAATTTCAAGCCTGATATTTTCAAGCGAAACATCAAGTTTCTGCAATACTGCAGCGGCTACCCCTTCTCCTTCTCGAATCAAACCCAACAATATATGCTCAGTACCGATATAGTCGTGATTAAAACGCCTGGCTTCTTCTTTGGCTAAAATAATTACCTTCCTTGCTCTTTCAGTAAAACGATTAAACATAATTCCCCCTTAAGTTTTATCCAGGAAAATCCTGGCGAAGCCAGGGTCCCCCTTAATTTTTGTCCAGGAAAATCCTAAATCAGCGTAAACGAATCAGGACTCTCTTTATAATAAGTTTAACTTTTTGCGGATTAACTCCGCCCTTTTTAAATCCCTCTCCTGCGATGAAAGTTTTTTATTCTCCAGCTTTTGCAAGTGCGCCGGCTGGGTAATAATAAAAAGTTCATTTATTGTGCGGCGGTCTATATCCTTAATCATACCAAGATCATTTCCCAGCCTAATCATTGACAACAATTCAATTGTCTCCTGGCTTGTAATAATACGCGCACTTTTTAAGATACCCAAGGAACGATTTATCCTATCCTCTAAGACTTCTCTGTTTTTAGAAAGCATAATTTCTCTTGCCTGGGTTTCCTGTTCGATAATCTGTCGAATTAAACCGTTAATATTTTCAATAATTTCATTTTCGCTGTGCCCTAAAGACACCTGATTAGAGATTTGGAAAAAATTGCCGCTTGCCTGCGTGCCTTCGCCATAGAGGCCGCGCGTAGTAAAGCTTAATTTGGCTATCGCAGCCAAAACCCGCTCAATCTGCCGGCTCATTACTAAAGCGGGTAAATGCAACATTACTGAGCCACGCATACCGGTGCCGATATTAGTGGGGCATGCCGTAAGATAACCAAAATCGGGCAGAAACGCGTAATCCAAAAGCTTTGCTAAAGCATCATCAACGGTATTAATAATATTCCATGCCTCAAAAAGATTAAACCCTGACTGCATTAACTGGATGCGTAAATGATCTTCTTCATTAATCATTACCGAGATTATTTCTTCTTCGCTGACCAAAACAGCCTTATGCTCTGTTTTCTGCGTATGCTCAATAGACATAAGGTGCCTTTCTACCAAAAACTGTTTATCTATACTGTCTAAATTAGCTAATTCGAAAAGTGTAGATTTCTTAAGCAGGTCGACATTAGCCATTGCCTTGACTGCCGTACTTACAACTTCATCCAATTGCGCTTTATCCGCCCAATTAGGAAAAGGAAATTTATTAAGATTCCTTGCAAGGCGAATCCTGCTGGAAATAACAATATCCGAATTCGGGCCTGTACCTTTTAACCATTCACTGGTGTGATTTAATAAATCATTAATCTGCATATTCTGGTCATCTTTTCCTATTTTTACCCTATTAGAAATCCCGTAGCGCACGCTGCCGCTTCTAACGGGGTTTACTCTCAATCCCTTTTATTATGTCGCGCAAGCGCGCTGCTTCTTCAAAAGCTTCTCTCTGGATTGCCTCCTGTAGCTGGTTTTTTAATTCCTGCAGGTCAGCTTTCTTTTTATAAACCCGAGAAGTAGTTTTTACTTTTAACGGGGTTTTACCGAGATGTTGATTTGAGCCATGTATGCGTTTTAATAAAGGGGCGAGATACTTGCGAAAAACATTATAACATTCTCCGCAGCCAAGCCTTCCGATTTTTTTAAAATCAGCGTAAGTTAATCCGCAGCTAGGGCATTTAATAGTAACTGCTTCTTCTTTTTCGGTAGAAGGCTTTTCAAAATCAGCCATACCTGCCAATAGGTCACTTAAACCAAATTGCTGCTCCATAGCCGCGCTTTTATTCCTTGCGCAATCTTCACATAAATGCAGCTCATTCATCTGCTCATCAATGATTTCAGTTAAATGCACTGTTGCCGGGTTCTTTCCGCAAATATCACAAAGCATGATTATTCCTCACGTGAAATAGACGATAGTCGATGGACTATAGTCTAATAGACTGCTCAATATTTAACCCCGCCTTTTACAGTTAACTCTTTAAACTTTTTCATAAGAGACAACGTAAGCTTACCCGGCAAACCTGTCCCGATAACCCTACCGTCAACTTTAACTACAGGGACAACTTCTGCGGCTGTGCCAGTCAGAAAACACTCATCAGAAATATAAACCTCATGGCGAGTAATTACATGCTCATGCGCCAAAATTTTTTCTTTGCGGGCAATCTCTAAAATAGAATCCCGGGTAATCCCGCGCAAAGTCCCCATACACTGCGGAGGGGTATAAAGATGCCCATTCTTCACCACGAAGATATTGTCTCCGGTGCACTCCGCAACAAACCCCAGAGAATCAAGCATAATTGCCTCATCGCATCCGGCGTTACCCGCTTCAATTTTAGCCAGGATATTGTTCAGGTAATTCAAAGACTTAATCTGCGGATTAAGCGCCTCAGGCAGGTTACGCACTGTGGGCACAGTAACAATGCTTAAGCCATTGCGATATAACTTATCCGGGTATAAAGCAATTTTATCCGCAATAATAATAATTGTTGGGCCTTTATAGCATTTACGCGGGTCAAGCCCTAAATCCCCTTCTCCGCGGCTAACAACTAAACGGATATAGGCATCATCTAATTTATTGGCGCGAAGAGTAGCTACCACAGCATTGATTAAATGCTCTTTACTTAAAGGAACCTTTAACATAATACTTTGAGCAGATTCAAAAAGCCGGTCGATATGTTCTTTTAACTTAAACACGCGGCGGTTATATGCACGGATACCTTCAAAAACTCCGTCGCCATAAAGCAGGCCATGGTCAAACACAGAAATCTTTGCATTCTCTTTATCATAATATTTACCATTGATATAGACCTTCATTCAAGCCTCCTTGTGTACGTACACAACACTGGCGCAATGCCACTTAGCGCCGGGTGTCTCAATTTAGAATAATTCCGTCTCTCAAATGCAATATTCTTCCTGCGACAGAAGCAATATCTTTATCATGAGTAACCATAATAACAGTAATCTGTTGGTTTTTGTTTAATTCATTTAAAAGCTGTAGAATATTGATTCCATTTTCAGAATCAAGATTACCTGTCGGCTCATCGCAAAGCAAAAGCTTAGGTTTATTAATCAATGCCCGGGCAATCGCTACTCTTTGCTGTTCTCCTCCGCTTAAAGCCTGCGGACGATGCGTTAACCTGTCTTTTAATCCCAATCTTTCTAAAAGTGTCGTGGCGGTTTTTAAGCTTTTCTTTTTCTCCCACCATGATCTTAAAATACTAGGCAGTAAAACATTTTCTAAGGCGCTTAATTCAGGTAAAAGATGAAAAAACTGAAAAACAAAACCTACTTTGTGATTACGAAAATCGGAGCGCGCATTTTCATCTAAATTATAAATATCCGCTCCCTTGAAATAAACTTTCCCTGAAGTAGGATTGTCTAATCCGCCTAAAATATGTAAAAGCGTAGATTTGCCTGCTCCCGAAGGCCCCTGGATAACCAAAAATTCACCCTCGCTAACGGTAAAATTTATATTTTTTAATATTTCAAGGTTACTTGATGCATCACGGTAACTTTTACAAATCGCATTAACTCCGATTACTTCCTTATTCATGCCGAACAGCCTCGCTGGGAACTATTTTTGTAGCATAATATGCCGGATAAATACTGGCAACCAAGGTTATCACAAGGGCCGACACTACAATTAAACTAATATCCCCTGCATTAATATTTACCGGAATACGGTTAAAATAATAAATATCCTGCGGGATCAACTGTCGTCCGATTACGCCAGATATAAGATCCACCACCTTGTCTAGGGAAAGCGCTAAAGACACCCCCGCAGTCAATCCTAAAAGAATACCAGCTATGCCAATCACCATACCCTGAAAAATAAAAATCTGAAGAATACTTTTAGTTTTAGCGCCCACAGAACGCAGGATACCTATATCTTTAATCCGGCTCATGACCGACATAATCAAAGTGCTCACAATACCGAACGCGGCAACCACGGTCGTCATCGTTACTACGATAAACATAACTATTTTCTCAAGCTTTAAAGCTTCAAGAAAATTTCTATTCGCATCTATCCAAGTACGCGCCTGATAAGTTCCAAAACCTGTAAAATCCCGGTATAATTTTTCTTTTATTGTTTCAACCTTATAAACATTATCTACCTTAAGCGCAATACCGCTTACCCTGTTGCCGATTTTGTAAAAATCCTGCGCGCCTTTAATACTGGTTAAAATAAGGTTTGAATCGTATAGATACATCCCGCTATTAAAAATACCTTTAATAAGAAAATCGGTTTTAGCCAAAGTAACCGGAGAGATCAAGCTTATACTATCTCCAATCGATATCCCCAGGCGTAAAGCAAGCTCCTGGCCTACCGCTATTTGGTTACCAATCAAATCGTAGCTTCCTAATTTTAAATACTCATTAATCTTCGATGTTTCTGCTTGCAACTTCGGGTCTATGCCTCGCACCTCCACTCCAAAAATAGACTTATCTTTTTTTACCAAAGCCTGGCCATCGATAAAAGGAGATGCGCCTAAAACATAAGAAAAAGTTTTTAGTTTATCAATCGCCGGATAAGGATTATCTGAACCACCATAAAATTCAAGCGATAGATGAGCATTAGTGCCCACCATTTTATCCTCTAAGAACCTGTCAAATCCGCTCATTACCGAGATAACAATAATTAATACCATTACCCCGATACCAATCCCGATAACGGAAATTAAAGCAGTAATAGAAATTATCTTTTCTTTTTTTCCCGCCCTCAGGTACCTCTGACTGAGCCATAATTCCGAAAACATATTAAACTTTCCCCTCTTCCTGCACAAGAGACCGAAGAAGAGGGAATAAAATCACGTCCCTTATCGATGGCTGATCCGCAAGTAACATAACTAACCTGTCGATGCCTATGCCAAGCCCTCCTGCCGGAGGCATGCCATGCTCCAGAGCTAAAATATAATCCTCATCAACATTTTTCTGGCTTTGCCTATCGGAAGGCAAACCATCGTTGTCTAACTTATTTTCCTCAGAGGCAAGATCTTTGATCTCTTCTTCAAAACGTCTGCGTTGCTCCAAAGGGTCGTTTAACTCAGAATAAGCGTTAGCAACCTCCATTCCTGCCACGTAGAGCTCAAACCTCTCTGAAATCAATGGGTTATCTTTTTTATTCTTAGCCAACGGGCAAAGACTGCTAAAATAATCTGTGACAAACACAGGGTTAACCTGTATATCCTGCTCTAGAGCATCCTCAACAATCTTATTTACCTGAGAGCGGCTTAGGCGGTTTTTATCCCGGGCAAACCCTTTAGCCTGTAATTTTTTAAGCATAACTACTGCATCATCCTGCGGTTCTATGCCGAATTTATCTTTAACAAGAGCGGCAAATGACTGCCTGTTCCATGGAGTCTTAAGGACAATGGTTTTACCCTGATAGACTAGCTCTTCTTTGCCCAAGGTTTCTTTTACAACATGGCAAATCAGGCTTTGGGTTAAATCAATCATATCTTCATAATCAGCATAAGCCTGATAAACCTCAAGCATAGTAAACTCAGGATTATGCCGCGTTGATACACCTTCATTACGAAAGGATCTGTTAATCTCATATACCCGGTCAAGGCCGCCCACTAAAAGGCGTTTCAAATACAGCTCCGGGGCAATCCTTAAAAATAAATCCATATTGTATTCATTATGAAATGTTTTAAATGGCCTTCCGGCTGCGCCTCCGGCGATATCATGCATCATCGGAGTTTCAACTTCCAGAAATCCTTTTGCGTCGAGAAAATTGCGGATGGATTGAATAATTTTAGCACGTAATAAAAATACTTTTTTTACCTCTTCATTAGAAAGCAGATCAAGATAACGCTGCCTGTAGCGCAGCTCCACATCTTTTAAACCATGCCATTTCTCAGGTAAAGGCCGCAGGGCTTTAGATAATATAACAAAATCTTCGACCTTGAGTGTAAATTCACCGCTATGTGTCTTAAAAAGTTCACCGCTTGCACTTATGATGTCGGCAATATCTAACTGCTCGAGGAGTCCGGCTTTTTCAACTCCGACAATATCCCGTTTGACATAAAGCTGAATTTTACCGGTAGTATCCCGAAGGTCCATAAAATTAACCTTGCCATGCGCTCGATTAGCCATAACCCTGCCGCAAAGAGTAACTTTCTTGCCTTCTTCAAAATTACTCAAAACCTGCCCAATTGCACTGTGTGCGGATACTTCCGCAGGATATAAAGCTACCTTTTTGGCGCAAAGCGCCTCTAATTTAGCAGTTCTCTGCTGAATAATCTCATTAATGTCCATAGTTTATTGATTATATAGTATATTAGAGATTATGTCAAAACAAAAAGGGGGTAGCTCCCTCTTAAAAGGAAGACACCCCCTCCTATCCATTTTAGTTAATTTTTAACTCTTTTAAGCCTTATATTCTGAGAGTTTCTTGATACGCTTAAGCATATTAGGATGCGTACTTAGAAGTTCAAGCATCCTATCCCCTAGATTTAAGCGTATATTTGATTTTCTAAGCAGATCCAGTTCAGAAGCATCAATAATGCCGTTTTTATCCAAATCCAATTGCGATAATTCTAAAACTTCTTTACGGCCCTGTGATGGATCATTAATGAAAAAAGCTTTCAACCCTTCTGCCTGCTTTAAAGATTCCTGATTTAATTTTGCCGATCCGTAAGCAAGCTTATAGAGGCTGGATGCCAATGCCTTAGGCTGATTCCCTAAAAGCACGCTACCGCGATCCGCAAAATACTCGCGGATACGCGAACCATAAAGCACTAGGAGATTTGTTAGGAAATAAAATAAAAAAGCTGCCAGGCCAATTAACACGGTATTGCCCCCGCGCTCATCGCGTCTGCGCCCATAAAACAAAAACTGCCATGCAATCTGATACATAATCATCGGAATTACTGAAAGCATGGTTATAGTAAGCACATCGCGATTCTTCAGGTGAGTTAATTCATGGCCGAGTACCGCTTTTAATTCCTCATCGCCAAGCAACTTCATAATTCCGCTTGTTACGCAAACCCTGCCGTCTCTTATGGAACGGCCAAAAGCAAAAGCATTGGGAATCTCAATCTGGGCAATGCCGATTCGTGGCATAGGAATATTTGCGCGCATGCTCAAAGACTCTACCATTTGGAACAAACGGGAATTCTCTTCTCTTTTGATATATTTTACGTGCATGCTCCATTCTACAAGTTTAGGCCCGAGCATATACTGGATAAACATCATCACAAGAGAGATTACCAGGTAGAAACTAAAACCCCCGAAGTGCAGGAAACTTCTGCCTATAACTACCACCGAGGCGTAGATAATTCCGAATAAAAGAGTTATCAATAACCACATTCTTAACTGCAATGGCCACATTTTACTCACCCCTCCTTAACTACTTGTGCAATAATCGTAAATTTAATTATCAGCATATCCGCATTATCGGTATTCACATATACATATTGCTTAACCTCTCCTGAATAACCTTTCGAATTAAAGGTTACCTTTATAGTAGTACTTTCCTGCGGCAGCAGAGAGTTTTTATCTGCTTTTGAAGCCGTGCAACCGCAAGAAGTATTAACGCTATTTATTGCAAGAATATCATTAGTCTCGTTTTTTAACACAAAATCGTGTTTTAAAATCTCCCCTTGCTTAACCCGGCCAAAATTCCACG
>Ga0268276_1001769_pt1 | contig 20081 bp, 13 predicted proteins | sample saktaG_4_FD_190145 | JGI IMG/M metagenome (GOLD analysis project Ga0268276, IMG submission 190145) | Saline water microbial communities from Sakinaw Lake, British Columbia, Canada - sak_2010_1_5_45m | ecosystem: Environmental > Aquatic > Non-marine Saline and Alkaline > Saline ... | reverse complement strand
AAGATAAGATCTCCCTCCCGCAAGGGCTAAAGGTCCCTCGCAGACTACGAGGTTGATAGGCTGGAGGTGTAAGCGCAGTGATGCGTTCAGCTAACCAGTACTAATAGACCGTGAGGCTTGACCATAAAGTTTATCAAGACAAAAAACGCTATGTAACATCGTATTAAATCCTGGCGACTATAACGGCGGGGCCACACCCGTTCCCATTCCGAACACGGAAGTTAAGCCCGTTCGTGCCGATGGTACTGCATGGGCAGCTGTGTGGGAGAGTAGGTCGTTGCCGGGTTTTATATCTAACTCGAATAAAGGCAAGAGGGGCACGGGCCCCGGTACGGACGGTCATACTCCTCTCCTTTTATTCGGCAGGTCGGGCGCGGGCTCCGTTCATGGGCCACGGGTGACCACGGATCCCGAATAAGAGGGTCCGCGTCCAGGGCAAGGGCAATATTGATAGGAGAGATGTATGAACATCTACGTGGGAAACATTTCCCGCACGGCCAACGAGCAGGACCTCAAGGACGCTTTCACGGCGTTCGGCGAGGTTACCAGCTCATCGATCATCAAGGACAAATTCTCCGGCGAGTCCCGCGGTTTCGGCTTCGTTGAGATGACGAACAAGGACGAGGCGGAGAAGGCCATCGCCGGCCTCAACGGCAAGGACCTCAAGGGCCGTCCCCTGACGGTCAACGAAGCCCGTCCCCGCACCGACGGCCCCCGCACGGGCGGCGGCGGCGGCAGAGGCGGCTTCGGCGGCGGCAGAAGCGGCGGCGGCGGCCGGTACTGATCGCTTAGCGAACTTTATTCGAACGCAAAGGGCGGATGCCCCCGAAAGGGGAGTCCGCCCTTTTTTATTTTCGGGGGGAGGTACAGCTGGAGTCCTGGTCCGTCGAACCCTGAGTTACTTGACACCTGCTGCTGTCCGGGATATCCTCCTCGTATGAAGGGACGGTTTGATCTGGAGTCCAATTCCTTAGATTTAATGCCGCGCAAAGAATAAACTCCTATCAATCCCAAATTAGGCGGTTCCCAGACAGGGACGATTGAGTGAGAGCGGGACTTCGGCGACCGGTCCGACATGCCGCCGGGGAATTCTCTGGAGCGCGCCGGCTCTGGATGGCTTCGTCAGCGATTCGAGAGAAACCGACGGAAGAAATCGGGCGGGTCGTAGTTAGTTCCGTAAAAGGAGTTCTCATCTATGGCCAAAGAAGTGACCCGGTATATTAAGCGTGAAACGGAACGGGAGCTCTGGGCACGAGCCGCGGGCCGATGCCAGTTCGATGGTTGTAATCGTCCCCTCTTCAAATCCCCAGTCACGCAGGAGCGAGTTAATATCTCTGAGAAGGCTCATATTTACTCATTTTCTAAAACCGGTGCGCGGGGGTGGGGTCCCTTTACCTCGAATAGGACAGAACTCAACGAGTTGGCGAACCTGATCCTGGTTTGCCACGATTGCCATAAGGCGATTGATCTGGACGATAAAAGCGAACGCTATTCCGCAGAACTTCTTATGATATGGAAGCATGAGCATGAAAAACGCATAGCGATCGTCACGGGGGTGAACCCCACCAAGAAGTCCTATGTCATCCTTTACGGAGCGAACATCGGAGACCAGGCGTCGAAGCTGCGGCCAGATGCGACTAAGGCTGCTCTGTTCCCGGATTGGTATCCAGCAGAGGAGCATCCCATACACCTCTCGATGAATTGGGAGGGCAAGGATAGCGATCCTGCATACTGGAAAACTGAAGCCAGAAACCTGAAAATTGGGTTCAATCGCCAAATACGGCCCCTTATCGACGGAACCGAGTGCCCGCATCTTTCTCTGTTTGCGCTGGCGCCCATTCCCTTGATGACTCTATTGGGTTCGCTATTGACCGATAAGGTGCCTGCACAAACTTATCAGCTGCATAGGGAACCATTCCAAGGCTGGGCGTGGCTCGACGGACCGGCCAATTTCGTATTCCAAATTAATCGACCGGCAAAGCCCGAACACCAGCCTGCACTGGTAATTTCGCTGAGCGACCGCATCGCGTCGTCGCGTATCACCGCGGTTCTCGGGGAAGCGGTTTCCATTTGGGAGCTGACCATTGAGAGCCCCCAAAACGACTTCCTAAAGTCCAAGGAACAACTCTCCCAGTTTCGAAAGACTGTGCGCCAACTGATCGTTGACATCGGCGAGTCTCATGGAAAAGATACGCCGCTTGCAATCTTTCCCGCAATGCCTGTTGCGTGCGCCATTGACCTAGGACGGGTACGGATGCCGAAAGCTGACAGCCCTTGGATCATTTACGATCAGAACAACGAGCAGAACGGATTCATACGAGCTTTAGAAATTGGAGGGAATGAGCATGAATAATAGCATCAGAAACCTTATCATCGAAGAGATTGCCGGATCAATCGACATCCCCGACACTTCCTACGAAGCGGCCCATGCTCGATATAGGGACCTGGGCGAGTGGTTTGGCCGGGCGGAAGCCCGGGCCCATGCCTTTGAGCCGCATAGCTACTCGCAGGGGTCGTTCCGACTCGGGACTGTTATCCGACCTGTGGAGGACGATGGGGAGTACGACCTGGACATGGGGTGCTGCCTTATGGTCGGGGTCACTAAGGCTACCCACACGCAGGAGGAATTAAAGCACCTCATCGGAGCCGACCTCGAAGGCTATTGTATTGCGCGGGGCATAAAAGAGAAACTTGAGGAAAAGAATCGTTGCTGGCGACTGAAATATGCAGATAAGCTGAAGTTCCATCTGGATACAGTGCCTTCTATACCAGAGACAGCCGAACGCCGGCAGCTCATCCAGGCAGCGATTGTCGGGACGGGAGCACCGGCTGAACTGGCTAAGCTCGTAGCTAGCTTGACTGGGGCGATCACCGACAATCGGATGCGAAACTACCGAATCATCAACAATGCCTGGCGGCTAAGCAACTCGGAAGGATTTGCCCGTTGGTTCGAATCGCGCATGAAGTTATCTAGGGCCTTAATGGAGCGTCTCCCTTTACAGGCAAAAGCAGCAAATTTGGACGAGCTACCCATTTATAGGTGGAAATCACCCCTACAGCGGTGTGTCCAGCTACTAAAACGTCACCGGGACATTATGTTTGCTGATTCCCCAGACGGAAAACCAGCATCCATAATTATTACCACGCTTTCCGCCGAGGCATATCGAGGCGAAACCGAGATTGCGGATGCGTTGGAGACGATCTTATCAAACATGAGACGATTGATAAATACCACTTCTCCCCGCGTGCCAAACCCAGTCAATCCGGCGGAGGACTTTGCCGACAGGTGGAGCGATACTATCTCCCTACATTTAAACATGGAAAAGAAATTCTTACTCTGGCTGCAACAGGCTAGGCTAGATTTCGATGTGATCGGGAGAGAACATAAGCCAGAGCCTATTGTCACGGCGGCGAGGGACAAACTCGGCGTATCGCTCAACGCGAAGGATCTATGCACTAAACTCGAGAATTGTTCGGCCGCCGGGCTGCTCAAGCCCGCCGTAGTTCCTGTCGCGCTGAACTTCCCTGATAAGCCGCTCATACCGAAGAAACCCGCCGGATTCGCCTGATTGAAGTCGCAAATGATGCCTTGGTTTCTGAGAGATCCAGAGAGGCTTAAAGTGGAGCGGGAAGGTATAGATGAGCTGACGTGCTCGGCCAAATGGCTTGTTGGAGCTGAGTGGCGCTTGGATGGCGATCTCTGCCTTGACGCGACTATTCAAGCTCATGGTCATGATTACGAAGTGCGAGTCTCGTTTCCATCACTGTATCCGGACGCGCCCGCCGTAGTGAGCCCGCGGAACATAGAAGGCCGGATTTCTACCCATCAATACGGAGGAGCAGACGGCCCACTCTGCCTGGAATGGGGGCCCGATAATTGGAGCCGAAACATCACTGCAACCCAGATGCTGGAAAGCACTCATCGCCTATTTGACATAGAGAATCCCCTTGGAGTAGATCGCCCGAAGGTCCCGGTAGTTGCGCCGTCGCGCCATAGACTGACGGTGGGTCAGATATTGCGTGCCGAATTGGTGAGGTGGTACGCGAACAAACCACTCGCCGATTATTTAGCAGCGCAGCCCGGGGGTTCGATCGGCAGTTTCAAATTCTCCTTCTGCCAGCGAGGAGAAACCTGGATAGCTTTAGTCCATGAGGCAATGCCCTTTGAGGGCACCGCTTGGAAGGATGATGAGATCCCGACAACTCTCCCGGGAGCTGAGTCAGGAGATCTCCATGTTGGGGTCTGGTTCAAAACGGATGTCAACTTGAGCGCCGTCAGCCAGCTTTGTAAGCTGGCGGAATTGCGAAACCTGCTGGCTGACAAGGACGCGGCAAGATTCCTCGCCACCGATGGCACTTCTCCCGTGGAAGGCTTCCGGAGCCGGATTTCAGGTATCCTGATCATGGATGGAGCCGGCGAATTGCACCTCATTATTGTGTTGTCAGGAGAGAACATCATAACGTGTTCAAGGGTTCAGTCAGAAGCCGAGCCTATTCATTCTCGTTCCCCCCAATCGGCCATTCTTGATGACAAGACCATCGGCATCTTGGGCTTGGGCTCGGCAGGTAGCAAAATAGCAATAAGCCTCGCCCGCATGGGCCTCCGGAAGTTCTTCCTGGTAGACTATGACGTGTTGTTGCCGGAGAACCTACGGCGGCATGCGCTGGATTGGCAAGGGGTAGTTCAGCTAAAGGTAGATGCGATGGCAGAAGCCATTAATCGTATTGCCCCGAGAGCTCAGATCAAGGTCTGTCGTTTGCATTTAGCGGGGCAAGAATCAAACGCCTCTGTCTGCGGGGCCTTGAATCAATTGTCTGAGTGCGACTTGCTTATCGACGCGACAGCGAACCCGAAGGTCTTCAATTTGCTATCGGGTGTCGCCCGGATTGCCGGCCGTCCTATGGTCTGGCTGGAGGTGTTTGGAGGAGGGATTGGGGGTTTGATCGCGCGGAGCCGCCCCGCAATTGACCCTACCCCTAAAGATATGCACGGAGCTTACCTCCAATATTGCACCGAAAATCCAGACTTGGAATTACGGTCAGCTTCTGAAGATTATTCCACCCAAGCGGAAAACGGAGAGGTGCTCGTGGCCTCCGATGCCGATGTCGCCATAATCGCGCATAACGCAGCGCGCTTCGTTTCAGACTGCTTTATCCCACCCGAGCGGTCAAAATTTCCGAACTCAATGTATCTAATTGGATTAGCGAAAGGTTGGGTGTTCGAAGCCCCGTTCGCTACGATTCCCATTTCAATGGCGGCAATTCCCGTATCGGGTTGGATTAAAGCAAACAAACCAGAACTCAGTCCTGAGGACGCAGCGTTCCTTCTAGGGCTAATACAAAAGTACGAAAGTGCGACTACTAGTACCACCGGAAATCGCCGTACAGCTGGTTGATGCCCTGGCGAGGGCGGGTCGGCGCGAGATCGGCGGCATCCTAATGGGCGAGCATGTCGGACCCGATACCTTCCGCATAAAGGCACTGACCATTCAGAGCAAAGGAGGCACTTTTGCGGCGTTTATAAGAATTGTCAGTGAGATTCTCGCTCCACTCCGCCTCTTTTTTGAAGAGACCAAGCATAACTATATAAAATTCAACTATCTGGGTGAATGGCACTCGCACCATTCCTTCGCGTTATCGCCTAGCGGTCGGGATCACACGACCATGAATGACCTCATGACGGATATTCATCTTGGGGCGAATTTTGTGAATCTACTCTTGGTGAAGCTAAATGATCAGGGTCAACTTGAGGGGGGTGTCACAGTTTATCAGGCAGGTAAGAAACCAATCGACGGAAGCGTTATTATAGAAAGATCAATTACCCAAGCACGGATATAGGATGATTCAAGGCATATCAAGCACGCATGTTGGCGGCGGAAGCAAGCCATTTAGCCTTCCTTCCAGCCATTACCCCATCGTGAGGGGAAAAATGGTATGGGACTCTGGTCAACCACGTACCCGACCTTCAGGAAGCAACATATCATCAGGTGTTCCAGTTGCTTCAGATATGACACGCCGGCGCGTTCTGCCCAGATGCCTCTATGCGAATGTTCATAGAGTGAAAGTCGACATGCTAGTTTGGTCGCACTTGACTAGGAGGCAGTCGAGAAGGAGCTGCCAAAGTTGTTTCACGCCAGAGGAGATAGTCTGAGATATTGATAACCGTTCACGCGATTCATCCCTGGTATTGAAGCCGGACGAAGGTCATCGCATTCTTCGCTAAGCAATCTTTTACCGTTGCTGCCGGGTTCTTGAGATTGCCGATCTCAAAAAGGTATTATTCGGTTGCCAGCTAGCATGGGAAGCTCATATTCAATCTGTCCATGCAGTAGCGCTTGTATGCCGGTCATCTCACATACGTCTCTAAGCCTCCCCGAGTTTATCCAGCTCTGAATATCTTCGCCTAAGCTCTCGCAAACCTCCTTCACTCCACCAGCAGCTTCAACATAATACCTTAGGCGTATACTAAGATAGTAAGAGCCATCCTCCATACAGGAAGTCGTGAACTCACAGATTTCTGAGCCCGAAATATAAGCAATATCAGATAGGACGAGTCTCTCAAGAAGACTATCATAAGCTTCTGTCCGCGTTATCGCGGGATCCTCCTCTAGTTCTCGGTCCCACGTTTGAACGCTATCGCAGAACGCTAGTAAGCTACATACGGGGAACTGCCCGATGGGCAAACTCCCACGGCACTGGGCTGGGAAATCCCACTTGTGGAGCATCTCCGTATAATTGTGGCATGCGATTGCCAAGGCGGCGTGAAGCACAACATTTTTCTTTTGGGAATCCAACCCGTCAAGGGGGACCAAGTCGAGCAATCGGTGCGCGCTCAGAAACCCGTGGTCGAGCAACGTTGATTTTATGCCCCTTTTATCACGGCGTGCCAAGTCACTGCCGAAGAGGGCTATTACGGTATCTATGAAGTGGTAGAGGAAATGCTTATTTCCGACCATGCTTTCTACAAAGTTGCGGAGTAACTGCATATTTCGAGCCCAAGAGGGTTCATCCCGAACATTGTTGTGCTTAATGTTGGCGTTTTGAAGCAGGCTAGAGACCAGCCCTGCAAGCTGATCTTGTCTTTCATCTACGTAGCCGCAATCATGGAAAAGCGCTGCGAGGGTCCACGCGTAGAAGAGTTGCTCTCTCGGTGTGAGCAAGCCCGACCCTTCGTATAGCGCAGGCACATTCCCACGAACACATTGTGGTTCTTTTAACTCCGTTATCTCGTGCAGCAAGCGGTATCCCATCCAGAAAACATTGCCGGTATGCTTGACATGATCTCTCAATCGGGGGTCTGCTAGCGAGAGGATTATTTGGCTCTTTACGAGACTAAGCATAAGCTTTTTCTCGGCACAGGTGTCTCCTTGGAACAGCAAGCTTATAATGCTCCGGAGACTTGCTGTGAACATACCGAACCGCCGAATCAGCGAATCGTTCAGAAAGAACCGATCAAGAGCTTGGCGGAGCTGGCCACCCTGCCACATAGCGCGATCTACATCTAATTTATCTCGCATCATCCAGTAGAACTCACTATCATGAGGAGTCCTAGATTTCACGAGGTCTTCTATTTCGCGGATTAGTTGTCCGGCGATGGTCCGCTTAGTTAGAACGCGATCCGCACCCACGCGCATCGCTGTTCGCGCGACTGGACCGCCACAAGACTTGGTCAGAAATACAATAGGAATGCCAAAACGTTCGCTGGCGAGAGTCCGGCAATAACGGAAGCCAGAAAGACTCTCCTCCGAAATCTCCTTGCCTCCTAGTTCCAAATCATCCAGAATTATTGCCTCCCTGGATGTCAATGCGGCGTCCAATATTACGACGTCAGGTCTTTGTTCGCAGACATCTGTCAAAAACCGACGAAGATCCTCATCGCTTGCAACAGCCTCATTTTTCGGCGAAAAACTATAGTATGACCAGTTATTATCGCCAACGGCGGTGACGAAATTCATGATTGTCATGGGCAAATCCTCAACAATGAATAATTTCACTTACCCTCCTTCGTCCATACAAGCAATTTTATAGAAACCTGAAAAGACCATCCTGTCGCTGGAACGGCATATTCGAGTTCAGCGCCGTATTCTGATAACCGCATACGTACGGCTGAAAGTCCTCGGAGTTTTACTTGGCCGAGTTCTGGGCGCGCGGTACCAGTATTGGAAACGACTACTTCCACTTCGCCTGGGTCAATATTCGGGTCGGCAAGTGTGTCCTTCGCTTCGCCGCCCGGATAGCGTATATCGCATGCTATGTTAATAAGAACTTCTGATTCTGAATATTTATAAATATTATCAAATAATTGGTGCATAGCGGTGGTAAGTAAGGCCGGATCTATCAGGACCTTCATAGATCTATGCTGTGCTCGATGAATTATTTCCATTTGGACTACTTTTGTTGACTGTTGTTGAAGAGGAAAACTCAACCAAGCAGAGTCTAAGGCATCAACCAAGTTGGGGGTGAAGTTGCCGATGATTATCGCAGCCTTTGGACGCTCCTGCTCTCCCTGGGGGAACCATCGATAATACATATGCAAGAACAGAGTCCTAACCCTCGCATAATCGCCCTTAACGGAATAGGCGGGGTCACCTCTCCGGAGACTAATACAGAGCGTCCGTAATTCCTGCACTTCTTTCTCAGTATTGTCCTGGAGGTCTTGGAGTTCACTCCGGTCCATAAGACTAGACGATTGAAGAATCCGTGTTGCGCTAACTAGCTCAGTCAGAAGATCAGAACAAAAAAAAGTTCTTCGAATATTCTCTGTCCCCCCGTCTGCATAAGCGTTATGAGCAGGTGTCGTAAAGGTCGCATGTAGCTCGTCGAAATCGTAGCGGCCATAGAAATGATTAGAGCGCCCCTTCTTCGCAAATTCAGCTAACATCCGTACGGCTTTGCCAACGCTATCAATCCCCTTTCCCAGCTCGGTAAGATAAGAATCGAGCCAATCAATCATGAGGGCGGCTTTTATGGGGAGGCCAGCTCTATCTAGGTCATGGAGTTTCTTTTTGAGGAAGTCTCGGATAGCTCGCCATTCATGCTCAGTATGATTTGGCGGTGTAAACCACTTATGACAGGAATCCAGGACGGCAGCTATTCCCCCTACCACTAGCCGTTTATCGAACGTAAGTGCCAACTTCATTAGTAGACAGGCCATTATTCCTTCGACTTCTTCTTGAGTTGGACGCATATCAAGATAGCGTTGCGTCAGAGCTTGTAGAATCACGAGCACGTCGTCTTGGGCGCGCTGAGATGAGCCTCCCTCGTCAAGACGCAGATAGCCACGCTCATCTACTGTCAGGTCAATTAGAGCCTCGAGTTCTCTACATATGATATCAACATCTTTCTCCGACTTCGTAGAGCCTGGGAACTGGCCTTTAAGGAAGCCCGCGCGACTCCGAACAAGCACACGGACGGCCATTGATTCAAAATCATTATAAAGATCCTTATATACAAAATCATAGGCATGTCTTTCGAGAGCAGAAAAATACCCCGCAAGTCGCAACGCATCCTTAGAATTAACGTAATCATTTGCTTCGTTGCTAAAGTGGCGCCTTTCGTGAGACGATACTACTGAACTCCTAAATATCCACCATGAAAGGAATTCCCTGGCATACAGGCAATAAGTTGCTGATTCCCTGGCGTGCACAAGCTTGCTTATAACATGGCACTGAGGACAAAGCTCCGCCGCATCGGCGGCCAGAGGGATCCGTATAAACGAGGAAAACTGAACTCGACCCGCGACGATCCTTCCCAGTCCTCCCCAGAAATCACCGGTGACGCGAGGCAGCCGGTTAAGGAAGGCCACCACATGGACTGAGAAATTAGATGCGAAAGCAAGAGGAGAGGGAAGGGTTAGCGAAGTGTAGTAGTTGCCGCCGATACGCGAAAGCTCCGCAATGATACTTTCTACCGTTGCGCCGGTACAAACCGCGTCGTCAAGTATTAGAACTGCACTATTAGAGAACCTCTTCCATTGAGAACCGGGATACGGGCTGAACCGCGTAAGCGAATAGCTGGTTCCCTTTGTCCCTCTGAATGTTCTGCATGCCATGATGAACTCTACTGATGACTCCCCAGGGACAAAACATTGCCGTAGCTCATCAACGAGCATATATACGCTCGAGTGGCTTGGGTACAACACAAGCTGAATTTCATTGGCGACAATGTATCGAAAGAGTGCGATAACTAATATATTGCGATAAGCTCGATAATCGAGGACCTTCTCTACGTCGACAAATATCTCAGAATGGTGGCTTCCATGCTGGAAGTGTCCAAAGCGTACTGCGCCAAGCATGGTCAATAAATCGAGAGTACGCTTGGCAGAACGGAAGAAAGCGTGACCCTCGACGAGAGGCCCAACCCCGGAATAGTTTAACTCGAAGAACTCAGTGGCAGGACTAGCACTCGCATCCCGTTTTGGCACTACAGTTTCGGGATGGACGTGATAAGCTGCCACGCGATCTTTGCAGTGCGGCTCCGGCTCGTTATACAGGCAGACAATTGTCCCGTTATAGATATTTTCGATCTGTGATCCGTTTTTCCGTTCCTCGGCAGTACGAATGTCGGCAAGTGCGATCAGCCCTGCCATTCTAACTCCAAAGTGATTAACCAAAGATTCAGCCATTCGGTAGGCCGTTTGTCCACTGGCAATTACATCTGTAAAGGCAAGGACGGTCTCACCGGAATGCATCCCAATTTCATCCATCGACTCAGGAATTGCCTCGTATGACGGGAATACGTGATGCGAGCACTTCACGCCATATTCAGCCAAACCGTCGATTATACGATGTACGAACCAGTGCAACGGTGAAGTGCAGGAAACCACCCAGTCGATTCGTTCACCTGGCATTTGCCTAGCGATTCCGAGTGCAATAGCTGTTAGCTCCTGAGTCAGCTCCATGGCGATTGGGCTATCGACTATTGCGTCGGATCTGAAGTAGCGAGCTACAATACGCTTGCTGTTTATCAATCTGATGCCTTCTTTTTTATTCGGTGGAATAAAACAAACAGGCGGCTTCTTGAAGACTTCGCAAAATTCATCAAGGAAGAGTTTGCGGACTTCAGTCACGATTTCCCCTAAATTGAATACAGTCCGAAAGCTCCCTGAATATGCAATCTCACCATCGGTCGAACGCTTCTGCTCCTCACGAAAAAGCGCGCACCTCTTTGCCAGGGTTTTAAGGCGGGCGAACGCGATAGTTTGCCGAATTGGTGAAAGATTCTTGTATTCCGCGCTGCTTAGGACACGGGCGTCATAAGGTGATAACGGTCTTACGCTATCGAGCAAATGCGTTAAACAATCCCGATAGAAGGCCTCAGTACGATTCTCCTTGTGATCGGTTATCTTCCTTCGTATTTCACAAGTAATCTGATTCCGTAATTCTTCAGGGAGGGAGTTATCTCCATCCAATCCCAGCCAGAATGGCTCTCTTTGCTCGGCTACAAAGGAGCATATAGGAATCGGGTTATCCACCGTAGAAAAATTGCTTAGTGCTTTACCAAGAACGCCACAAAGACCTTTGGGCAGATTTGCGAATACGAAAGGGCGCAGGCTTCGTGGATCAACTTCAGCCAGACGCTTTGCGATCTCAACCAGGAGGAAGTGGAATACCCTCTTAGATTCAGGCAATTCACTCCAGTCTATGATCAGTAAGCCACCTCGGCGAACCCTGGGTATATCGTCCTCGCTTTCAGGCAGTACGATTTTCTCCAAGATCGCCTTTGCACAATCCATAAAATCATGGAGATTGCATTCAGATGCTATCCCGCCCGATCGCCTCAGAATCAGGTGATCCTTGATTCTAATGCGCGTTCCAACGGATCCAGCGTATGTGAAAGCTCCGAGCTCTGATGCGTAAGGTAGCCACCTCTTCTTATCACTGCTGCTCTCGACAGGGGACATCGGTACGGCAAGATTTATGCCAGTTCCTCCGGACTTACACCATGTAAAATGAAGATGGCGTAATTGCCCAAAACGGTGGTCACGCGTGATATAGCCTAGCGCCGCACCATCACTTTCGATGCAGACTGAACCGCTCATATTAAGAACGGCTTGCTCCCTCAGGTATTGCAGCCCTTTGACTTCTTTCGCTCGATCAGTCTTGGATGTACCAAGAATATCCGTGCCAAAGGCGATCAATCTAGCTTTATTATCTAACCAGGCTGCCGGCTCCTCGAATCGCTTGTCGAAGTCCGTATCTTTATAGCGCAACCGTCCCTGGACCTGAAACAATTCTTGCTGCGTTTCATTATTCAGCAGATTGTCGTGCGCCGTTTCAAGTCTGTCAGGTATCCCGATTCCGTCATCCATAACAGAGATTTGCAGGATTCCGTGATCCCTGCCGATCTTGCATAATATCGAAGGCACCTATAACATTACTTTTAATGGCACAAATCCGGTCCCCGAGATAAATGTCAAGCAGGGCACGAATAATATTTCTGATGGCGGTAGTGTCAGTTTTGCTTCTAATATTGGATCCTACGAAGATAAGATTTTTTCTATTGAGAATCTAGGGGGGGCAGATTTAGTCCTTAGCGGATCGCCCATTATTGTCATAACAGGACAGAACGCTGATCAGTTCAGTGTCCAGCTGCAACCGACGTCCCCGGTTTCTCCCTCTGGAAGCACTTCATTTACTATCCGATTCCAGCCTACTTCCATGGGGAATAAAACGGCTTCGATTGCGATTTCCAATAACGATTCTAACGAAAACCCTTATGACATTACGCTCAATGGCTATACCCCCCAGCCGGAAATGGAAATTGACTGGGCGTGGGACGGTGGAAACTATGATTTCGGCACTATTTGCATAGGTGATTGGTGGGAGACAACATTTACGATTTATAACTACGGTGACGCGAATCTGGTACTGAGCGGCACTCCAATCGTGCAAATACAAGGGCCAGATTGGCATCATTTCAACGTCACGCAGCAGCCAAATTCGATAGTTGCTCCGGGGCAGCATACGACCTTCAATATCAGATTTAATCCGCATCAGGAAGGGCTTCTGCAGGCGGCGATGTCCATCGCAAATAACGACGCCGACGAGAATCCGTACGATATCACGCTGACCGGCACCAGAGATAGAAACTGTCCGAATAAAATAATTGATAATGCAGCTTTCACCATTACCTCCCCAAACGAGGGGGAAAAGATAGTAGCCGACTCCCTATTGGATATTTGTTGGGAGGGTGCGGAGTCGTCGAAGTATGTCAAGATTGAGTATTCAAGCGACAATGGCAGCATATATAAGACGATTGTAGAGAGGGCCCAAAATACGGGGCGCTATCAGTGGAAAGTCCCGCGAGACATCTCTCCTTCGTGTCTGCTGAGGATCTCCGACGCAGATGGGCTCTTAGTGAATCCTGAGCAGCTAACCTATGAGTTCATGTTCAAGATTTCCAGGCCTCAAGCTACTGTGCCTGAGATTGGCCAGTTCACAATCCACACGGGTATTCCGAATACCAAAACGCAACTGTATAGATTCGCGGACATATCCTTTGTTTCCGATATGGATGGTGGAATAGCGAACCTATTCATCAACGCTGCGCTGGCGGAAGCTTTTGAGCTCGAATCATTTCTTGAGAAATGGCAGCAGCTTCGCGTACAATTCAATTTAAGTAACAACACGGGAAGTGTTTGGATTGAGGAGCGACTTATTATTGATGGTTTTCCTCTTAATACGAAACTCTCAGACGATTCCTCATCGGCTTCATTGCTCTCTTATACTTCGAACGTACCTATCCAGGTATGGATTGAGGATCTGGACATCAAGATGCTGGACAAAAATGCCAATGCCCTAACTCAAGAAGATGCCCAACTCTTGGTCAAACCTTTGATATGGGAAGGCTTCAACAAATACGAAATTGGCCAATTCCCCGAGGACGGGGGCTGGGTACGCGTCCGGAATGCAATTCCCGAGGGTTCTGATCGTGGCACAGTTTCCTATCAAGGTGTTTCCCCGGAAAATAGAGATTCTTCGAGAGCCGACCCGGCTGCGAACGATAAGCGAGGCTTTTATATTGATGGTCAGGAATTCGTCTCCGGTCCCCGGTCGCTAAAAATGGACTCGTCCATATGGCCTGTTCAAGCTGCAAAGAAAATATCTTTGCCAGAGAAGGCGCCGTTTGGGATCAGCGAAGGAACCTTTGCCATAGTAGAAGGAACTGTCGTTGAAGAGAGAAATTCCGAGGAGCAGGATCTCCAGGATTCTCGGAGGAGCGGCGGGAAACGAACCGGGGAAAGAGACTATGTTCTTAGGAATAAACAACTCCTCAGATCATCCAGCCAAGAAAGAGTGACTTCGCGGCTAAAGTCAGATGATAAGGCAACCGGCTCGGCTGAAACCAGCGACGAAAACACTGTCAAGATCCTTTCCGCATATCCCCCGGGCAGCTACTACATTTATTCATTCGATGGCAAGCTCATGGCTGAATACAATGCCTCTGGGCTGTTGGTTAGGGATTACATCTATATAGGGAATCAACTTGTCGCGGAGTATAAAGGAACTACCTATTACTATTACTCGTCCGACCAGGTTAATTCGACGAGAATTGTTACGGACAATTCGGGCACAGTCGTTTACTCTGCTGCATATGATCCCTACGGTGGCATCCAACAAACCTGGGGTAATCCTACCTATACTCCCACGATGAAATTCTCGGGCAAGGAGCGTGATGAGGAATCCCAGCTTGATTATTTCGGGGCCAGATACTATGCAAACTTCTACTATCGCTGGCTATCCTTGGACCCGGTAATTAACAAAGATAGCGCTTTATATAATCCGCAACTGTGGAATCTATACGCTTTCTGCGGGAATAGTCCGATTTCATATTTTGATCCGGACGGCAGAACGGAAATAACGATTGATGTTAAGAAAGGTATGATGAATGTTGATCCACAGGTCGAAGGGAGAAAGCCCTATAATGTCCCTGTGACCTCCGGAAGAGTCAAAGGAATGAACAATCCGGACCTAGAAGATGTGAAGGATATTGGCCCCATAAAGCGAGGGGAGTGGGAAATACAGTCAAAGGACATCAGTGATCCTCCCCCTCTGAAGGACTGGGTTAGAAATCTTCTCGGAGATTGGGGAGACTGGCGGGTAGAAATAAGGCCCAAGGAAGGGACCGATACTAAGGGACGGACAGGCCAGTTTTTGCACCCCGGGAAGGATCCGGGGACCAAGGGCTGTGTGAAAATTATGGGAGGGAAATATAAAAACAAACTAGCGGATCAAGTGCTTAAGGATCTTAAAAATGACCCTGATGGGCGAATTCCTGTGCATGTCAAGTAAGGAATGTAGAGAGTATACACTATGATGAAAAAGCGTATGATCCGAGGGCTCGTTATTGGGCTTTCCTATTATCTAGTATGGTTTTTGATCGATCATATAATTCCACTAATAGCATCAGATAGCCCGTCACGAAAAGCCTACGGGATTCTCTCCGCTTGGTGGGCAGTTTTGTACTTTTGCAGCTACGTTAATATTACGATTAAGGATATTTGGTACTTGACAGTTCCGGGAATTCTGTACGCTGCATACCTAGCTAGTGGGCGCCACGATTCTCACTATACTTTAATTGATAACATTAATTTATTTGTTTTCTCGCTTACTCCATTTTTTATGAACCTTCTCCTTATGGTTCTAAAGAAGCTTTTTCAAAGAAATAAATAATGCTCTTAGGAGCAAAGCATTTATGCTTATTGACTCCTGTATAATAAAAGGCCTATAATCTTAGCCGGAGGGAAGACATGAGACCATCCGGCAGTCCTGAGAGTCTTGAGCAAAGACGTTTGCAAGCCGTCGGGCTTTTTCAAGAAGGCCTCGAGCCGGCCGAAGTGGCCCGCCGTATGAAGGTGGGCCGGCGAAGCGTCCGCCGATGGAAATCGGCTTTCCTGGCTTATGGCCTGGAGGCCGTCAAGGCCAGACCATCTCCCGGCCGGCCGTCGAAGTTGAACCCTCGGGCAAAGAAATCTTTGGAAAAGATCTTGCTCCGAGGGGCGCGTGGGGCCGGGTTTTCGACCGACCTGTGGACCTGTCCCCGGGTAGCGCAAATCATCCACAAAGAATTTGGCGTTCGCTATCATGTCGATCATATTGGCCGCTTATTGCACGCGTTGGGCTGGACTCCCCAGAAACCCCAGCGGCGGGCCGTCGAACGAGATGAAGAGGCCATAACACGTTGGGCTAGATCCGATTGGCCCCGGGTAAAAAAAACGCCGCGCGGGTAGGCGCCGCTCTTGTCTTTCTCGACGAGAGCGGCTTCCTGATGATGCTGTCAATGGGCATCTAAAAGTGTACCAGTTCTGGGAAAGTAAAAGTAAATATCCCCGCGGCAAGCCGCGGGGCATTAAGAGCGCAGCTTCAAAGCAAGCTGCGCAGGCCCTTGCCCGAGTTGGCGATGTTGCTCGATATACTTGACGATCACGTCCCGAGTCATTCGGTCTCCGACCGTCCGGGCGAAGTATCCGTCTTCCCACAGTTCCCCGCCCCAAAGCTTCTTCTTGAGCCCCGGGAACTCGCGAAACAGACCCCGCCCGCTCTGGCTCTTGATGATCCTCACGACCTCCCCTATCGACCGAGATGGCGGGAACGACGCCAGCAGATGGATATGGTCCTTCATAATCTCCATCTCCAGAATCTCGATGTCGTAAGCCTCGCAGATCTCCCCGACCATCTGTTTCGCTCGTTCCCGGACCTCCTCCCGCTCGAATATGTCCTTCCGGTACTTCGGACACCACACCAGATGATAGCTGGTGTCGTAGACCGAATGACTCGTCCTTCTCAGTCCCACGCTTCATATATAACACACTGCCGAGCAAGGGCCTATGCGGATAAGGGGGACTTCCCGGTCCCCCTTATGATCCCCCTCGGCAAGGCATGCATTCCTCCCCGTGGCAAGCCACGGGGCAACCTGCAAAGGGTTTCGTGTACCACCCGACGGCGTGGAACGCTGCTACGCGGGCATGGTGGACACGATTTCCCCTACTTCTTTGGAATACGTCTTGCTCATTTTCGACAGTTGTGAGAGTGTTCCAGGAACCCGGTCTCGCTGAATCAACAACTTAGAGCGAAAAAAGTCGATCCGGCCCGAAAAAGTAGTGCCTAAATAGTCTTTATAGGCCCTTGACAGTTGCCATATATTAGTTATGATTATAGTATGTTCTTCCGCTTCAAGCGTAGCGTCCAGAATGGCGTTCTTTACGAGTACCTCCAGATCGCCGAGTCCTTCCGCAAGGACGGCAAGCCTCGCCAGCGCGTCCTGGCTACGCTGGGGCGGAGAGATCGGCTGGAAGCCGACGGCACGATCGACACGCTCGTCGAAAGCCTGGCCAAGTTCAGCCAAAAATACCGGATTCTCAAGGACCGTTCCTTGGCGGCCCGCTCCTCCAAAATGTGGGGCCCGACCTTGATTTTCGAACGCCTGTGGGACGAACAAGGGATCCCGGAGATCCTGCGGCGTCTCACCGAAGGCCGGAAGTTCGGCTTCGATGTCGAGCGCGTCGCCTTCGCCATGACCCTGCAGCGGTTGTGCGCTTCTGGCTCGGACCTTCAAGCGTCCGGATGGCTGGAGACGGTCGAGGGCCTGCCGGAGATCGCCTTACAGCATCTCTATCGGACCAACGGCTTTCTGGCCGAGGTTCGTGAGGACCTTGAGGCTGAGCTTTTTTCGCGGGACCGGGATCTTTTTTCCCAGGAACTGGACTTGGTCTTTATGGACACGACCAGCGTCTATATCTATCGGGACACGGAGAGCGCGTGGCGCAAGCGGGGCTACTCGAGAGACCATCGGCTGGATCTTCCCCAGCTGGTCTTGGGCGTGGCCGTGGACCGGGAGGGCCGGCCGGTGTCGTGGGAGGTGTTTCCGGGGAACACGGCCGACCCGGAGGCATTCGAGGCGATGATCACGAAGCTGCTGCGGCGGTTCCGGATCGGGCGGGTGGTGGTGGTGGCCGACCGGGGGATGATGGGGAAAAAGCGCCTTGATCTTCCGGCCGCGGGAGAAGCTCCTTTTGACTACATCCTGGGCGGCCGGATGAGGAAACAGAAAGAGATCGGGGTGGAGGTTTTGGGCCGCGGCGGGCGTTACCAGGAGATCGCCGACAACCTGAAGGTCAAGGAAGTGCTGGTCGGGGACCGCTGCTATATCATCTGCTTGAACGAAGAGGAAGAGCGGAAAGACGAGGCGGCGCGGGAGGCCATCCTGGCCCATTTGCGGGAGAAGCTCGCGGGCGGGGCCAAGAGCCTGGTCTCGAATAAGGGCTATGCCCGCTATCTCCGGGTGACGAAAGGGGCGATGCGGATCGACGAGGCCAACGTGGCCGCCGAGGCCCGCTACGACGGTAAGTATGTCCTGCGGACCAATACCGAGCTTCCGGCCGCGGACGTCGCCCGGACCTACAAGAGCTTGTGGCGGGTGGAGCGGGCGTTTCGGGAGACAAAAAGCACATTGCAGGTCCGGCCGATCTTCCATCACCGTGACGACACGTCGATCGGGCATATCGTGGCCGGGTTCCTGGCCCTGCGCCTGGAGGTGGACCTGCAGAAAAGGCTTGAATCTCGCGGCCTCGAGGTGTCCTGGCCGACGTTGATGAGAGATCTCGGCCGGGTTCAAGCGGTTCGACTGGAGGCGGACGGGCGATCCTATGTCCTACGGACGGATCTCGAGGGCACAGCCCATCAGGCCTTCCTGGCCGCCGGCGTTCGGCCTCCCTCTCCGGTGACGATGATGGATTAAGATGAGAGAGCGTAGTGCCAAAGTCTTTTTGGGCGCCCACATTTTATGCATTTACAGCAAGTTCAAAAAATCAACTGTCGAAAATCAGTGAGAGCAATGAAGAAATTACCTAAGATCGCCGGGATATTTTTCGGGTTCATTATTTTTGTCGCGGTAGGCCTCTATTGTTACCTAGCGTTAGAACGGAAACTGCACTCGTCTGGCGAACAAGAAGCTTTTACGGAGAGAACAACCCATGGCATGTTCTGGCACATTGTCACTTCTGAAGAAGGCAGAACTCGCTTTATGAAAAAATACAGTGTAATACTTCCACAAAATGATTTTAGTAGGAATTATCTTCTGGTCTCTGACGGCAGAAAAATTAGGGAACTTAAATATCGATTGATCAGCAGGTATCAATGGGAATTTCCGTATCCGATGGGAGTGGAGACATTTGAGAAAACTCATTATCCTCATACAATGTTTGTTTACAGGATAAGGAAAATATATATCGCTCAGTCTTCAGACTAACCTAATAAGGTAATCTTAAGGTAGCCAGTTCAAGCTGCAAAGAAAATATCTTTGCCAGAGAAGGCGCCCTTTGGGATCAGCGAAGGAACCTTTGCCATAGTAGAAGGAACTGGCGATGAAGAGAGAAATTCCGAGGAGCAGGATCTCCAGGATTCTCGGAGGAGCGGCGGGAAACGAACCGGGGAAAGAGACTATGTTCTTAGGAATAAACAACTCCTCAAATCATCCAGCCAAGAAAGGGTGACTTCGCGGCTAAAGTCAGATGATAAGGCAACCGGCTCGGCTGAAACCAGCGACGAAAACACTGCCAAGATCCTTTCCGCATATCCCCCAGGCAGCTACTATATATATTCCTTCGATGGCAAGCTCATGGCTGAATATAATGCCTCTGGGCTGTTGGTTAGGGATTACATCTATATAGGGAATCAACTTGTCGCGGAGTATAGGGGAACTACTTATTACTATTACGCGTCCGATCAGGTCAATTCGACGAGGATCGTAACGGATGGCTCGGGAAATGTCGCTTACTCTGCTGCATACGATCCCTACGGTGGCATCCAAAATACCTGGGGTACTCCTACCTATACTCCCACGATGAAATTCTCAGGCAAGGAACGCGATGAGGAATCCCAACTCGATTACTTCGGGGCCCGCTATTTTGCAGGTTTCCACTATCGCTTCACTTCGGTGGACCCAATCATCAATAGGCAGGATGCCTTGGGAAATCCGCAATTATGGAATCTGTACGCATTCTGCAGAAATAACCCGATTACCTATTGGGACCCCACGGGGATGGATTTTATTACTGTTCAACGTAATTACTCAATAAGTTG
>Ga0268276_1001766_pt1 | contig 20121 bp, 24 predicted proteins | sample saktaG_4_FD_190145 | JGI IMG/M metagenome (GOLD analysis project Ga0268276, IMG submission 190145) | Saline water microbial communities from Sakinaw Lake, British Columbia, Canada - sak_2010_1_5_45m | ecosystem: Environmental > Aquatic > Non-marine Saline and Alkaline > Saline ... | reverse complement strand
TCCGTTTCACTCCGCGATTTTTTCTTGCAGAAAAAACACATAACAGCGATTATCTGGTTCGGACTTGCAGTCCTCACCCAAATTTCACTTCGTGAAACTTCAGATAATCGCGATGTTATGTGCAATTTTGGGTTCTTAACGGAAAGCCCCTAGAAGAATTTATTTTAATGCACGTGGTGCCATAATTCTAACTTCAAGAACATCTAAAGATGATTGAACTAGTCCACAAAGTAAATCATATTTGAGAGGTTGAAACGTAACAACACCCATTGGAAATCCAGATTTTTCTCCTTGATTTTGCATAGCTTTCTCAATCTGTTTTCTATCTCCAACATGCTCAACATCCCTAGGCATAACTGTGTTTCTTACAGAAGCACGATACTGATTGCCCAACTCTGCAATTTGAGAATCACTCCTATCTGTTGGGGTATACAAAATTTCCAATTCATAACTTAAATTTTTATCCATATTAAGATGTTATCACTATAAAGTTTATAAATCTTTTGGAACGGGGCTTTCCTAAACCCAAAACTGTCCCTTCGGTCGGTCGTCTTGCAGACTTCCCACATAACAGCGATTAAGAGGAAATTTCCTGCTGAAATTTCCCAAATTCGCTTCGCGAACTTCTCTTAATCGCAAACGTTATGTCTAATTAAAATCACTTTTCTTTCCACCCCCTAATTTTGGGCATGTGCTAGAAAACTTTATTAACCAAATTCCACTTAACAGATAAAATGAGGAAAGCTAAACTTATCTGGTATATTTTAACAATAGTCCCAATCGCATTGCTGATTCTTGGATATATTTTTCCGTTATCATTTTTTGGAAGCCAAGAGGCGATTAGAGATTTTGTTTCTCAGTTTGGAATTTTTGCACCTCTTGTCTTCATTATGATTCAAGTCCTGCAAGTCGTTGTCACACCATTTAGTCATTATGCTGTATCAATCGCGGGTGGATTCATCTTTGGAACATGGCAAGGATTCATCTATAATTGGATTGGAAGAGTAATCGGAACAGCAATCGCATTTTACTTAGCAAGATTTTTTGGAAGGAAAATAATCAAACATGTTGTTAAGCCTGAAACTATAAAAAAATATGATTATTATTTTGACAAAGGAAAAATCTTGCTGTTCCTTGCGTATTTCTTGCCAGTGTTCCCGGACGATGAATTATCTTATCTTGCAGGACTTTCAGCGATGAAGCCAAGAATCTTTTTGCCATTAATGGCGATTGGGCATATAAGTGGGAGTTTAGCTTTAGCTTATGTAGGAAATGGAATTCAGTCCGTTAAAGAACCGATGTTCATAATCCTTTCTTTAGTAACTTTAATCGGAGGAATTTGGTTTGCATGGCATTATAGAAAAGTTAAAAATAATGCCAATACTAATGTGTAAAACGCGCGCCAAAATTTACTCAAGAGGACGCTGCGCTTTCGTCGCTATCGCTCCTCACCCTCGTATAACAAGGGATAAAAGGAAAATTGCTCGGCTCGCAATTTTCCCAAATTTTCTTCGCTACGCTACGAAAACTTCTTTTATCCCTGACGTTATACCCAATAAAATTTCCGTTTCTTAGAATAAAAAAGAGACGAGAACCTATTGTTTTGTTCCTATTATTATTTCAGTTGCTTCTGGATTAATTGTCTGCCCTATAATAGGATTATTATAAACTGCTTGGGTAACACCATTCACTTCCTAATCTTGTGATTCTAAATCTTCCTTGAGAATTGTTTTTCTTCCCGCAAAATCCGCTTTTCTTTTTGCTTTTTCTATAATCTCTTCTACCTGTTTTTTTAAGATTTTCTCAATTGCCAGTACCGCTTCTTTACTTGCTCTTTTCCCTGTTTTTTTTATTGCCTCTGCAATCTTTTTTTTATGAATCATTCTGCCTCAAGAATATCTTTTTTCTTATAATCAAGACTCCATCTTCTAAGAAAATCTTCAAAGATAATGCTGTTTTCTATTGGTATCTTTACAGAGCCTTTTCCCAGAGAAAGTGCTCCTACCCGCTTAAGCATTCCTTCCTCCCCTCTTCTTCCGATTAAGGCATAGGTGAATTTTGTTTTATTATTATGATTTAGATTTTTAAGGTTGTAAGAAAATAAAGAATATCCTTCAAAACCCAATCTTTCTGAAAACTTCTTATTATATAATAAGCTAAGCCCCTCTACGAGAACTCCCTGCCTTGCCAAAAATTCTTTTTCAAACAGTTCTTTTAGGTTTATTGTTTTAATATCAAGCTTCAAGTCCTGTTTAATCAAGCTTTTAAAATTCTGTCCTATTTCTAGTCTTTCTTTTAGTGGCTTTTCTTCAAAGATAAGAAGAATATCAACATCATTTGAATCTAGTTTTCCTTTTACATTTGAACCATAAAGAACAATATCAAATAAACTGTTCTTCTTAACAAACTTTTTAGATTTTGATATTAAGCATTTCAAATAATCTTTTTGCATCTTGTTTAAGCACCTCCGAGACTTCTTTATTTAATCTGGCTCTATAACTATCCTGATAAAAGGGAAAATCCTTGTCCAGAATATTATAAACTTCCCAATATTTAGACTCAAGAATTCTAAACCTTTCCGTGTGATTGCTTGGAATTTTTCCCTCCTTTACAAGAATAAATAAGTCAGCCAATGAAGCAATAGCTTTGAAGAAAAGAGTAACTGCAGAATTATGCTCTTTTTTCCATTCCGCTTCCAGAGCATTTTTATAATATTCTCTTGCATTTTGCTCAAGAATATCTTTAATATCGTCTTTCATAGTTGTATAACCAATATTAACTATTTAAACCCTTTGGTTATATAATACATCTTAGGCGACCATCTTTCAAACATCCAACACAACCCGACAAATCTCAATTCATCAATTAAGTAGTTTCAAAACTCTTTTCACAAATTTTTTAGGGTATTCTCTTAAATACTTTTTTAGTTTTTTCGTTTCTATTTTTTTCCTGATTTCTTTAATTGTTTCTTTATCTATTTGTTGCCTAAAATAAATCATATCTATAAATGTTTTTTCAATATCAGAATATGGAAGGGCATAATTTCCCTCTTGATAATAATCCATCCCAAAGAAATATTTTTTATCTATTTTTTTTATTAAAATATTGCTTCCCAAGCTTTTTCTAATTCCTGTTCTTATGTTTCTTATGCTGATAATAATGGGAATTGTTTCCTGTTCCCAGAGGTTGTGAAAACTTAAAGCATCCTGCAATCCTAAATACGCTGGCTGAAAGCAAAACACTGCAAGAGAGGAGTTATTCAAGGCCGTATAGCACCCCTTACTCAATCTTTTTATTTTCTGCTGTTTTATTAAGTAATTTATTATTCTTTTTGAATATCCTTTTTCTTTCTTGCCATTGCTTACTATTTTTGAGATAGAGCTATAACTTATAATCGGGCTCTTCCCGAATAATTCCAAGATTTTATTTTTAAATTTCTCTTTACCCATTTTTTACCCTGTCTTTTATGTATTCCATCATTTTTTCTTTGTTAGGAGTGAGCCAATCTAAAATTATTATTTTCAAATTTTCTTCATCAATTGGCTCTTTGTATTCTTTTATTAATTTCTCCAGCTCTTTTTTTACCAAAACAATATTTTTAATGTGCCTTAGAAGGAAAAAGATATCATATAAATCCCGAATTCTAAGCCTGCTGAGATATGCTGAAACTTTTTCTTTTAAAAATTCTTCAGGGGTTAAAGTGTAAATTGTCGCAAAGTTGCCATCAACTGTCTCATATTCTTTTAAAATCCAAGGAATTTTCTTGAAAATTGCATCAAATTTTATTGCTGTCCTATTAAACTCAAAGGAAAAATAAACACTATTCTCGCTTACTTTTTTCTTTTTTGTCTGAAACCCTTTTTTTTCAAGTTCTTTCAAGAATAAATTAAGTTTTTTAATATCTTTATTTATATACACATCTACATCTTCTGAAAATCTGTTTCCCTGGTAGCATCTCCAAATTGCTGTTCCCCCGTGCATGACCGCGTAATCAAATATTTCAAATAAAGTTTTTACTATCATATCCTGTGCCTTTGCAGTTTCTCTCTGACTGGCTTTTTTCAGCCTTAGTATAAGGGGTATCATTTTACATAGGTTACATATATATGTAACTTTGGTAGTTTTTAAACTTTTCTGTTTACTTTAGTATAAAAAGTTTAACAAGAAAACTTCCGAAACATCTATCTCAAACATCCAAACAACCTTTCTAGCTTTATTTTAAGCACCTTTATTTCTTTCTTGATTTAATAAATAATACAACTAGTATGGAGATTAAAATTATAACTAGCCCGGCAATAACATAAATTGTAACACCCATTTCCTTTTCTACGTATTCTTTTTTTTCCTCTTGGCTCATATTAGTCCCTTTTTCCACGAATGTTTCTGTTTCTGTTTGATTTTGTTGAGTTGAAGTTCCAGAACTCCCACCTCCTCCACTAGTACCAGAACTTCCAGAGCTAGGAATAGGAGTTTCTTCTCCTGCTTCAGGACTTAAAACAACAAGATTAATTAAATCAGAATTAATATCTTGTTCAGAACTTGTAGCTTTAACATAATAAGTATATGTTCCAGGATTATTTTCAGAAACCTGCCATGAAACAGTGCAAATATCATTATTCATACTCTGACAATCTTTTATTTCTTCATCTAAAATCACATTCCCAGTAATTCCAAATAAATTCTTAAACCAGTCGGCAATTTGTTCAAATAAACTTCTTTCATCAGGACTTAGCTGAACTTGTTCCCGAATTAATTCTGCCTGAACATTATTACAATTATTCTTACAATAAATAATTGGTTTAATTAAATAAGCTTCATTTGTTGCTATCCTGATTTCTTTTTCATCAAGTTCAATATTTAATCCTGGTTGAAAAGCTTTTATTGAAAATAATAATTTTATGTTATAATCAAGATAATCCTTGCTATTTCTGCAAACATAGTTTCCATTATTATAAAGCGGATAAAGATTCTCGCAGCATTTTTCTTGATTTTCTATAGAAATTGCCTCATTTTCGAGCCCACAGCTTCTTTTGCAAGCAAAATTATAATTTGATAAATCAAAATTCCGGGATTTTTGATTAAAAAAAACTTCTAATTTGGAATAATTTTCATAAGGTATAATAATCTCAAGGATACCTGTATCTAAAAAATCGCTTCCTCCCGGATTATCTGGATTTTCAAAATCATCATAAAAAATAATTAAGCTAGATTCGGTTTGATACTCATTAATTATCCCGCGATCATCATAAAACTTAAAATTATAAACTCCTTCACTAACAGGAACAAAGCCCTGATAATTTCCATATAAATTTTCAACCCCAGATAAAACAATATCTGAAAAAGATTCATTAAATGTAAATTTAATAAAGCATCCTTCTTCAGCACTTGCAATTCCAATTAAAAAAATTAAACAAATTAACATTAAAATTATTTTTTTCATTTTACACATTTGTGGTTTACACATTTCCCCCTTTTACCTGTCCAAGCACCCTCCATTGGGCAATGCCAATCTGAATTGCACTCCCAATCCGGATTTATCTCAACTTTTCCTTGTTTATTACAAAGCCCATAACTGCTTTCGACAGAACCTTCCTCTCCAGTTCTTGGCAGACATTTATGCTCACTAGAACACCCCTCAATACAAGTAATATCCATAATATTCCCGCATTGAATCCATGCATCATTATTTTTAGAAGGAGTGCACTCCCAATCCGGATTTGCATCAATTAAGCCATTTTCATTACAAATTCCTACTTTTATAATAGTTTCTTTAGATTCTTGAATCAACTCTTTATGATATCCCTCTGCTCCTTTATTCACAACACATTTATTATCAACACAGTCTTTTACACAATTCATATCCCATTTCATTGAATCATAGCAATCTTTAACTTTCAAACACTGCCAATCTTGGTTTATAAATTTATGATTAAAATCACAATACCCAAAAATTTGTTTTTTATCTTCTGTGATGCTTGTTTTATAATTATCTTCTTGAGGAACACACTTGTCTTTTGAATCACACTCTTTAATACAAGCCAAATCCCATCCTTTAAGTTTGGAACAAGTTTCTTTATAATTACTATAACTACATTCTATTTTATAAACATCCCCATAATTCAAGCATTTTTCCCAATATTTTGTAATATTCCCTCCGCCTAAAAGAATTTGCATAATATAACCACAAGAAACAACATTATATCCGCTAGAAGACTGTTCCTGCATCAGACTATCCGCAGTTGGGCGATAGTATTCCTTTACCCAGGCACCACAACCAGGAGAATTTAAATCTTGTTCACCATACTTGGCATCCCAATTAACAGTTTTTACACAATTTTTTTGGGCTTTCTGGCTTTCATAAATTCCAGCTAATTTTTTGTCTGCTTCTTCTTCACCTAAATTAGGAGCATACTTCTTTTTCATTTCAGAATATTGGCTATTAGAAAAATATTCATCATCTAGAGAAACGAAAGCATGCCCTAATTCATGCATAAAAGTAGTACCGGGAACATGATCTCTTTCACGATTCATATAATCTTTTGTTGCAATCCTCATAAAAATAACTCTCGAACCCAAACGAGTATATGCTAAATAAGTTCTTTGGTTATAAAAATTATAAATTCTTGCATCTGAACAAGAACTCATTTTAGGAATATTTTCAAATACACTGGAATCAAAAACACCTGAATCAACCTGTGCGTCCTTGACAACAAAAGAACTATCATCAACAGTTTTTAAGTCCAGATAAAATGCAAAATTATTACTATACTCTTTAAATGGCTGATGTTCTTTAATTCCATATTTTTCATTCCCAGAACCTTGCTCCCTTAACCAAAAATATTCGCTATGAAAAAAAGATTTTTCAACTGCTTTATCAACTGCACTTTTTCCTAAAACTTCAACAATTTTGTATTTTGCATCATCTTTTCCCGAATAATGAACACAATTAGTCATAGGCACTTTTCTTGAAACTTCTTTATTGACAACACAAAAAATACTTGCCCCATTCTCTGTTGCAATTAAATTAATAATTTTTCTATTTTTTGCAATATCAGTATTTGCCAAGACTCTGTAATCCCCACTAATTTTATAAATATAAGACTCTCTTTCAGAATTATAATCCCACTTTTCCTTTTCTAAGACTATGTAAGTAAAATCGGGTATTTTAGTCCCAAAGCCCTCTTTTACTTTTACATTTTCTTCAATATACAATCTTCCATCTTCTTCGGGTTTTGTATTTGTCTCGCAAATTATATTATCAAAAATCGTAAAGGGTTCTTTTGGAACAAATCCCTTTTCCCTGCTCACTTTAAGAACATAATCAGGGTTAAAAGATATTTCTACATATTTATCGCAACCTTCATCAATCTCCCCATCACAATCATCATCTTTTCCATCACATATTTCAGTTTGAGGAATTATTTCTCCAACACAACTCTCCCATGTTCCAGCAGAACACACTTGCATACCACTTTTACAAATTCCAACTCCTTTTGTTCCTTCTAGTCCAGAATAACACTCTTTATTTAAAATATCTAAAATATCATAAGAAACCCCTGCATAAGGCAAATAAAGTTTAGATTCTTGGATATCATAAACCAAATCTCTGATACTACCCGTTCCTCCCATATGATTTTCTATCCCTAAAAATTCAAAACCCTTTTCTGAAAAATTAGATTTTAACTTTGCAATAAGGGCTTTAGATTTATTAATAACATTTTCAGAACTTTCTTTTTCTTCAGTATATCCTCCAATAAGAACAAATTTTTTATATTTAATATCAGGAATATTCTTAAAAATATCTGTTAACAAAGCATCTATTTTTTCACCATTCCAGTGAAAGTGAGCAACAAGAACTTTATTCTCATTTTTTATAGGAATTACCAACCCAACACAACCATCTATACCTGCAGAGCCAACATATCTCGCCTCACTGCCAGAAACTATTTTATATTCATCCATGCCTACTTCTACATCTTTTTTCCCTGCAAAATTTTCTTTTTTCTCAACTCCTAAATATAAACCATCAACCTCATCAATCTCCCCATCACAATCATTATCTTTTCCATCACAAACTTCAGGAGAAGGAACACACCCTGCAGGATTAACACAAAGATCTACCCAACCTTGATTATCATATTTTAAATCATCCATGTATACAAATCTTAGTTTTCCATCTGTAGTAGAAACATCCATAGAAAATAGTCCTCCACCTTGACCGCAGATTTTATATTTTTGTTCTGCATAACTGCTGCTACTAAAACCCCAATTCTCATATCCAGGATCATCAGGACTAGCTAAACAAGAATCAGGTATTCTCGTTCCGAATTTTGACCAATCAGGTAGACTGCCATCAGTTGGATTTGCAGAATTGTAATCAAATTCTTTACCAGACACGAATAAGTCCATTCCTCTCCATTGCTCATCTAATCTTAAACTCCACGGCCAACCGCCAGCAGCAGTAATAGCTCCTGAAATGTAACTAATTTTATAATCACCAGGAGCCACATCTAATATTACCTTAGATGGATCTTGAGGACACCGGCCACTACCTTCTCCCCAATACCAACAAGCCCATGAGTTAGCTCCAGGAACACTAACTCTATATTCACAATTTGGCTCAGATGAAGAAAGTTCAGGACTCAACTGAACCTGTTTCTGATTTCCAGTAATCTTATCCCAAAAATCAGAAAACCATGAAGCAGAAACAAAAGATAAAGATAATAAGATTATTACTGAAAAAACAAATCCAAAAATCAACTCTTTTTTCATGCGAGAGTAATCTAATTAATCTATATAAATTTATCGCGTAGTTAACTATTTAAATTCTTAATAATATAAAGAATAATGGAAAAAAAGTGGCTTATAGTTCTGATTATTCTGGCAATTATAGTTGTTCTTGGAATAATTATTCTACTACTTATAAAACCACAATTATCCCCAAATTCAAATTCTAATCTTGAAACCTGCAATTCGCTTAGTTATAGTTCAAGTTCTGCAAAAAACCTCGTGTTTTTTGCCACTGAGAAACAAGCTCGAGAATATTCCCAGTATTTAGAATCAATTTCTCCTTACAATCAAAATTCTTTTAATATTTATTTCCTAGATTATTCTCCAGAATGTGAGCTATACCAAGGAAAAGCAGTTCTCTGCTATAATTCTGATTTAATCAAAAAAGCCTCTTCATGCCCTAATGATATTATAATAGTAATTAAAGATTATCCGAGGAATATCAGAAGTTCAGCCTATATGAATGTTATAAGCATAAATTCTCGGGATAATAAAAACGTTCTAATTCATGAAATGGGCCATGCTCTTGCTTTTTTGTCAGACGAATATGTTCCCTCGACTCTTCCAAGAAAATCAGAAAACTGCCAGAAAACCTGTGATTTATTCAAAGATTGTTTTCAGGGTTGTGGAAAAGAAGATTATTATAGATCTATAAATAGTGGGGTAATGAAAACCCTTTCAACTTCTGATTATGGAATTTATAATGAAAATTTAATTTCCAAATATCTTTTAAATTCAAATGCAATTACCGGAAATGTCATAGAAAATGAAGTTGATTGCTCTAATCAGCAGTATTATTTAATCCAGGGAGTATATTCTGATAATAAGATAACAATGGAATCTAAATCTATAGAGCAAGGTTGTTTAGGAAATAGTGGAACCGGAGATTTTTCTTATAATTTAATCTTGAATAATAAATTAAATTATACTGGAAATTTCAATCCAGAATTTATTTTTACTGATTCGAGTGAGGGAGGAGAAGTTCTTAGTTCAGATAGGCCTTTCCTTCTAAAAGTTCAAATTGTTGCAGATTCTAAACTTCTAGAGATAAGAAAAGAATCCGTTTTAGCAAAAATAAATTTACAGGATATTGACTCGCGCCCATGCAAAACATGAACAAAAAAGCTTCAAGCGAGATTATAACAGCCGTTGTCCTAATAACAATAGGAATACTTTCGGTAACAATTGTATGGGTTATAATAAATAATACAATAAAACAAGTTCAGCTTTCCCCAGAACAATTCTGTCTTTTTGAGAATAATCCTCTAGCCATTCAAACTGCTTGTTACAATCAAGAAACTTCTGATCTGGAAATAAAAATTTCAAGAGATAATTTTAAATCAAGAACAATAACCCAATTTACTTTTTTAATTGATTCGGGTAAAGAAACTTCCTCCTGGAACTGTGGCAATTGTAATAGTTGCAAGGTTCTGGAAAGTGGAGAGAAAACCTATTTTATCTCCCAAGAGAAAAAACCAGAGAAGGTTTCAATTGCCTTGGATTCTTGTACGCTGGTTACAAAAGGAGTTAAGAATTGTGAAGTCTAAACATCCAGCACAACCTGACAAACCCACCCGTCAGATGTTCGTCGGACGAACATCTGGTTATAAGTTACTGCCTTAACGTCATTCGTAAACTTATAATTTGAAGCCTTGTCCCCTAAAATCTCTGCGGTTAGCTTCCCCTTTTCAATTTTTAAACTTTTAATCTTGGAAAAAAGGAAGTTCTCTGCATCCATAAAATACAAGAATTCTTCTAAAAATCCATAAAGTAGAGATTCATTGTCCTTTCCTTCAACTATAAACTTCTTTTTTATTTTATCTTTAATTTTTAATTTTTTGGTAATAGTTTCCTTCAATGCAAACGCAGAATTCTCGAAGGCTTTTTCTATCTTTTTCCCAAAAGCCTGAAATTTAACATCTGCTGTATGTTTTAAGAAAACAAATCTCTTCATTTTTTAATCGAACAGAAAAGTTTTAGTTGTTTTGGACTATAATCGGTGATATTTGCGGTTATTGCAACTGCCCGAGAATAAATATCTTCTTGGGAATACTCCTCCAAAACACATATCTCATCAAGAAGGCATATCTTAGCAACACAATCAAGGCTATCTCCCATAGATGTGGTTATTCTTTCCTTTATTCCATTCGGAACATTCTCCCATACTATTGGGAGCGAACTCTTATCTATTGAAATTATCTCATTCCTCAAAACATCGTCGGTTTGAATTCCCCTTAAAACCGCTATTTCTTTTTTATATATCTCTTCAGAATTATCTCCGGATAACGCTCCTTTATTAATAACAATTAATAAAACTCCTGCTATAAGAAGAATCGCCACAAAAGCTTCAACAATTCTTACCCATCCTCTTTTTTTCATATTTTTATTACTCTTACCTCGTTTATATTTCTTACCAAATTGTAACATAAACAAAACCTTGTAAAACATCCGCCGTTTTGTTCATATATTGAATGGGTATTTCCTTAGAAAAAATATTTTTTCCTTTAGTTTTTTCTGGAGTGTCTATCCTTTCTCCATTTTTATAAACAAAACTAAAACTAAACTCATTTTGTGAGGAAACTCCCAAATCACTTTTTAATTCTTCATAACTTTCATTATATCTAAAAAAGGTTTCATTAACCCTATCATAAAAAACATATTTTCTTTCCTGTACTAAAAGTATCTTCCCATTTGCACACTCCGCTGGTTCAAAAGGACTTTTCTCAAGAGATTCGTTGGAGAGGTATAATTTAAAGACGCCTCCATCAGAACCATCCCACTCAACTTTTATCTGTCCGTCTATTTTTGAGCCAATTATATTGCCGTTTAAATTTTTGACAACCGATTTTTCTTCATTTTCTGCTAATCCTTCCTTACTTATTTTCAGGCAGTTAATTCCCTCGGTATCCTCAACAACCTCATTCGTTATTGTAGCAACTCTCACACTTCCCAGAAATGTTTCCAATAAGTTGTCCCCCAATCTTTCTAATTCTTGAGATTTGCTTCTCTGAGTTTTAAGCGAGGGTTCCAATACGGTGTAAAGAAAAAGAAGAAAGGTTACAAAAACTACAAAAGACAAAACAACTCCAACATGCGAACCCCTTTTTAATTTACCTCTCCTCATACTAAAAATCAGTTTGAGATATATATAAACTTAATCACGCTGTGAAGAAAAAGCCGGCCGTGGCAGATATGAGAAAGGACAATACCATGAGTGCAAATGAATGTTTTATCCCGGCTTTTACATTCCCTTCCGCGAGTTTTCCGATTGTAAGCCCACTAAAGAACCCCTGAATCAATAACATATACAAAAAAGCATTAGATATTTCTTCTTGGCTTATTGGAGTTCCGACTTCTCCTCCAAGGCCTATATCGGCTCCAGCAATTCCGGATACCATCGGTAGAATCTTAAACTGCATAACTAAAATAATAATTATAAACACAATAAAAATAATATACCCCTGCACTACAAGAGAAGATATTGCCGCTCTTCTTTCTTTTTTAAGTTTATCTGACATACTAACCGCTCCAGCAACAGCCTCGAGTATTTCTCCTATGTCTCCCCCCGCCCTTTCCGCTTGCCCTATAAGGGTTATCGCTCGGGTAACTGTTCTGTTATTAACATCATCAGCAAAAATTCTAAGCGCGGTGTTTAACGGAATACCCATAGAAATCTGATTGGCTAGTTTATTTATGTTTTCGGTTAAAGTGCCAAAAGCTTTTCCTTTAACATTTATTATACTCTTGCTTATCGGAGTACCTGTCTTAACACTCTCAACAAGATTTCTTGCAAACTCAAGGAACATCTCCTCTTTTTCGTTTTCTATTACACTTTCGTGTATTAATGTAAAAACAAAAGGGGATGCTCCAATTAAAATCCCAATACCAACAATAAAGAAAAAAGCCTGAGTTCCGTAAAAGAAGAAAGCAATTACTATAAGGATTAATCCGACTGCCATTCCAACTATATTTTCAATTTTTATTTCCATTATACGCTTTCTTGTTTTAATTGCAAGAATACTAGGAAGATTATATTTACAATTGCAACCCCCGCAACCATAAGAAGACTTATTGCGGTGGTACTAAGCGAGATTCCCAATCCACTTATTTTCATCATTATTAACAAAAGCATAAGAATCATGGGAGAAGCAATAACCACACTGATGTATATATCCATAAAAGTCTCGGCAGATTTTGTTGCCTTTTCTCTCTCTATTCTATAATCAAAAAGTAAAGTTTGTGATCTTTTATCAAAGAATTCAGATAAATCCCCCCCAGAAGTAATCGTTGTCGCAAGCCCATTCAATAATTCAGATAATTTTTTACTTGGACTATTAAAAGCGATATTTCTTAAAGCAGTTACAAGGTCGTATCCAAATACATTAACTTCGTTGAGTAGTTTTGTGAATTCCTTGTTTAGGTAAGGATACTCTCCAGTTGAGATTATCACACTAAATATTTTGCTTGGTTCAATCATCGAGCCAGAAATAGAAGACATATGGATTGCAGCGAAGGGAAGTTCCTGATTAATCTTGTTCTCAATAGATTGTTTTTCCAGAGTAGGATAAATGTACATAGCAAGAAGAGTTACAAGAGGAACGAAAAACAAAATCCAGAAGGTTTGTAAAAGACGCGTTATGAAAGGGGTATTCACAAGAGTAAGAAAGGGTATCGTTGGTCCGAGATTAAAGAAGAGGAAAAACAGAAAGATAAACAAGCCCACAAAACACGAGATTAGCGTGGTTAACAGGGAAACAGAGATATAACTCCTTGCAAGAAGGGGTATCCCCGCCTTTATCAAATCTCTTTTAAGATTCCTCAATTTTCCAGACTCGAGAGCTTTAATAGATGTTTCAGAAAAAAGCTTATTCGCCGTTTCTATATAGGCACTAGGTTTTTTTTCTTTTATTTCTTTTCTCTTTACTTCTTTTCTTCTTAGTCGCTTTAGGGTACTTCTTTCCAGAAGTTGAGACTCTTCACTCTGTATAATTTTATTATTTTTATTAGAATAGTTTAAATGAGGAGACTTCTGCCTCTGTTTTGGAATGTTTAGCTGGGGGACTGTTGGAAGCGGGTTTTTCATAATTGTCAAATCAAGAAGATTACGTATTTTCATATCAACCTCCTTAAATTTTTTATTTAATAGGTAAAGATGGGAACTAATCATCTTCTTTTCTTGGAGGGAAGAAGCTCCTTTCTCACTTATTTTTAAAGAAGAAAACTCATTTATTATTTGTTTTTCTCTACCAATCTCTCTTTTTAAATTTATGAAGGAATCTTTTGTTTCAGATATCATTTAAGCATACTCCCAATCCTTTCTTGTATTTGAATAATTAATTTTTTAGCCCTGTTGAATGTAATGGAATCTCCACGATTATATGCTCCTTCAAGTCCAAGTTCAGATTGCTCGAGAGAAAGAACAAGCTGATTTAAAATAGCGATATCCTCTTTTTCCATACAGCTAAAAAAGCTCAAACAGCTTATTAAATATTTTGATTATTGGACTCCAAACTCTCTAAGAACTTCTTCGGGCTTTTTGTAATATCTTGTTATAATTTCTTGTACCTCTCTATATCCAAAAACCTTTTTCTGAAACATGTTAAATATCAAAGCCACCCTTTTCCTAAATTCCCCATCTAACTCTTCTCTTTTGATTCCATACCTTTGAGCTATTTTTCCAAGAATTTTACTGTTTTTCTTAAAGTAAAACTGGTCATCGGTAGGATTCCACACAAAAGGAGTGTTTGTCAAAGCAATTCCATTAGGGGTTATGTTTATTATTTCCACAATTTCTCTAAGTTTTCTTGTTTCTTGTTTATTTACTATAGCATGAGTCATAATACAAACACAGTCAAGAACATTAAGGAGTGTAGGAGAAAGCTCTATTGGAGGAGTCTCAAGCCTTTTTATTACAGTATCAACCGAATCCGCGTGAATCGTACTTATAGAAGAATGTCCCGAAGCCATTCCCTGGAAAAGAACATAGGCTTCTTTACCTCTAACCTCACCAACAATAACATAATCCGGATTTTGTCTGAACGAACTTCTAAGTAAAGTGAATAAGTCTATTCCTCCTACCTCCCCTACTCCGGTAGAGTTTCTTACCACACTTGGAAGCCAGTTATCTCTTGGCAAATTTAATTCTCTGGTGTCTTCGATTGAAACGACTCTTGCTTCCGGAGGGATAAAGAAAGCTATTGCATTAAGTAAGGTTGTTTTACCCGAGGAAGTTCCTCCCGCAATTAAGATATTCATCTTGTGTTCAACCAAAAGCCACAAATATGCTAACATCTCTGGACTTAGAGTGTTGAATGAAGCAAGCTGTGTCGGTGTCCATGGAGTCTTTGTGAATTTTCTTATTGTAAATGTCGGGCCCTTGCTCGTTATATCTTTAGTATAAGTTGCATTAACTCTACTTCCGTCTGGGAGACTACCATCTAAAATAGGTTTTGCATAAGAAACATACTGCCCGCATCTCTGGGCGAGCTTTTCCACGAAACTTCCAAGATTATCCAAATCTCTAAATCTTAAATTAGTTTTTAAATTTCTAAAAACCCTATGAACAAGATATACTGGAGTTTGAACCCCGTTACATTCTATATCCTCTACATAATAATCTCTTAACAAAGGTTCTGTTTCATTGAATCCAATAAAATCTCTACACAAATAATAGAATATTTTCCTATAACTTTCATACGGAATCTGCAATCCCAACTCTGTTCCGATAATCTTAAACATTTTATCTATATATTCCATAAGGCTTTCTTTCTTTTTTTCCACAATCGTATCAAAATTAACAATCTCTTTCATGGCATTCAAAATCTCCTCACGATAGATTTTTTCCTGCATATCCAAGATTGGTTCCTCAATCTCATAAATAACCTCATAATTCTTAGCATCCCAATGGATGTGTGCGTAAGCAAAAGGGGAAATTAGTGCGTAACGAACATTGATTTGTGTTTTATCCTTTATCTTTTTAAGAACAGGAATTTTCGGACTGAAATTTATTTCAACCCTTTGGTAATTTTGAATACTTATTTTTTCCATTTTAATTTAAATTAAAACCCACTACCGGAAGACTACCCTCTCCTTCTCCCGCTGCTCCTTTGAGTATAATTAGGTTATAGGAGGTTGGAGAGGAGGTTATTGTTTTAAGTTTATCTAAATTCTCAAAGGTAAGATTATACTCTCCGGAGTAATCTCTTGTAATAGTAATATGATTTTCGTCATTTTTCTTATCCGTACGTATAACTAAACCATCTTCAGATATGTCTTCTGCTTCTTCACCATAGGCGTAATTACTGTCTAACTCAAAAACCAGTTTATCATTTTCGCCGTCTATCTTTAGGGTTCCTTTATCTATTCCGAGGGTTACAACTCTCTGGTTCCCAGGAATTCCAAGTGTGAGGATTGTATCATCCAAGTCCTTTAGCATGGAGATTGTTTGTTCTACCACTGCCTTATCTTTTAACTCTTCAATTTTTGGACGAGCAAAAGTGAGAACAGCCGCAATTAGAACAAAAGCGATTAGAGTGTAAACAACAGTTTCAATCCATACTTGTCCCCTTTTTTCCATTTTACATGGGAACCTTGAGGAGTTTACTCCTCTTTTTTTATTATTCATTTTTAACCTCTTTAAAGATAAGCAGTAAGATCTAATTTAAATAATTAATGTTTAAGCTAGGAGGGCACAGTTTATAATATTCGAAAGCACACCTGAAGCATCACATTTGTTTCCTCCAACGATTGGATAAATTTTTATTGAGTCGGGGCTTGAGCTACCAAAACCTGCCCCAGTAAGATCTATATCGTAGGTTCTTGAAGAATCCGCATTTGGCATGTATTTCCAAACAGCTCCATAATCCGTTTCATTAGATAATTTTACGTAAGCTTCCTCTGTAGGGAGCTTTATTGTTTTTGATTCTGTTGGGGAAGCCAGAGAAATCCATATCCCACTCAATTCAATATCCCCTCTTTCTATTGATATCCGTAATTCATTTGTGCTTAAATTATAACAGGTATATCCGCTGTTTATAGAGAGTTTATCAAATATATCAAAGCAAGAACTAGAACTGTCTAATTTTCCTTTCACGAGGCTGTTTACTGCTGCCCAGATAATTGCAGAAGCAGCAATAACCAGAGCAATCATTATTACAGCGGTTATAATTCCCGAAAGTCCTCTTTTAGATTTCATATTGTTACCTCTTCTCCATATTTCTTTTCGCTACACACAAAAGTTTTTTGACCCTTCTCTGTAGAGCCAAGTAATACTGGCGTTAAAACTATTTTATCCGAAGCTCCAACACTAATACTTTTAGAAAACGCTTTTCCTGGATTGAGTTTTCCTTCAACGCCCGAAAGGCTTATTGGATCAGAGCTTCCACCTTCATATCCCTTTGCTTTTAGGTTATATATTGGAACTGAGCCATCGTTAGAAACGTATAAAGTGCCTCCCGAATAGGAAGCAGAAAAAGCCACATCATCACAAACCAACTCAACGTTTTGTCCGTCGAATTTAATTATCGCTTCTTTTGTGAAAGTCTTAAACCACAAAAAAATTATTAATCCAAGAACAATAACCATCGAGATAAGTAGTACTGTAGCAATCACAGGTGAGATACCTCTAACCTTCCTCTTGTTTTTCATATTAAAATCAAAACTTCCTCCTTTTTAATTTTTCCTATATCACAGGACATATAATATTCTCCTTAATCTTTATATTATTACAAACCTCGAGAGTTTTCTTATTGTTAATCGAATCATAACGTATAGGGATTATTTCAATCGAGGTAACATTTACTTCTGAGTTTAACTTGAATACTCTTGTTTCATTTTCCGAAGGACCAAAAGAATTTTCTGGACCCTCAAATTTTATCATTCCCCCTATTCCTCTTCCATACCCCGACAAATCAATGGTTGCTATTTTCTGAGTACTATGGTTTGCTGCTCGTATAAAATACCCTGCTAAACTAAATCGTCCGTTATTTTTTAGAGAGATAGATAAATTATCTGTTCCATCCACACAATGGACGTCTGTTATAAAAAGAGAGGCTCCTTCTGGGCATTCTATTTTATCTTTTGGAACATAAGTTTTCATCCAGTTGTAAACTATCGCCCCCATAATAATCGCAAAAGTAACTAACAAGACATACCCAATCATAATACTTAGTCCTAATTTATTTCTTTTTCTATTGTGAAGAAACGATATGCTTCTCATCACCTACCACCTCCGTGAGTACATAATAGAAATTCTCTCCGGGAGAAAGAGTAAATTCACGAACAGTATTCCCAATTTCAACACTAACTATTTTTGTAACCGGATCAATTTCTCCCTCTGTTTTATTTACTTTTTTACCCGTAACCTTATATTTGGAATTGCTCAGAGAAACTTCTCCCTTAAGAACTTCCTCATATTTTATTATTGTAACCCCGTCTTCATCTCCGTAAACAAAATACAAATCTTTTCCTTCCCCGGCATATTCGGTATACAATTCAGTAAAATCTCCGAGAAACTCTAGGAGATCCGCATCCCCCCCATAGTTAAAAACACCATATTCAACAATCTCACTACTTTCAATTCCAAGTTCATCGTTTAAATCATAGACTGTAACTTTTGGTTTTTGTTTTGCGTAATTGGAAACTCCCACCAAACCAATAATAACTGCTACAATTACAATTGCTGCAACGAGATAAAACTGTCCCCTCTTCCCTCTCTCTTTCATATAAGATTAAATTAAAACGGGTTTATTAAATTAATGTTCTCTACTCTATTTCGCCATCGTCCTAATTTCTTACTGGACCCATTTTTTCCAATTCTTCTAGTTCTCGCTTCCTAAAGACACAAACATCTCTGTCAGTTCCAGAACAAAGGGTTTCAATTTTTTTCTCTTCGTATGTACATATGTCTCGCATGTCTATATTTAGGTTTTGGGTTAAAATCGACACCGCCCTGTTTCTGTACTGGGGGACATAATTTTCACAGAAGCCAAAATCCATTCCGGTTTCTTTTTGCATATCAAAGAAAAATCTCTCTCTTATCCATAGAAGTTGATAATCTGTATAATCTAATCCCAAAGAACCCAAATTGCCTTCAACATATTTTTCCAATTTTACCCATCTTCTCCCCCAATTTCCCTCCCGCCTCAACTCTCTGTAGAGTTCGGCATTTGATTTAACACTTTCAATCATACGCTGAATCACTTCATCGGTTTGCTCTACTGTCGTTATTCTTGGCATTTTGTAATTTATCAGAACTCTTCTTACCGGTTTATTAATTTACTCTTTATTTAAGAGCCTTAATCTGGTATGCTAAATCAATTGCTCGATATAAAAAAACACTTGCAGCAATTATAGCAGGGGAATAAGCAGTAATTCTATTCTTCAAATTCTTTCCTGCCCAACATTCAAACTTGTCCAATTTTCTTTCAATTGTTTTTTTCATTGTAATAGGGTAGACAAGTGGTTTGCCTCTGAAACACCGGAAAGCTACCTTTAATCTTTCTCGGCTCTGCAACCCGCCAAGCATCTTAATAGGTGTTTAGGGCTGCTCCGATCAAGGCCTGACCCGTTTCGCATCTACAAGATCAAAGCGGACAAAGCGTCAACGTCCGACTAAAGACTTTACGACGCACCAGTCACGCCCCACTCGTAGTCTGCCTAAAGCCCGTTTGCATGTAGCGGAGGGCTAATCCGCTGACTTAGTCTACCTAAATACGCATAATCTGTAGTTTTTAAGGTTTTTGATATCTTCCTAAAACACTCTCATAAGAAATATAACAATAAGAACTAAAATGATAAGTAAGACGATTCCAACAATAATCCACCAAGTATTTCCACCTAATAATGATTTCTCCTGTTGCTCTCCGAGTCTGATTACACCAAGGTTGGTTATATTTCCGTTATCGCATCCTGCGATTTCAGAGGGTTTATTAAGAATGCTGTCACAATGATTTATATCGCTGCAAGTTCTTGTTCTTATTCCGTCTTCAACACACTGACTCCAGTCGGAGCAGCTCCATATTGGATTACACCCCCTTAAATCAATTATTCCTGAAGAACCTCCTCCACTGCTTCCATCAGTCGAACAACTTCTACTAATAACCCCTCTATTTACTGTAGTATTACAATTGTTAGTATCGGTAGCGGTTCTTGTCTGCAAGTTATTAACACACGCACTCCAAGGACCATAACACCAATCTTCCGTACAGATAGGAGCATTACAACTTCCATCAATAACAGTCTGATATTCATAATGAGTTATATCATCAAAACTTCCACAATCATTAGCGTCATATTCTATTCTAGATCTTTCCTGATTTCTATGAGTTTGGT
>Ga0268276_1001765_pt1 | contig 20121 bp, 21 predicted proteins | sample saktaG_4_FD_190145 | JGI IMG/M metagenome (GOLD analysis project Ga0268276, IMG submission 190145) | Saline water microbial communities from Sakinaw Lake, British Columbia, Canada - sak_2010_1_5_45m | ecosystem: Environmental > Aquatic > Non-marine Saline and Alkaline > Saline ... | reverse complement strand
CTTCCCAAAAAGAAGCTCCAAAAGTGCAGTTTTAATTTTTACTTAAAACTATGGCAACATTATATACTCAAGCTGATTCAAACATCAGAAAGACTTGGTTTTTAATAACCTTGTTTTTAGTTGTTATAATTGGCTTTGGTTATTTGTTATCGCGATATTTTAATTCTTCAATTATTTTATACATTGCTGTATTTTTTAGCGTTGCATCTTCCATTAGCAGTTATTGGTTTTCTGATAAAATAGTTTTAGCTATGACCAAGTCCCAACCAATTGAAGAAAAAGACAACCAAGAGCTTTTTCATTTAGTGGAAAATCTTTGTATTGCTTCAGGGCTTCCAATGCCCAAAATTTATATAATGCCAGAAGCCCAGCCCAATGCTTTTGCCACGGGTAGAGATAATAAGCACAGCGTAGTTGTGGTAACAGCTGGTTTATTGCAAAGCTTAAATAAAGTAGAGCTTGAAGGGGTAATAGCTCACGAGTTAAGCCACATCAAAAACCGAGATGTTTTATTGCAAACCGTTGTTGTAGTTTTGGTGGGAGTGGTGGCAATTATGGCTGATTTATTTTTGAGAATGGGAATGTTTGGTGGTTTTCGCTCAAACGATGATGATTCAAGAGCGGGCTTGGTAATGTTAGCTTTAACTATAATAGCTGCCATTTTAGCGCCAATTGCAGCCTCTTTAATTCAATTAGCTATTTCTCGTAAAAGAGAATTTTTAGCTGATGCGTCAGCCGGGCTTTTAACAAGGTATCCTGAAGGTTTAGCTTTAGCTTTAGAAAAAATTTCAAAAGACAAAAATCCAATGAGAAAAGCCAATAATTCAACAGCCCATTTATTTATCTCCTCCCCGTTTAAAGGAAAACGAGCTGGCAACTGGCTAACTAAATTATTTCTCACTCATCCACCGATAAGCGAAAGAATTCAAGCATTAAGGGGTTTAAATATAAAATAATTTTTCATTTTTCATTTTTAATTTGAGCGAAGCGAACGCGCACCCTCCAGTTGAGCAACGTATCGCTGCCTTGCGAGGATTAAAAGTTTAGAGTAGTATTTGAATATAACTGGTGGGGTGTCTGAGTGGCCAAAAGAAACGGCTTGGAAAGCCGTGTCCCGAAAGGGACCCGTGGGTTCGACTCCCACCCCCACCGCATATGAATATTGAGCACAAAAAAATAGCAGACGCTCTTGGCGTTTCAATTGAGGATTTAATAAAATAAATATGAGCAAACAACCAAAACCAGATTCCAAAAAATACACTGATTTAATATCAGAGATTCAAAAAGGACACATTAAAGTTCCTAAATTTCAAAGAAACTTTGTTTGGAGTTTGGATAAAACAGCGAAGCTCTTAGATAGCATACTGAAAGGCTATCCTATTGGAACTTTTATTCTGTGGGAAACCAATGAAAGACTAAATGATATTAAAAACATTGGAAACCTTGAATTGCCAGCAATCCCAGATGACATTAAGGTTCAATATGTTTTAGACGGACAACAAAGAATCACCTCTCTTTATGCGGCCTACTTAGGCGCAAAAATTCAAAAAGAGGGCGAGAAAAAAATAACAAATTATGCGGAAATCTACGTAGATTTAGATGGTGATGTTGAAAATAATGACGATCAAATTGTTATTTCAGAAAAACCAGAGGAAGGCACTTTTATTACATTAAACGAATTGTTAAATGCAAAATATAGCGAACTGAGAGAAAAATATGAAAATGAAGAAATTGATAAAATACAAGGATACAAAGAAACTTTTACCACTTATGATTTTTCAACAATCGTTCTTCGTAAAGAAGATATAGATTCAGCTATTGAAGTATTTACAAGAATAAATACTGGAGGACAAACTTTGACTCTTTTTGAAATTATGTCTGCCAAAACTTATGACGAAGAACAAGATTTTGACATGGAAGACAAATTTCAGAAATTACTTAAAGAATTAGAGGAAAGAAAATATGACACTATTTCAAGTTCGGTAATTCTTAGTGTCTTATCTCTTATTTTAAGCAAAAATAAAGAATGCAAAAGAAAAGTGATTTTACAACTTGATAAGCAGGCAATAATTGACATTTGGGACGATGTTATTTCTGCCTTAAAAGAAAGTGTTGATTATTTCCGTTCTGTTTATCGTATTCCCGTTTCAGCAATTTTGCCTTATGACTCCTTGTTAGTTCCCTTTGCTTACTTTTTTTATTTCCAGAAAGAAAAACCCAAAGGAGAGCAGATAAAATTTTTGGAAGAGTTTTTTTGGAGAATGTCTTTGTCGTTCCGATATTCAAGTTCAACAGAATCTAAATTGGCACAGGATATAAAAAGAATTGATGAAATCTTAAAAGGCAACAGACCGAATTACGAAGATGTAAAAGTATATTTGAGTTCCCCAAAAGATTTAATTGAAACGGGCTTTAGCGCGGGAAGCAGTTATTGTAAAGCCATTTTGTGTTTACTTGCTTATCACGAGCCAAAGGATTTTCAAGATAATGGAAAAGTGATTTTGGATAATTCATGGCTAAAAGTAGCAAATAGCAAAAACTACCATCATTTTTTCCCAAAAGCATATCTAAGAAAAAACAATATTGGCAATGAAAACAGTCTTGTTAATATTACTTTAGTTAGTGCTGATTTAAACAAGAGAAAAATAAAAGCTAAAGCACCTTCAATTTATATTCAAGATTTTTTGGATGAAAATGATGAACTACCAACATCCATAAAATCCCATTTAATTGAAGATTTAGATAACTTTGGTGTCATAAGTGATGATTATCTTGTCTTCTTAGAAAAAAGAGCAGATGCGATTTTTAAAGAATTGAAAAATAGAATTGAGCTGAAACGTAAAGAAGGTAAGGAAGAAGACGAAATTAAAGAGTTGATTTTAAACGGAGAAAACGAAACATTAGAAACAAAATCAACCCTACGATTTGATCTGAAAGAAGGAATTATCAATAAAAAATTAGAGTATGTTGTCGCCAAAACAATTTCTGCATTTTTAAATACTGAAGGTGGAACCTTAATAATTGGCGTTGATGACGATGACAATACTCTCGGGCTTGAGAAAGACATCAAAACATTAACAAAACAGAATGTAGACGGATTTGAATTACACTTGAGGCAAATTATTAAAAAATATTTGGGTGATTACTTCGAAAAATATATCAGAGTAACTTTCCCTAAAGTTGACGATAAAGAAATTTGCCAGATTCAAATCTCAAAAAGTGGGAAACCTGTGTTCGTTACTTTTGAAGGAAATGAAAGTTTTTTTGTCCGTAACGGCAATGCTTCGATTCCTAAAAACAGACAAGAACAAAGTGAGTATGAAAAATTACATTGGAATAATAAATAAATCGACAAAGCGCTCAATATGTCAATGGAGGCTTAATAGAATAAATTTATGACAAAAAATACATTAGACAAAAAAGAAGCCATAAAATCTATTGTTAGAACTGCAGTAGAATCTTATGCAACGGGATTTCAGGCTAGACATGAGGGAGAAGTTGACAATCCAAATGGAGTAATAAATATGAAAATTCATAATGTATTTATTGCTGCACTTGGATCTGATATTCAATATTATTCTGCTCTTGTTCGTTCTCTTGATAGCTCGCTTGGGAATATGCTTGAGGGAATGGCTATAAATATCGCAAAACTTTTTTATGAAGTAAACAAGAGTGTGGAAGGAAATTTATATCCAGAGCAAACATCAAAAATAGCAGAATTATTAGAGGGGTATAAAAATACAAAAAATCCCTTAGTCCCTCAAGTATCTCATTACGAAGAAATAAGAAAAATAAAACCAAATCCAAAATCTAAAATTCAGTCTAAAGTTCATGTAAGCGATTACTATATAATTGATAAAGAGACAAACACTCATCACTTGATTGAATTAAAAATTGGCGGAGATTTGGACAATAAAAAAGCACGCTCTGAAAAAGAAGCTATTTTTGAACAGTACGCAATACTGTCAAATTCTTTGAGTAAGAACGCAAAAATTAAATCTTACTTTGCAACTGCCTATAATCGGTTCGGCGAAGATAAAGAATGGAAACAAGGAAGAGTTTTGCAGTTTTTTTCTAAAGACGAGCTTTTGATAGGAAAAGATTTTTGGAATTTTGTTTGTAAGTCCAGCGATGGTTATAATTTAATTTTGGAAACATATAGAGAAAATGCACACTTAATTACAGAAGTTCTGGAATCTATCAAAAAAACTTACCTTGATTAAACAAATGCAAACACTTATAAAATGGCCTGGCGGAAAAACAAAAGAATTTCCGCATATAAAAGATTTAATCCCGTCATACGAGCGGTATGTGGAGCCTTTTTTTGGTGGTGGTGGTATTTTTTTTCAGCTAAAACCTAAGAAAGCGATTATAAATGATATTTGTGAGGAGTTAACAGATTTTTATAATTTATTGAAAGACGAAAATGAGCGAGAAGAATTTAAAAAAGAACTTTATGAATATGTTATAAATTGGGAAAAAATTCCAAAATATATAAAAATTTTTGAAAACAAAATTATAAATCTATACGAGAAATATAAAAGAGACGAAATTGATAAAAAAGAATTATCGAAAATAGTCAATGATATTTTAAAAAAGGAAGAGGATCGTTTTAATGGATTATTTCTAAATAAATTTTGTTTAGATGAACAAAATTTGCTTAAACAAATTAGTTTAAATTTAATATCTAAAATTCATAGAACAAGAGAAATTGAAAAACAAAGAGGAAAATTACCAGAGGGCGACCTTCAAAAAAATATAGAAACGGCTTTCAGAAGCGGGTTCTATATGCACTTTCGAGATGTGATGAACTTTAACGGCAATAAATACAGAATCAGTTTGCCCAAAAAAATCGCAAATTATTATTTCATCAGGGAATTTTGTTATGGTTCAATGTTTCGTTTTAATGCAAGTGGATATTTTAATATTCCCTATGGTGGCATTGGTTATAATAAAAAAGATTTTAGGAAAAAAGTAGATTACATTTTCAGCGACGAAGTTAAAAATTTGTTTAGAAATGTAGTAATAAAAAATCAAGATTTTGAAAAACTTTTTAATAATTATGACTTTTCAAAAAAAGATTTCATTTTTCTTGATCCCCCATATGATACCGATTTTAGTGATTATGAAAAAAAATCTTTTGAAAAAAAAGATCAAAAGCGATTAGCAGATTGCCTATACAAGACAAAAGCAAATTTTATTTTGATTATTAAGAAAACGCCTTTTATTTATAATTTATATAAAAACAAAAAAGACATAAAAGTAGATAGTTTTGAGAAGACTTATCTTTACAATGTCAAAGGTAGAAATGACAGAGATGTCGATCATCTTGTTGTTTATAATTTTTAATTTTCTATGCAAAAATTTATTAATAAGATTATACAGGGTGATTGCATAGAGGAGATGAGAAGATTTCCTGATAATTTCGTTGATTTAATTTTTGCAGATCCGCCTTATTATTTACAATTACCAAAAGGTAAAAGGTTGAAAAGGGCTGATGGTTCTGAAATTATCCCCGTTGATGATGAATGGGATAAATTTGAAAGTTATGAGGATTATGATAATTTTACTGGAAACTGGATTAAAGAGTGCCAAAGAATTTTAAAACCCACTGGAACAGTCTGGGTAATGGGTATGTATCATAATATTTTTCGTGTTGGAAAGATTATGCAGGATTTAGGGTTATGGTTTTTAAATGATGTGATTTGGGTAAAAACCGATGCTATGCCAAATCTTAATGGGCGAAGGTTTACAAATAATCACGAGACGCTAATTTGGGCGGTTAAAAATAAAAATTGTAAGAATTACACTTTTAACTACGAATTTTTGAAACAGATGAATAATGGAAAACAAATGAAAGATACTGATTGGATTTTTGGTTTGTGCAGAGGACAAGAAAGATTGAAAGATGCAAATGGAATAAAAGCACACCCGACACAAAAGCCACTTAAACTAATTCAACAAGTTTTACTTTCCGCGAGCAAAAAGGGCGATTTGGTTCTGGATCCTTTTTTAGGAAGCGGAACAACTGCTATTGTTGCGGAAGCCCTTAGCAGAAATTGGATAGGAATTGAAAAAGAGAAAAAATATATTGATTTAGCTAACAATAGGTTAAAATTGTTTATTTCTGAAAAATAGCAGTTTTATGTCTTGACACCTTACTTATGTAAGGTATATAATAGAAGCATATGAAAAAGTTAACTGATCGTCAGCGTGAAGTTGTAAAAATTATATATGATGGGCAAAAGATGGGCAAAGTACCTACTCTTTTTGAGCTTGCTGAAAAAATGGGAGTATCTTCAAAACAGTCCGCAAAAGATATATTAGATGCTATTGCAAAAAAAGGCTATCTGGAACGCGAACCAAGGAGAGCGCGAGCAATAATACTAAAGCAAATAGCCATTGATGAAATAGAACAGGAAAAAAGTTTTTTTGGAAAAGTTCAGTTAAACCTTGAGTTTTCTTTTCCACAAACTAGTCACTCTTTTCAATGGAGCAATCCTTCTAATATAGTTATTCATCAAGGTGATGTTTCAAATTTTGAAAAAAATTTAATTGATAGTAGCAGTTTAATAAATTTATTAAATCAAAATGGAACTACGCCGAATGATTTCAACCCCAATATTCAATTTATTGCGGAAAAATCAAATTTCGACAAGCTATACAATTCAACTGGAAAATTATTCATAGAGAAATGCAATTATTTAGTAGTGTCTCCTATAATGCCTAGTGCTGGAATTCAAGGAGGCTATGTAATCCCTGATAAAAATTCCACTTATAAAATTGTTTGGTCTGGTGCGAACTCTAATAATTATTTTCAATTCGGAAAAGAATATGGTAGCACCTCATATATTTCTTTTTCTGAAAATGACAGTCAACAGATGAAATTATTCCATTCGTCGTTAAGCACAAGCGAGGTATTTGGTTTAATTTCGGAATTTAAAAAGCAGATTAGATCTTGGTCGCAATATGTAGGTTTTCAAATTTCGGGCGGTGCATTAAAAAGAACCGGTGAAATGCTTTTTTGGTCAAAAAAAACTGATCGTGATATTAATGATTTGAGATATTTTTTTCTAGTCGATATTACAAAAACAACATTCCAAAGTTCGGACAAAACATTAGTGAGAGATGTTTTATATACTTTTCCACAATTAATAATTAATTCAACAAAATAATATGTCATTAGTATTAAACACAACAACACCAGAAGGCATCGTTATTTCTGCAGATAGCAGACAATCTTTTCGTAACCATAAAGGAATGGCGCGAGTTGGTAGTGATAATGCCTCTAAATTATTTCAAATAAATGATCGTGTCGGAGTTGCCGTCACGGGTCTGGCTTTCTTGCCAGAGAATGGAATAATGAAAAATATTAGTAAATTTATTGATGAATTTAAACATGAAGTGGATGTAAAAGATTTAAGCGTAAAAGATATAGCTGATAAGTTGCATTATCTTTTTGATAAAAAATATAACTATCGCGAACAATTAAAAAATCTTCCCGAGCAGATTAAAAATGATATTCAAAGACAGGGAGGAGAAGTTATTGAAATCAAAATTGAAAATAATATTGTTAAATTTAAATTTAAAGATTCAAAAGATCAAATTAAGGAAGGAGTTGGTGGTGTTGATATGATAAATCTTTTAGTTGCTGGATATAATAAAGATTGGAGTCATGAAGTTTATATTTGTTATATCCCAGGAGAAATTCAGAAAAAACGAGACAGCAAGGAGAAAGGCAAAGAATATGGTGCTTCCTGGATAGGGCAAATTGATGTTGTTTCTAGAATTGTTCTAGGGTTTGACGGCAGGATTGGGAACTTGCCTTTTGTAAATACTAGCGCTCAAAATATCGGACAGGAAGAAATAAATAAGCAATTAAGAGGGCTGGAGTATGTAATTCAATGGGGAACAATGACCTTGCAAGACGCTATTGATTTTTGCGTTTTAATGATTCGAACTACTTCAGCAATACAAAGATTTTCTGACGGTATTCAAGGTAATCCAGGTGATATGCCTGGCGTTGGTGGACCAGTGGATGTTGCAGTTATAACTCCGAATAAAGGTTTTATTTGGATTAACAAGAAGAAATTAACAACTGGAAATTTAGAGATTGATATTGATTCGAAAGAAAGTTTAAAAAATAATTCATAACTCACTTATCCTCCCTTCCTTTATTTTCTTTTTTAAAAATCCCCGCCGTCGCGCTCGCTTTGCGAGTGTTGAAGTAAAAGGGCAAAAAGGAAGGGGGTTGGGGGGAAGGAATTTTTGCCCTTTTGCGAATTAGAATAGAGCGTTTCTGCTTTTCTCTGATTAAGAGAAAACCAAAACAGAAAATTTTTCAATTCTTATTAAAAGAAAAAAATCGGGGCAGAAAAAAATTAAAAAAATGTATTGAAATAATTTCTGTTTTGGTTCGCCATATCCGCCAGCTGGCGGAGGAGGCGAGCGGAACGCACCGATTGAATTACCACGCTCTACGAGCGTAAGAGGAAGTTCAGAGCCACCACGCACGCGGAGCGTACGTCAGTCAGGGTTCTGTTCAAAAAAGGTTAGAATTTCAACCAAAAGGTACCGCAAAGGTATTTTAATATGGACAAAAAGCATTTTTTACCAAATTTTGACAAGACAAGTTCGAAAGCGTATACCCCGCTAGGCATTAGAAATTTGTTAGTCAAAGCGGTTAAAGGCAAAGGTGGTAGTATTCAAGGTATACTTGACGATAAACATCACAACAAAAATTTAATAGAACTTTATTATGCAGGCTTTTTGGCGTTGGCTATTAAGAAATGGTTACAAAGAGAGTATGTTTTATATCCAGCAGAAAGCCCAGACATTTATTTTTTAGATCAAAAAGTTGGTGAAGCTTTTCCAGTTGAAATAATGGAATTGTATTTTTACAACCAAACTTTTGATGGTAATTATAAAAGACTAGCAGAGCATGTTTTTTTGAAGAAGGGCAACATGGATTTTTCTAGAAGCCATTTGCTTATTGTTTCACGTATAAAAGTGACACAGTTGAATATATCGGAATTTTGTCGAGAAATACAAAAATTTAAATGGAATTTTGAAAGAATCTGGTTTGAAATTTATACGGCAAAGGACCAACAGTGGATGTTTTTCGAAATATATCCAAAAGCTGAATTTAACGATAGGAATCACATTAGTTTTAGTGTAAAGGATGATAAAGATATCCTCTACTAATCTTTTACTAACCTCATCAGTAAAGTAAATTATAGGAGCTATAAAGGTATAATTATTGAGGAAAATTTGTGGTAAAATAAAAATATATGAGGGAGGTAAAAAATAAAGAAAAAGAGTTGGGCAATAGGGAGAAATTTTTGAAAATTTACGCTAATTTACCTCTTGGTGTGAGGCAAGAGATTATTTTGGTTTTAGGCAGTGTTGGTCCCATTACTTGGAATGTAGCTTTTATTGAAGTGAACGCAAACACTAAAATTAGTAAAATTATTTTAGAAAAGCTTCAAAGATTAGAGTTTATATAATAAAATTAAGAAATATGCCTATCAATAAGAAAAAATACGAACAGGTAATTATTTACTTATGCTCAAAATTAGGGGCAAGAAGAAACTTATCGCTGAAGTGGAAAAGGAACAGCAAATAGTCAACGCAAACAAGTAATTGATTGAAGTTAAGTTAAGGAGTGCAGGAGGAAGAAGGTTATTAGTGAAATTTAATTTGTGTAAAAATACCTGTCAATTTAATTGACAGGTATTTTTACATTTGCTACAATGAAAGTGTAATCAATAACCTTACTTAAAAATATCAGTATGACTTCATTTTTAAAAAAAATTCGTCAAGAACATGATGTAAATCAAAAATTTTTGGCAGAAAAAATTGGTGTATCTCGCCCAACTTACGCACAAATTGAAAGTGGCGCGCGAGATATGTCTGTAAAAGAAGCGCAAAAATTAGCGCAATTTTTTGGCTTGTCTTTGGAAGATTTTCTTGCTGGTAAAAAAATGCCGGAGGCAAAAGTAGAATTAGAAAAACCAAAAAAGATAAAAATACAAAAGTCCAAACCGCGTGATTCTGTGCCACAAGAAAAAGTAGAAAAATTCAAAGAGGTGCTTTTGTATATTTTAGAACGAATTGGCGCGCGTCCGAATATTGGTGAGGCGGTTGTATGCAAATTGATGTATTTTATTGATTTTGATTACTACGAAAAATTTGAAGAGCAATTAATTGGAGCTAAATACATAAAAAATCATTTTGGACCCACTCCCGTTGCTTTCCCTGAAATTATTGCACAAATGGAAAAAGATGGCGATTTAACGCGGGTTACCAAAAAATATTTTCAGCACGATCAAAAAAAATATTTACCACGCAGGTCTGCTGACCTTTCAAATTTTTCAGCTCAAGAAAAAGAATTAATTGATTGGGAAATCGAACGATTCAAGGATTTTAACGCTACAAAAATGCGTGATTATTCACATAAAGATGTCCCGTGGATTGGTGCTAACGATTTACAGACGATTGATTATGAAGCGGTTTTCTCTCGTACCGATGAATTTTCCGTAAGGCAATATGATGATGAATTATAATGTAAAGATTTAAAAGGTCGTGGAGCAAAAAGCGGTATTCGTCTTATTTATGCTTATTTTCCTGTTGAACAAAAAATTGTGTTTATAGAAATTTATTTTAAAGCTAATCAGGAAAACGAGAACAGACAAAGGATTGTGAATTTTATAAATACAAACAACAAAACATTGTAGCCCCGCCACTCGTCCGAATATTTAGAAGGCAGAACACTGCATATGGATATTGAACATAAAAAATTGGCGGATAGAATTCATTTACTCACATTTGAAAATCAAATGGATATCACCTCCACTTTTTTGAGATTTCAAGAGTACTATGAGTCGCCAAAGTTTAGAGAAAAATTTTTTACTCTTGAAGAATTTAAAGCTTGGTATATTAAAAATTCTCCCAAAGGAATAGTGTCTGGGGAATTTACATATTATTTTGATTGGAATGGTTTTAATATCCCGTCTTATGTTCTTAAGCCTTTTTATGAAGGTAAGTTTAACCCGCTTACTGAGCAAGAAAAAAGTTTTTTAGATATTTTTAAAAATGAAATTGGCACTTTTTATATCATTGGAATTCACAAAAAAGCGAAAACAAAAAATCAACTTTTAGAACACGAAATTGCTCATGGATTATTTTATACTAATAACAGCTATAAAATAGAAGTTAAAAAAGTTCTTTCTCAGTTTGATGTTGAGGTCATCAAAGAAGAATTACGCCAAAAGGCAGGTTATTGCGAGGAGGTACTAGAAGATGAAGTGCATGCTTACAGTATTGATGAGGAAAGTAATCTCAAAACGTTAGTACCAAAAAAATTATCCGCAGAACTGAGAAAACTGTATAAAAAATATTTATGAATTACCAAGGTACAGTTATTGAGGAGAGTTTGGAGGATAAAAGTGTGCTTGAATATATAAAAATTTTAAGTACTGAAGTTGAGCAGGTTGTGGAGAAACATAAAACTCCCTGGCTTTTGCAGTGGACGCTTCATAAAGTTGAAATTTCAGAAGATAAGGCAAAAGAAATTGCCAAAAAGATTAGAGTTTCTTTGGATAGAGAACATAAGCATAGCTGGTATGCAGATTTTAAAAATAACACTCATCACTATATTATTTTTCGTGATAAAGTTTTTTGCATAGACCAGAAAAGCAAAGAACAATATAAAGAGGCAAAAGAGTATGGACTTTCGCTTGGCATACCAGAATATCAGCTTGATTTTTTGCCTTTCATAAAAGAGTGAGAAAAATAAATAATACTATGAATCAAGTAATTAGCTTTGATTTACACGATACTATTCTTGTTTTTAATCTTGGTGGCGAGTTAATCAAAAAGAATTTTTTTAGCATTATTTTTCATTTTTTAAGCAACTTTAAAGTATTCATTTTTATTTATACATTTCTTTGCAAAAGAAATGAGCCAGTAATAGAATTAATGGAGCAATTGAAAGCGGAGGGGAATAAAGTTATTATTTTAACCTATACTCATAAAAAATGTGCCAAAATTATTGATTATTTTTTAAAGAAAAATGATGTTAGCTGCTACGATGAAGTTATTTTTAGAGAAGAATTTTGGCAAGAGGAGTGTGTTTATAAGATAGAAAAGATACGGAAACATAATATTAGCTTACATTATGATAACAGTGCTGAAGTTTGTGCTGAGATAAACAAAATTAAAAATAACTCCTGTATAGTTGTTAAATAGTAAAATTTTAAAAAATATGGAAAATAAAATAGAAAAAATTAGAAAATTTGCTGAAAAGCTTTTATCCAATGATAAGTGTTCGGCTCACAATATTGAGCACACAGACAGGGTTTTAAAGATGGCTATAAATTTGGCAAAAGGCGAACAAGTTGATTTAGAAGTTATTAAAATTGCAGTTTTATTGCATGATATTGGCGGGGACAAAGAAAGAAAAGATTCATCTGGAATGACTGATCACGCAGTAGAGAGCGCAAAAATAGCTGAGCCATTTTTAAAAAAATTAAAGTTTTCACAAGAAAAAATCCAGCATATTTTAGATTGTGTTATCTCACATCGTTATCGCACTGATAGCAAGCCAAAAACTAAAGAAGCTCAAATTGTTTTTGACGCGGATAAGTTAGAAACAGTTGGTGCTATTGGTTTAGCTAGAGCGTTTGTTTGGGTTGGTAAAAACAATGCCCAAATTTATAAGAAAGTTGATATTAAAAAATATGCTAAAGAAAACTTAGGGGGGAAAATAAATGGGCGAATTCAAGACAAAACAAAGCATAGTCCACAAATAAATTGGGAAACAAAAGATAAATTTATCGTGGAGTATCTTTTTACAGATAAAGCAAAAGAAATTGCTAAGCAAAGAATGAAATTTTCAGAGAGTTTTTTAGATAAACTTGAGCAAGAAGTATTAGGAAAAGAATAACTATGAGTCTAAGGGCGAAGTATAATTTTAATTTAGGGTAAAGTATTCTCATTGACACCGCCTTTGGGCGGTGTTATGTTTGGGGTGGCATCATAGTTGTTTTTAGCTTTTTAAAAAGTTTTTAATAAAAAAGGAGAGCCAAGATGGAAAAATTATTTTGGACTTGCTATGTCGTTGGTTTGATTGCTTTTTTTATACTAGCACTCTTTAGTATTTTTAAAGGTTGGCTTTCAATAGTCTTTTTAGCCATGGCAACTCTTTCTTTGGCCATATTAAATGGTTTTGGAGAGAGTTCTACTGTGGGATTTCTTATCCCCAAGGTTGTCTTTTTTGTTATTGGAGTATATCTGGTTTATTACTTCTTTAGCGAAAAGGCAAAGCTGTGGGGATAATGGCATTTTTGTGCCGAAAATGAGAATACCCTTGTTTTTCTTCGGAGAAACAAGGGATATTTTTTTGAAAAAAAGTTTTGAAAAAGCTATAATTATAAATTATGGCAAAGATTAATTTAGAAAAAATTGAGCAAATGGCTGGTTTGGGAAAAGCTGACTTGCACACTCACTTGGTTAACACCACCCCCCAAGAATTTTTGAATTATATTGAAAACAAAACTGATTTAGATGTGGTGGCTGTTACCGGGCATGACAACATTACAGATGGTTTGAGCGTTCAAAAAGTGGCTAAAGAAAAAAAATCTAAAGTTGAAATTATTGTGGGAGAGGAAATTACCACCCAAGATGGTCACATTGTGGGATTGTTTTTAAAACAGGTTGTTGAGCCCCATTTATCGGTTGAAGAAACAATTGAAAAAATACACAGTCAGGGTGGTTTAGCTATAGCTGCTCACCCTTTTCAGGCAATGCCTTTACGAAGGCCAGGCGTTGTTTTAATGGATGGAATTGGCTTGAAGTCTTTAATGAAAAATGGCAAAAATTTAGATGCCATTGAAATTGTTAACGCTACCCCAACCCTAAAAGATGAAAATTTAACAGCAAGCTTGCTTAATAAAACCATTCTATTAAAAGCTGAAACTGGTTCATCAGACGCTCATATTTTAGAAGCCATTGGTTCTGGCTACACGGTTTTTAAAGGAAAGACAGCTTTTGATTTAAAAAAAGCCATTGAAATGCGTCAAACTCAAGCAGTTTATAGAGGCTGGAGTTTTTATATTTTAATAAAATATTTTTTCTTTTTTGTGCCCGAAGCCTGGAGAATAGGGGTATATAACTTAACTCAAATTTTTAAGCGAAAAAAAACAAAAAAGCCTCGTTTTCATGCTTAAATAATTTTTATGGTTAGCAAGCAAAAAGCAGTTATTTTTTCTACGGTTTTAATTGATGCTATTGGTTTTGGAATTGTTATTCCAGTTTTGCCTTTTTATGTTGCCTCTTTTGGGTCGTCAGCCTTTTTAGTAACTTCTTTGTTTGCCATTTTTTCTCTTTGTTCTTTTTTAAGCACTCCCTTATTGGGGGTTTTGTCAGACAAGTATGGCAGGAGGCCTGTTTTAATTGCTAGTATGTTTAGCACTTCATTAGGGTGGTTTGTTTTTGCTGGGGCTTTTCATACAATTTTTTTATTTATTGGGAGAATAATTGATGGTATAGCTGCTGGTAATTTTTCAACAGCTCAAAGTTATTTAATTGATATTGCTAAAACTCCCAAAGAAAAAACCAATAATATTGGTTTGGTTGGGTCAGCTTTTGGTTTGGGGTTTGTAATGGGACCAATGTTGGGAGGGCTGCTAAGCCCAATATCCCCAGCCTTTCCTTTTTGGTTTGTGGGATTCTTAGCTTTTTTTAATGGAGCGTTGGCAGTATTTTTGTTAGATGAAAGCAACCATAGGGTTTTAGTAGCCAGTCAAAAAAAGATAAAAGTTTCTTTTAAAGAGTTGCTTAAAAAAGAAACCATAAAAGACTTTAACCCCTTTCTTCCTCTTCGCAGAGCTATAAAAAATAAGCCTTTTCATAAAAATTTTTCAGTTTGGTTTTTGTTTAACTTAGCAATTGTGAGTATGCAGTCAATTGTAGCTTTGTATGTGGCTAGCATCTTTGGTTTTGGTTCCTTTACGGTTGGAATGTTAATGGCAATGATTGGTATTATTATTATTTTAAATCAGGCAGTTTTTTTAAAAAGGTTTTGGTTAAAGTATTTTTCAGAAAAAAATCTAGAGTTTTGGTTGTTGCTAATGTTAGGTGTTGGGTTTTTGCTAATGGTTGTCCCTAATTTGGCTTGGTTTATAATTGGTTTAGTGCTTATAACCTTTGCTCAAGCGGTTTTAAGAACGGTAATTACTAGTAATGTTTCTGACAAAAGTAAAACCGATAACCAGGGTGAGTTAATGGGGGTTTTGTCTTCTTTGGGGGCTGTAGCTTCAGTTGCGGGGCCTTTGATTGCTGGGTCTATGTTTGAAGTAAAGGTAAGTTTTCCATTTTCCTAAGTGCTTCTTATGGATTTTTAGCTTTCTTAATTTTGTTGTCAGTGTATAGTAAAAGTAGAAGTAAAAAATATGATACAAGAAATAACTAACAAAGAGCTTCATAGGATAGTGGTTTCGGCCATTATCGTAAAGGACGGAAAGTTTTTAATTACCAAAAGAAGTCCAAATAAAAAAATGTTCTCAAGTTTGTGGACAGTTCCGGGAGGTGGGCTTGAAACCGATGACTATGTTAATACCCCAAAAACAAATTCTGATTGCTGGTATTTTGCTTTAGAAAAAAGCTTGCAAAGAGAAGTAATGGAAGAGGCAGGCGTTGAAATTGGCAAAATAAATTACTTATTGGACTTGGCGTTTATTAAGCCAGATGGCACGCCTGTTATTACTTTAAGTTTTTATTGCAACTGGAAATCGGGCGAGGTAAAATTAAACGAAGAAAGCACTGATTATGCTTGGGTGAGCCTTGAAGAAGCGAAGGGTTATAAATTTTGCCCTGGGCTTTTGGGCGAGTTGGAAATGGTGGATAAAATAATAAGGGGCGAAAGCATAAGTGATATAATATACAATCCAAATTTATGATTTTAGAAAACATTACAGCCACAAAAATTTTAGAAGTTCTTTTAACCCCTTCTCTAAGAATTGTTTTAGTTGTTGTAATTGCCATTGTGGCCAATAAGTTTGCTTTCATAATGGTTAAAAAAATTACAGAGCAGTTTTTAAAAAAAAGAGTCACAGACGATTTAGATATTAATGGCACTAATGAAAAAAGAATAGAAACTTTAAAAAAAGCTTTTGGCTCTATTTTTTCCACTCTTATTTGGATTTTAGCTGTTTTAACATTATTACCAGTTTTTGGAATAAACATAGCTCCAGTTTTAGCTGGCTTGGGAGTTGGTGGGTTGGCTTTGGGCTTGGCTGCTCAAACAATGATAAAAGATTATATTTCAGGAATATTTATTCTTTTGGAAGATCAATATAGGGTTGGGGAAAAAGTAGAGTTAGCTGGAAAAAAGGGCATTGTGGAAGATTTTAATTTAAGACGCACGGTTTTGCGAACTCAAGAAAACGCTGTTATCTATATTCCAAACAGTAGCATTGTTATTTCCTCCAACCTAAAACAACAAGAATAAAATAACTATTTATTTTAAATTACGAAGTAGCCAAAATGTGTCATCCTGAGCCAGCCCGCATTGCTACGCCCGCCAGCATCGCTAATCGAAGCTTTGCGGGCTGGCGAAGCGTTGCTGGCGGGCGATAGCGAAGAATCTGACACAAAGTGTCGCCCTGAGTGAAGCGAAGGGTCTCATAGAATAACTAGGGAGATCCTTCGGGAGTACCCTTAGGATGACGAGTGGGGCTGTGAGATTCTTCAGTCGCTCCACTCCTTCAGAATGACAACCACAGGGGTATTTCATAATTCAAACTATTTAACAACTAAAAAAGGTTAACCAATTTTCTCATGTTGAGATCTTTGTGGTTAGCCTTTTTTTGGGGTTGTTTTTAGTTTTCCTCTTCAAAGGAAAACATTCTTGCTTCGTCAATGTCAACATCTTTTTTTCTCCCTCTTTCTGTCAAAATGACAACTTTGCCGTTGACACTTTCAACGGTTCCAAAGGTGCATTTTACATAACATTCATAACGGTTTTTTACAAAAACAGACACTTTTTTGCCTATTTTTTCTTTGAGTTTTTGAGAAATTTCTGGGTCATATCCATAGATTCTCTCAGCCATTTTTATCACCACCTTTAATAAAACATTAAAACATTAAAACAACCCCTTTTGGATGTTCTAACTTAGTTATAGGATACTTTTTTATCTTTGTCAACCTTGTTTTAGGGGTTTTAGCGTGGTAAAGTGGCATATATATGACAGACAACGCAGTTCAACAAATTAAAGAAAGACTAGACATTGTTGAAGTTATCTCCTCTTACTTAAAGCTTGAAAAAACCGGCATAAATTTAAGAGCCAGGTGTCCTTTTCATCAAGAAAAAGGCCCTTCTTTTTTTGTATCGCCCCAAAGGCAAATGTTTAAATGCTTCGGATGCGGTGAAAGTGGTTCTGTTTTTGATTTTGTAATGAAAATTGAGGGCATTGAGTTTGTTGAGGCTTTAAAAATTTTAGCTTTAAAAGCTGGGGTAGAGCTTTCCGATTACAAGCCTCAAGACCAAACCGAAAGAACAAAGCTTTTAGCTATTTTAGAACTAGCCACTAAATTTTTTGAAACCCAGCTCCAACAAACTTCCCTTTGTAAAAAATGCCAGGAGTATCTTTTACAAAGAGGACTCACTCAAGAAACAATAAAAAATTGGCGATTGGGATATTCGGTTTCCCCAACAAGTGGCAACTGGAGAGCTTTAAGTGATTTTTTAGTGGGTAGAGGATTTAAAAGAGAAGAAATTGTCAAAGCGGGTTTGGCAGTTAATAGCGAAAAATCGCCAATGCCTTATGATAGGTTTAGGGGGAGAATAATGTTTCCAATTTTTGATATTAATAGTCAAGTAATTGGATTTGGAGCTAGAAAAACCGATTTTATAGAAGGCAACAAGGATGAAGGCCCAAAATATTTAAATATTCCCAATACTTTGCTTTATGATAAAAGTCATATTTTGTATGGGTTACATCTTGCTAAAATGGAAATTCGGAAAAATGATTTTTGCATAGTAACAGAGGGCTATATGGATGTGATTTTATCCCATCAAGCTGGCTTTACCAACACAGTGGCAGCTAGTGGCACTGCCTTAACAAGTTTTCAGCTTAATTTAATAAAAAGATATACAAATAATTTACACACAGCTTTTGATAGAGACACAGCTGGAAGTTCAGCCACTGCTAGGGGAATTGATTTAGCTCAAAAAGAAAACTTTGATGTTAAAGTTATTTTAATGCCCCAAGGCAAAGATCCAGCTGACATAATTTCCCAAAGTAAAGACGACTGGCAAAAAGCAATTAGCGAAGCCAAAGACATAACAACATTTTACTTTGAAGATGCTTTTTCAAAGTTTGATTCTTCATCTCCTCAAGGAAAAAAGCAAATTGCTAATTCTTTATTGCCTCAAATTAAAAAATTAACTAATAGTATTTTAGTTTCTCATTGGGTGCAGAAAGTTTCCCAAGCTTTAAGTGTTTCAGCAGACTCAATTACAGATGAGTTAAGAAAGTTACCATTTCAAAGTACCAATGAAAACAATCAGCAACCAACAAATAATCCCCAGCCTCAAATTTTACAAGAAAAAAATCGCCAGCAGTTATTAGAAGAGAAAATTTTATCCTTAACCTTAAAAACACCAAAGCTTTTAGACTTTATGGATCAAGAAGATCTTGATTTGTTTTCGTCTCAGTTTAAAATTGTGTTAGCTTGTTTTAAAAAAGAAGCAGTTTGCGATATAACCACTATAGAGAAAGCCGTTAAAAGTTTTGATGAAGATGAAGAGATAAAAATAATTTTAGACAACTGTTTTTTTCAATCAGAAAATGAGCAAATTGAAGACCCAGAGCAAGAAATTCAGGTTTGTTTGGAAGGTTTTCGAAGGGTTGCGTGGCAAGACCAGTTGAAAAAATATGGTGATAAGCTAAAATTAGCAGAACAGACAGGAGATTTAAAAAAACGCCAAGAAATAATGGATGCAATCAATTCCTTAACAAAAAAACGCCCAGCTTGATAACTAATAACATAGAACAAATAACTAATCACCAAATAATTAATAACTAAAACCAAATGGCTATTAAAAATAAAAAAACAAAAGCAAAGCCAATTAAAAAAAAGGTTTCAAAAAAAGTGCCTGTTAAAAAAGTGAAAAAGATTGTTGAAAAAGTTTCCAAAAAACTAGTTAAGAAAGTTTCCAAAAAGCCTTTAAAGTCAAAGAAAACAAAAACAATAAAGGCAGACCTTTTTACATTAGAAAAAATTAACCCAATTTTAGAAAAAGGCAAGGTTCGCCATTTTGTAACCACTAGCGAAATTTTAAGAACTTTCCCAAATTTTGAGCAAGATGTAGAAGGCTTGGAACGCTTTTTTGATATTTTGCATCAAAACAATGTTGATGTTTTAGAAAGAAAAGGCTACTTAGAGGCTGATGAGCCTTTAAGCCCAAGCAAAAAAAGAGCTTTAGAAAATATCCATCCCAAAATTGATTCAGTGCAAATGTATTTAAAAGAAATTGGTAGCGTTTCAATGATTTCAGCCAAAGAAGAAAAAGAGTTAGCCAAGCTTATTGAAAAAGGCGATCTTGATGCCAAAAAGCAATTGGCCCAAGCGAATTTGCGATTGGTTGTTTCCATTGCTAAAAAATATGTTGGTCGTTCCCCGAACCTAACTTTGCTTGATTTAATTCAAGAGGGTAATTTAGGGTTGTTCCGTGCTGTTGAAAAATTTGACTGGACAAAAGGCTATAAGTTTTCAACCTATGCCACTTGGTGGATAAGGCAAGCCATTACCAGAGCATTGGCTGACCAATCCCGAACAATTAGAATTCCTGTGCATATGGTGGAAACTTTAAGTAAGTATGAAAAAGTCAGAAAAAGGCTTTTACAAACTTTGGGTCGTTCACCCCTAGCTGAAGAAATTGCTTCTGAAATGGGGATTGATGTTGAAAAAGTTCATCAATTACGCAAAATTAAACAAAAAGCTGTTTCTTTAGAAACCCCTGTTGGGGACGATGACAAAGACAGTATCTTAGCTGAGTTTATCCCAGATGATAAAACCCCTTTGCCTTCGGTTGAGGCAGCTCGCAATTTATTAAAA
>Ga0268276_1001763_pt1 | contig 20133 bp, 18 predicted proteins | sample saktaG_4_FD_190145 | JGI IMG/M metagenome (GOLD analysis project Ga0268276, IMG submission 190145) | Saline water microbial communities from Sakinaw Lake, British Columbia, Canada - sak_2010_1_5_45m | ecosystem: Environmental > Aquatic > Non-marine Saline and Alkaline > Saline ... | reverse complement strand
CGCGCGAGAAAGTCCGTAGCTCATTAATTAATTCCATAGAAAACCATTTTGTAAGCGATGTGCCCGTAGGAATCTTTTTAAGCGGAGGCATCGATTCCAGCGCGCTGGTAGCCCTGGCCAGACAGACTCAAAAGGGGAGACTACTGACATACACCATGACTTTCGAAGAGCCGGGATGGAATGAAGGGCCCATAGCTAAGAAAGTGGCGCAGGAATTTGATACCACTCATACCGAATATATGATAACCGCGCAGGAAGCGAGGAAATTGTTAGATTCGTTCCTGAATAGCGTCGATCAGCCGACGATAGACGGATTCAATACGTATTGCATCTCAAAGATCGCCCGGGAAAACGGCGCGAAAGTGCTCCTTTCCGGATTGGGCGGGGATGAGCTATTCGGAGGATATCCGTCATTCCGAAGGATCCCAAAAATGATCTATTGGGGTAATTTTTTGCGGGCTCTTCATTTATCGGATGTCCTATCGGGAGGATTAGAGCTATTAGGTAATCCATGCTCGAGGCGCCTGTCTGATTTCTTGCGTGAGCGGCCTTCGGCTATCTCTGCTTACCGTTCCTTAAGAAGCATATTCTCTAAAACTGAATCCGAACTACTTATGCCGCAGTATACTTCGGGTCTCGCGGCATCTTTTACCTTTATGGATGCGCCATCGGGCCTTTCCGCTTTGAAAGATGAAATATCATATCTTGAGTTAAGCTATTACATGAGGGATCGGCTTTTAAGAGATAGCGACGTAATGAGTATGGCGCATGGGCTTGAAATGCGTATTCCTTTTGTCGATCGGACATTCTTCGGAGATATTTCATCTATTCCAAGCGATATGCGCATTTTACCTAATAAGAGGCTTTTGATTGATTCTGTCCCGGAACTACCTAAAGAGGTATATAACCGCCCGAAGAGGGGATTCTTACTGCCGTTCCAGAAGTGGATAGAAAAGGATTGGGAGAAGGATCTATTAAAAATAGAGGCTCCCAAGGAAATATCTTTAGATTTATGGTACCGAAGATGGGATTTGGCGGTATTAAGAAAATGGATGGAAAAGAATCTATCATGAAATTATTAGTAGTGATCCCGAGCTATTGGCCCGCGACGCAATTCGGCGGAACTATATTCTCCAGTCATAATCTAAATAAGGTATTGGCAAGAGAGGGTGTCGACCTCACTGTATATACCACCAACGTGGGGATCGAGGATAAGGTAACTCTCGATAGCGAAACGATCGTCGACGGCGTAAAGGTCCGATACTTTGGGTTTAATAAATTTTTTGAGTTTTTCGGCGGCACGGGCTGGCAGTTTTCGCTGCCTCTGGCCAACACCCTGAAAAAAAATATAGATAATTTCGATGTTGTGCATATTATATCCTTATGGAATTATCCGACGACAATAGCCGCGCATTACTGTCAAAAACATAATAAACCGTATATCATCTCTCCCAGGGGTATATTTTATCCTTATACTATGGCAAAGAAAGCCTGGAAGAAATGGCTGTATTATAATCTTTTTATAAAAAATAATTTGCGTAGCGCAAGCTCTGTCCATTACACCACAAAAGATGAAGCCCGGCAGTGCCATGCGTTCTTAAGATTAAAAAATAGGCACATAGTCATACCAAACGGCATAGACACGCGAGAATTCGCCGTTTTGCCGCCTAAAAACGAGTTGGCTGAGCTTTTTCCTGTTTTGCGGAATAAAAAAGTTATTCTGTTCTTAGGCAGGATCAATTGGAAAAAGGGCTTGGATATCCTGATAAAAGCGTTCGCCAGAATTTCACGCGAAAATAAGGACACGCATCTTTTGATCGTCGGTAATGATGAAGGCGATTATAGAAAAAAAGTTGAAGGATGGATCAGAGAATGCGGGATCCCGGATAAGGTCACTTTTACCGGAGAGCTTAGCGGCGTCGATAGGCTCCGCGCATATTCAGGAAGCGACATCTTTGTGCTGCCGTCTTATTCGGAAAATTTCGGGATGACCGTAGTGGAGGCGATGGCCTGCGGCCTTCCCATAGTGATAAGCGATAAGGTGGGGGTATATGAAGAGGTGAGGGAAGGCAAAGCCGGGATCGTGGTGAAAACCGATACCGACAGCGTTTATCGCGGAATCGCGGAGCTGCTGGGCAACGCAAGCGCAATGAAGACCTGCGCGGAAAACGGTAAAAAATTGGCCAAGGAACTGTATGATATTGAAAAGGTGGCAAGCAGTATGATGGACCTGTACAAAACAACGGCAAAATCCTTATGAAAATATCTATTATCATACCGGTTTATAATTCCGAAGATACTCTCGATCTGTGTCTGGAAGCCGTCTTTAAGTCTGATATTAAGGATTATGAAGTAGTGGTTATCGATGACGCTTCCCATGACTCTTCGGTAAAAATATCCCAGAAGTATCCCTGCCGGCTGATCGCGCTTAAAGAGAATAGGGGGGCTGCCTCCGCCAGGAATATAGGCGCAAAAAGCGCCGGCGGATCTATCCTGGTATTCATAGACAGTGACATCGTGGTCTATCCCTCCGCGATAGGCGAGCTTGTCCGGCATTTGGACGAGGCCGGTATTGCCGGCGCCGTAGGGATGTACAGCGCGAAGAACAGATTTGGGAATTTCTTAAGTCAGTACAAACATATGGTGGTCTGTTTCAGGGATCTGATGACAGAAGATGTAAACAAGGACTCTTTTAAGGCCGCTTTTTTGGCTCTTAAAAAGGAAGTATTCTCCTGCCTTTCATTCGATGAGAACATTAAGCGGGCATCGATCGAGGATATTGAGTTTGGCCGTGAGCTTATAAGTAAAGGCTTCCGCTTCGTCCTCGATAAAGATATCCGGGTCGAGCACATTAAAAGGTTTGGCATGAAGAGCTATTTCAAAAACCAATATCACCGCTCCTACGATATCGGAATGAACTATATGGTTCGAGGGTCCCATAAATTCTACCTTACCAAGGAGCGCGGTAATTTTTACGCTAAAGCGTATATTTTAAGAGTTCCATTGAGCGCCGCCTTTGTCTTATTTACTATGATGGCCGCGGCCTTCAAATCTCCGCTTATTCTTATCGGATCCGCTATGGTCTTAGTATTTTCAATTATACTGGAGCACAAATTCTTATATTATTCCCGGAAAGAGAGAGGGGTTATATTCGCCATCCAATGCTCCTTATTTTACATTGTTGACGGTTTTATCTGTTCGCTTGGAGTATTCCGGGCGGGCCTTAAGCTTTGTTTTCAAAGGAGGTCCGGTGTTTAAGAAGCTGCTCTACTTTAATAGAATACCGCCTTATCTTATATTTTTTGTCACAAACCGCTGCAATATGCGTTGTCAGCATTGTTTTTTCTGGCAGGACATAAACTCAGGCGCCGCGGAACTCACTATCGAAGAGATAGAGCGGGTGGCCCGGTCGCTTCCGGGGCTTTTATTTATGCGCGTCACAGGCGGCGAGCCTTTTATGCGGGGGGATATCGCGGATATCGTCGGAGCATTTTACCGCTTCAGCGGCTTAAGAAGGGTAGGCATCAACACTAATGGTTTTTTTACTGAAAATATCGTGGAGAACGTAAAGAAGATGCTGACACAATTAAATGGGATCGACCTTGAGATAGGTATCTCCTTTGACGGCCTATACGAAAAGCATGACACTATCCGGCAGTGCAAGGGAGCATTTAAAAACGCGGTCGCGACGTTCTCGGCTTTGAAGGAGCTCAAAAAAACTTTCCCTAATTTAAGGCTCGGTTTTCTGGCCACGATGATGAAGGATAATCAGGACGAATTTGAGCCGCTCTTTAATTTTCTCGCCGGTCTGGAACCTGATGGTATAGGGCTTAATCTGGTACGAGGCGCCCCTAAGAATGACTCGGAATTAGAGATTGACATAGAAAAATTCCGCAGTGCATTGACGATGATCAATAGGTTTAATCAACGTAAATTATCCAAACATTCTTTGTTTGATGCCTTGCGCTATGCTAAGACACGGCTTTCCCAACGCATCATCACTGAAACTTTTATCAATAAAAGAAGGTACGTAAAGTGCAATGCCGCCGACAAGATCGCTGTCTTATATCCGGACGGGGCCGTCTCCGCCTGCGAATCCTCAGGATATGGGCTGGGCAACATCAGAGATTATGGCCATAGTTTTATGAAGCTATGGCAGTCCGGAGCGAAAAAGAGAGTCGTGGAGGAGATCAAAAGAAAAAAATGTTTTTGCACCCACGAATGCTTTATTACCTCGAGCCTTGTTTTTGCGCCATTTGGCCTGCTCAAAATCGCGGGTAAAGCTATTTTTAATCGGAGACGACCATGAAAACGCTGCCCATATCGGCGATCATCATAACTTTAAACGAAGAAAAGAATATAGGTGATTGCCTGAAGAGCATTAGCCCGTGGGTTGATGAGATATTCGTCGTCGATTCGGGCAGCAAAGACCTGACAATAGAAATAGCCGGAAACTACACAAAAAATATCTCCCATCACCCTTTTGAAAATTTTGCCAAGCAGCGCAACTGGGCGCAAGATAATCTGCCAATAAAAAATGAGTGGGTATTGCATCTGGATGCGGATGAAAGGATAAGCCCGGAATTAGCTCGCTCTATGCAGGAAATTTTCAGCAAAGAATTTGATGCGGACGGGATCATGGCTCCACGCAGGACAATTTTTAACGGCAAATGGATCAGATTCGGCGGGCATTACCCTGTCTATCAGTTACGTTTTTTTAAGAAAACCAAAGGTAGAAGCGAAGAGAGGCTTTACGACCAAAATTATATGGTAAGCGGTAAAGTTGTTAAGGCGAAAGGCGACATTATAAATATCATCAATCCGAACCTGGCTGAATGGAAAATTAGACACAGGCGATGGGCAGCCCTGGAGGCCAAAGAAATACTAGAAAACAGCGCAAGGAAAATGAATATTGATTTAACCGGCAATCCTATAGAAAGAAAAAATTGGCTGCGTTACAGTATATATTATAAGGCGCCATTATTCATCAGGCCTTTTTTATATTTCTTTTACCGCTACATACTAAGATTTGGGTTTTTGGACGGTATACAGGGTTCTGTTTTTCATTTCTGGCAGGGCCTTTGGTACAGATTGCTGGTTGACAAAGAAGTGAATAAGTTAAGAAGGAAGAAATGATCATTTTAGGCATTAACGCATACCACGGGGATTCTTCGGCTTGCCTGGTTAAAGACGGCAAGCTTATTTGCGCGATAGAAGAAGAACGTATCCGTCGGATAAAACACTGGGCGGGATTTCCATCAGAAAGCATAAGATGGTGCCTGGATTATTCAAATGAAAATATTGGAGATATAGACTATATCGCAATCTCGCGTAATCCACGGGCGAGATTATACAAAAAAATACTCAGAATTTTAGTAAAAAATCCCGGAGCTAACTTTCTGCGGGAACGCCTGACCAACTATGGCAAGGTCACAAATATCAAAGACAGCTTATCTCAAGCGCTTGGGGTGAATAAGGGCTCGATAAAAGCAAAAGTGGTAAATGTGGAGCATCATCGCGCGCATCTGGCAAGCTCGTTCTTCGTATCACCGTTCGCCGAAGCGGCCCTTGCCTCTGTCGACGGATTCGGCGATTTTGTAAGCACTATGGTCGGAACGGGAAGCGGCAACAGAATAAAGATACTTGACGAGGCCGGATTTCCTCACTCGCTGGGTATATTTTATACCGCGCTGACTCAATATCTCGGCTTCTGGAATTATGGCGATGAGTATAAGGTTATGGGGCTCTCCGGCGCGGGAAAACCTGTATACCTTGATAAGATGCGCAGGATCATACGCTTAAAAGAAAACGGATTATTCCGGCTGGATACAGCGTACTTTCTTCACAATACGCAAGACATCGAGATGACATGGTTAAATGACACTCCGAGAATAGGCCGACTATTTTCCGATAAACTCGCCGCGCTTCTGGGAGAGCCCAGAAAAGAAGGAGAAGAATTGGGGGAGAGATTTCAGGATATTGCGGCATCGGTCCAGGCCGCATATGAAGAAGCCTTTTTTCATATTCTGGGGCACCTATATAAAAAATCCGGCCTAAAGACCCTTGCGCTGAGCGGCGGATGCATTCAAAATAGCCTGGCTAACGGAAAGATCTGTGAAAGGACCGAATTTAAGGAGATATACGTGCCGCCGGCTGCGCATGATGCGGGAGGCGCTATCGGAGCGGCCTTCTATCTACATAATCATCTTTTGGGCGCGCCAAGAAGCTTCGTAATGAGCTCTCCGTATTGGGGGCCTGATTTCGAAAAAAACACTATAAAGAAGCTTCTGGATGATAACCGGATCTTATACGAAGATCTTGCATATGATGAACTGATTAAGAGAACGGCGCTTGATATAGCTGCGGGCAAGATCGTGGGGTGGTTTCAGGGCAGAACTGAATGGGGCCCCAGGGCTCTTGGCAATAGAAGCATGCTGGCGGATCCGCGTAAAGGGGAAATGAAAGACATCCTAAACACTCACATTAAGAAGAGGGAATGGTTCCGCCCGTTTGCCCCTTCCATCTTGGAAGAGAGGGTAGGGGAGTGGTTTGAAAGCTCCAATCCGGTACCTTTTATGGAAAAAGTATACACAATTAAAGAGGCAAAGAGGGCGCTAATCCCGGCTGTTACCCATATAGATGGTACCGGCAGGCTGCAAACAGTGAATAGCGCAACAAATCCTCACTATCATGCTCTTATAAAGGAATTTGAGAAGATAACAGGAATACCCATTGTCTTAAATACGTCATTTAATGAAAACGAACCGATCGTCAATACTCCAAAAGACGCTATTAATTGCTTTACCAGAGTCGGCATGGATGTTCTTGTGCTTGAAAATTTATATATATCTGGAAAAACATGATCATACTAGGAATAAATGCTTACCATGGGGATTCTTCCGCCTGCCTTATAATTAATGGGAAGATGGTATGCGCTATCGAAGAAGAACGCATACGGAGAATAAAGCACTGGGCTGGATTCCCGAGCGAGGCCATAAAAGCATGCCTTAAGGCTGGCGATATCACTATTAAAGACGTAAACCATGTAGGCGTCTCCCGGAATCCATTTTCGAACCTCGATGAAAAGATATTTTATATCATAAGCGGCAGGCCGAGTTATTCGCAGCTATTACGGGACAGGCTGGAGAACGTGGCCAAAACAAGGAACATCAAAAATATCCTGGTCGAAGCGCTTGGGGTAAGGAAAGAGGCCGTAAAAGCTAAATTTCACTCCATAGAACACCATATAGCCCATATGGCGAGCGCTTTTTTAGTGTCCGATTTCGACTCGGCCGCGATCCTATCTATTGACGGATTTGGTGACTTCAGAAGCGCTATGTGGGGCACCGGAAAAGCAGGCAGCATAAAAATGCTGAATAAAGTGACATTCCCGCATTCACTCGGGATCTTGTATACGGCTTTAACTCAATATCTGGGTTTTATGAAGTACGGCGACGAATATAAGGTCATGGGGCTGGCCCCTTATGGTAGGCCTGTATATTTGGATATATTGAGGAAAATAGTGACCCTTAATAAAGACGGCACCTATGAGCTGGATCTTGACTATTTTGTTCACCACAAGATCGGCGCGAACATGACATGGGAAGCTGGAGAACCCGTTCTTGACAAGCTATATTCCGATAAACTGATAAATGAGCTAGGTGAAGAAAGACATTCGGGATCTGAAATCACCCAGCGCCATAAAGATATTGCGGCCTCGCTCCAGGCTTTTTTGGAAGAAGCAGAATTGAGCTTACTGAATACCATATACGATCAAACGAAGCTACCTAATCTGTGCATTGCGGGCGGTGTAGGCTTTAATTCGGTCGCTAACGGAAAGATATTGAAGAATACGCCATTTAAGCGGGTCTTTATCCAGCCGGCTGCAGGCGACGCCGGCACCGCATTAGGGGCGGCCTATTATATATATAACACCGTTTTGAAGCACAAACGCAACTTCGTCATGGAAGATACATACCTGGGAAATGAGTATACGGACAAAACTATCGAGGAAGCCCTGGTAAAGTGCGGCCTGAAATTCACCTTATGTAGGGGCCAGGAGCTTTTTAATAGGACCGCTGGATATCTCGCCTGCGGCAAGATAGCGGGATGGTTCCAGGGAAAGATGGAATTCGGGCCGCGCGCGTTGGGCAACCGCAGTATACTGGCAGATCCGAGAAACGCCGGGATGAAAGATGCCCTGAACGCAAGAGTAAAGAATAGGGAAGAGTTTAGGCCATACGCGCCGGCAGTGCTTGAGGAGGATGCCGGAGACTATTTCGAAGATGTTTGTATGTCACCGTATATGCTCATGGTATTCACAGTCAAAAAGGAAAAGCGCGAGATTATCCCGGCAGTTACACATTGTGACGGCTCCAGCAGGATACAAACGGTAAGTAAGAAGACAAATCCAAAATTCTGGTCCTTACTGCAAGAGTTTAAAAAACTGACCGGCGTGCCTGTATTATTGAACACATCCTTTAATGAAAACGAGCCAATTGTCTACAGCCCAACCGATGCAATAGACTGTTTTTTACGCACAAATATGGACATACTCGTTTTAGGAAACTATCTGGTTGTAAAGCCGTAAAAAGTGGTCTATATTCAATCCCCACAAGCTCATAGCAGTAAACCCTCATAAGAAGACCTGAATAAATATCGCAAAGTAAATCTACGACCTAAGCAGGCTAGGAGTGGTGTTCTCTGTTATCCACAGACAATTAGACAAAGCACGTAACTCATTGTGTAGCAACAACTTATAGCTATTCTTACTACTGTGCGTAGTTAACATAAGATATATTATAGGACGTTAAGCATAGGCCCAGAATAGGCCTGTTGGTATGGATTATTATGATCTATTGGCGGGATTTATACGGCTTTATGTGGCTTAGATCGTCTTCCTGGAGCGTATCCATTTGTTATACGCGTAATCCAGAATCTCAAACTTATCTTCCGGTTTTATGGTCTTGAATTTAAGACCTATATCATATCCGCTATCGCCAAGTTTATGATTCCAGACTACCTGGCCCATGGCCGTTATTGGCGGCTTTTTACCGGGTATGGACAATTCCAGCTCAAGCATATCACCTTCTTTTAAGGCCCCCTTGGAACTTATTTTAAGGCCCTCTTTACTTACATCTTTGACCGAATACTTGGCCCTTGGCTTAAACCATCCGGCAGCCTTAGACTTTGCGTCTAATGATACGCTAAACCTTATAAACTTTCTCTTGTTTTCCATAGCTCCTCCTTTTAATAGTCGCTCCAAAGGTATCTATCCACATACTGGGTAATAATTTCCTGTATCTTTGACGGTGTCGGTGTGGCAAAGTATCTGTTTACTATGGCATGCGTGATCTCATGGGCAAAAACTCCATCTGAAACCTTATCCACAGATATATACACCGCAGCAGTCTTATACTGGTAAAAAGCTATTTCGTTGTATTTTAAATCTCCCCTTTGTAAATATACATCAATATTGAGGTCCTTAGGCCTCATATCTATAATGGTTTCGACTCTTTCCACTATGCGGTCGACACGGCTTGAGGCCATATTTTTATCTCCGGCAAAATCTATCCGCGTGCCGCCAAGTCGCCATAGAAAATCGCTTAGATCCTTCTCATCCTTATAGTATATTGTAGTATATTTTGTCTTGAATATATTTGACGATTCAGCAAAGCCGCCGGAAACACCGATCATTAGTATCAGCAGCGCTGCAAAACATGTTATAGGGCGGCAATTTTTCAATAGCCTACTCGTTAGGACCTGATGTTACTTTAAACCTGTCTATTTCTTCTTTTAGTTTCTTTACGGCTATTTGGATCTTGGCCGAATTTCCCGGCTCGCCTTTATCCGTAAGAGCCTTAAGCTCGACTAAACTTGCCTTTATCCTGGCCATGCGTTCATCAAATGTACTTACGAGAGAATTGAGCGCCTCTTTTATTTCGGTGAGCTGATCGGTCTTCCTTAGGGATATGCGTTTCGTCAGGTCTCCGTAACCTATATCACCAAGATCCTTTTCAAACCTGTATAGCGGACCGGCTATCCTATGGGACAAAAGTATAAATATTATCATGCCGGCAAGGCCTATACCTATAGCCGTTATAAGGATTATGAGTAGCATCGGCCAAAGGAAAAAACTCGATGTGTTCTCAATAGTAAGTATTGAATTGGCATAGCCTGTGGTAAGCGTATTGCCCGATATCAGCATAAATAAACCGGCGATGAGCGCAGCTTCCAGAATAATTAAAACCATAAACTTTAGGGCGAAGTTAAACTGAAAACCTTTCTTAATAAAGAAATTAGATCTTTTTATCATGGTTTAACCTGCCTTTATTGTTATTTTAGAGCGTTTTTTCTCTTCTTTAAGCCAATCCTCAAAAAGGCGCTTTTCTTTCACCGATATGACGCGCTTTTCGATCTCCGCTCTTATTGAATCCAATGGGGCAATTTCAAGCTTCTCTTTCCCGGACACCTCTATAATATAGTAATTAGGCTCATCCGTGAACCTGCCTACCTCCCCCTCCCCCATCTCAAAAGCATCGAGAAGGGCTATAGGGCCCACGTCATCGTATCCTACAGGGCCTATAAGCTGCCATGAAGAGGTATCCTTGTCTTTCAGATATTTTTCATAGGCGGCATCAGCGGCAGCTTTATCCCGGGATTTAAAAACTTTAAATGTGGCCTTATAAGATATGTTTTCGTAATACTTCTTTATGTCTTCATCCGTAGCAAAAAGATAATCCTGCAGCTGTTTCTTCTTGTACTCAATAAAGTCTCTTATGAGCGTATGCTCCCATATGGTGCGTATGGTAGAGACAAACCTCTCCTCGCGCGCCAGGCCGCTCTCCATGGCGTACTTCACGATGATTTTACGATCTATCATGGCATCGAGCTGCTCTGATTCGGTCTCGGGGGTGAGCTTAAACTCCGGATCGAACTTCGCGCGTAATGCGATGTCACGCTTTAGATCCGCCTTGTATATCGGGTCTTTATTTACGTAAGCGACTATATCTTTATCTTTAGCGGGCGACTTCGCGCAAGCCGATAAAGACAGAGCTACTGCCAGTATTAATACCGGCAGACCCCATATGGCCTGGACTATTTTATTAGGTGTCATTATTTTCCGGAATCATATCTTTTTAGCACTTCGTCCGTAATGTCTATAGCACTGTCTAAATAGACTATCTGCTGACTGGCCTGCATTATGAGAGAATATCCGCGCTCGTCACCGACCTTCTTTGTTATTTCGAGAATGCCTTTTAATATCCCGGACGTGAGCTCATTATCTTTTTTCTTAAGTTCATCCTTCGCGTCCTGATCCAGCCGCTTTAATTCCTTTATCTCCTCGGCTAGCTTATCAGTTTTCACCTTACGAACATCGGCAGCCATCTTCGCGCCATTGGCTTTAATATCGTTCTCAATAGCTATCGCGCTTTTCTCTTTTGCAGTAAGCACGGCGCGTTTTGCTTCAAGCTCTTTATCAAAAGCTGCCTTTGCTTCCTTGCCGGATTTAGACTCAACTAATATCTTCTGTATATTTATAACTCCGACCGTCCCTTTTGCGCCATCAGCTGCGAAAGCCGCCGCGCAATAAAATGCGAGTGCCATCACTACCCCCGCCACTATGACTTTAAGTTTCATTTCAGTCTCCTTTTGGTTTTTTGATCCACAAGCTTACTGTTGGTCAATATTGTTTTGGTTTTCCCATGTACCTGCGCCAACTCCGGTAAATGTGCTGTCATTGAATGTCCCGCCCGCTTGACCATTCGTTATATTATTGCCTCCCACAGTACCTGTCACATCTGCAACCCATTGGTTAGTAGCGGTATTCCATGTGGTGGTAGTAAGCGTGACATTACTACCGTCTTTGTTTATTAAATTAGCCGTCCACCCGGACTCAGACACGTTATTATGTGCCCCGCTTATGAGTGCCGTCCATATACCGTTTAATATGGCCGGGTCAACTGCATACAGGCTTATATTCATAGCGGCCGAGGTTACACCGCCCATACATCCGTCTGCGCCGGCCGTTAGAAGATTCGAATAAACCTGAGTTATCGGAACATTGACGAAATTATCAAGCTCCGATAGCCCATTCTCCCCGAACATTTTGGTCTGATCAAGAAGATCGGTAACCTCGACCCATTCTCCAGCCGCAACAGCGGTCCATGTGCCGGACCCGCCTTCTACGTCTACCTCTATATAGTCGCCAACTACGTTACCGTGAATCGAACCGGCTCTCACGGCATCCGGATTCTCGTCCGTAGACGCGCTTTCGACCCATATGCCTTCCATGGGCCCGACAACTAAATTATCCGACCATTTGGTGCCATCTACTGCATTATCCGACCATTTAGAATTTACGCTGGCAAACCAGTAATCGTGGTTTACATTCATCTCATCACTCATAGCTCTCCAGGAGTTTCCACTAAGAGCAAGTTTCCAATCGTCGGATACAGTCGAACGACTGTATAACCCGCCAAGCTCAATAATATATATTCCCCAATTCTCCGCGACCGAACTACGTGAATCGGCATCATTGACCAACCACGAGGTGTAACTACCGAGATGCCCACATGAAGAATCGTAAATGTTTACATCACCATAATTACCTTCCGTAAAATAACTATCATCATTATTGACCAAATTATCTATATTCCCGTCCGAACCGAATGAGCCTTTTATATAGCCATCTATAGGGTTGTCGGCGTGGGAATATTCGCCGGTAAAACCTGAGGCCTTCACTGTTGCCGTCAGCGATCCATCGGCATCCCACATGTCTAATGAAGAGTAATACCCACCATCAAAAGTACCTTTAATAATACCGGCGTTGCCGTCGATATCCACAAAAAGACTGACCAATATTCCTTTTACCGTTTCAGTTTTCGGATCGGTGCAGCCGGCAATAAACCCTTCAGGGATATCGCTCCCATCATCTGCATAACTCCCGGACAAATTTCCCCACCATGTCATTTTTCCACTGGGGTATGTTTCACCTGCGATACTAAAATCTACAGGTGTTCCCGGAGAAGCAAATGGAGACGTTTCCGCACCGACAATGCCATTGTGATAACTATCATCGTCATAATATACATGTCCGCTATCATAGTCCCGGTAATAGTAGTAGGCGTCCTCTATATCAGCGCTCCATTTAAGCGACTCTATCACGTCGATAACTATCAGAAATAAAGGATCATTGAAAAACTCCTGAAGCTCCGCCTCGGTGATTGCCCCGTCTATACCGCTTATAACTCCGTTTTCATCGATAAATATATTTATAGCCTCTCCGGATGACGAATAGCCTTCGGTGCCATTACCCGGATCCCAGTTACTCGTCCAGCTCATTCTCTCCCCTTCGGACGGAACATACGGTGTGCCTATCTTTCCATCATTATCGGCATATGAGATATGCCCCATCTCAACCGCTTGGTGCAGGCCCGATATCAAACTATGAAGGTCTCCGAGGCCGCCTTCAAAAAAGACCCTCGTAGCGGTTGGCGTTATCTCTATATACATCAAGGTAGCGCGGGCGCCGCAAACAGCAGTAGGCGTCCTTACTTCGAAGGTTGATTTTGTTTCTTTCAGTTTTTCTATCCTAGACTTCACCTTACCCATGCTTATATCAAATTTATTTTCATACTGACTCGTCTTAGGATCCTGGGATAGCCTTGTGATCAATATTTTAGTATTCTGGCTTAAGTTCATGCCATTGCCGTTCTCAAACGAGATCTCAACAAGGCCGTCCGCGCCAGTCTCGATGGTATCCCCTTCACCAATCACATCGTTCACTGTAGCTTTACGGGATGATCCGGAGCCTTTGGGCATAAGACGCACATCCCCCGAGATCTTGACCAGCACCCCCTTAATCGTAGTAGCGTTGGGATTTCTTGAAACAGTTGAAGGAATAAATGTGTCCTGCTCATTCATCTTTTTCTCGAGCTCTAAATACGCCCGCGAGGCCTGTGGCGCTTCGTTAAGCGGCACGACGACGCTATTGCCGGCAGGCACAATAAGCTCGCTTCCCGGATGGGTTGGATTGACTATCGAAAGCTGGCCTTCTGCCACGAGCATGTTCGAGGAACCAGCCTGAAACGACGTAAAGACATCGGACCCTTTTACAGTCCCTCTGGCATTCGGAGTAGATATATTAAACTCGGCCTTGTCGGGCATCTTGGCGATTACCGTCCTGGCTTTGCCGCGGTCGACCATTATTTCGGCAGTTTTTCTCTTGTTATTGGCGTCGAGAACATAATCCCTCACCTCAACTCTTGTGCTCTGGGCAAGGCGCAGCATCGACTTATCGTTAAATGTAACCTCTGCCTTGGAGTTGGACTTCGTGCGTATGGCATCGCCTATAGCTATCAGATCCCCTTCTCGTAATGGCGTCGCCATATCAGAGCCTATTTTTGCCACGTCGACGCGTCCTTCTACATAGGTGACCATGCCTACATCTGCGGCATATGCGTACGGGCACGCCATCGCAATGATGAGTGCTATCGCCACTGTCCTGTTAATAAGTCCTATTGTGTTTGTCTTCATATTCTGTATCCTCCAATTGCGCCAAGCAATTATTAAAATTTAATTTCAACCCCTGCGCTGAATATATTGCGAGTATAGGTATAAACACCTATATTGGAACTGTCGTTGACATGGGTATATTGAAGCTGAATTTCGGAATCCTTATAGAATTTATAAGCCGCAAGCGCCGATAAAGTCCAGACCTGATCGCGCCTGTACACATGATACGAAGTATTTGAGTTTTCGTAGTATTGAGCCGAAAGATTGCCCGATACCGTCACATTCAATTTATCGAGCACCGGAACAAGAATCGTCGCGTTAATATTATTTTCCCAATTCTCCCAATTGTTGCCTACTGTCCATTCTTTAGTGAGGCCGTAGCGCAAGTTTACAAACCCCTTATTCTGCATAAAAAAGTAATACCAGCCCAGGCCGCCGCCGAAATCGTTGCCTGTGCGATCCTCATCCTCAATCGAAGGCGCCCACATGTAATCCTTGTATGCGTACTTTATATAAGCCTGCCCCATGTTATGATTACCGACCATCTGATTATACACGCCGCTCACGGACGGGCTGGAAAGATATGCTTTATCGTTAATGCGCGTTAAGTTATACCCTATAGGCATGGAAAGCTGGCCTGACTTCAGGTTCATCTCCGGCTGGATCACAAAGGTGTTTGAGAGCGTGTCGTAAAAACCGAGATCATTCTGTTTAGCCCAATAGAAAAAATACTGCGCCTTTATGTCGAAAGTCTGGTTAAATCTGTGAGTGTACTCGGCCATCGCGGTAGTTACTTCGCGTGAGTCACCTTTATCGGAAATATCCGTTCCGACGTTGGCGTCACTAGGATCCAGCACAACGTTATCGTCATACTGCCAATACTCTCCGATGCTTGCGCGGAAGGGCTTCATCGCTTTTTCGCGGCCGGATATGGCATCCATATAAGTGTTTGCAAAATTTGCCATCGTTGAATTCGGGTCTACAAGGACGAGCTGCTGGAACACGCCTTTAGCGTTGCTAAATTTTCCAGCCTTCATATATGCCATGGCCACCTGATAGTCGGCAGCCTGCGACATCGACTGATCCAGCGCTTTCGCATTCTCAAAAGCCTTTATCGCATCTTCGGCTTTATCCTCCTTCATCAGGACCATTCCTTTTAAAAAAGCCGTCTGCGCCGGCCTTATGCCTTCCACCTCGGCTTCGGCGATCCATTTATCGGCTTCTTCCAGCTGTCCGGTCTGATATAGGCAATCGATGAGCTCTATAAGAGCACCTTTTATTTTAGGAGTTAATGTAACTGCATCTATTAGGTGCATCTTAGCTTCGTTGTAGTCCTGCATCTGTTTGTATGTCAACCCGAGATAATACGCGGCAAGCGTAGACTGAGGCTCTTCAGTACGGGCTTTTTTCAATACGCTGGCTGCCTCATCATAATTCTCATGCTTGTAGAGGCCTATGCCTTTTTCAAGGGTGGGATTTATCTTTTTTTCCGACGCTGCAGGAGACTGATCTACCGGCTTATTCTCATCGCTGTAGGAATAGCTGCAAACCATCACCAGAATGACGACAGCCATTAATTTTATCAGCTTATTCAATTCCTATTTCCTTAGGTTGATTAGACGGGTAATTGCTAATTATGCTATTTGATTAGTATATAGAAATAATCACCCTTAGTCAATATTTTTTTCAGGGTTTTTAAATTCTTAACAAAGGTTTCCCACCTTCCGGGACGTGTCACTTTGGGACACGCTAGAGGGTCTCCAAGACGGTCCTTTTGGCGCCACCTTTATACTACTCAGCTCTTAATAGCGAATACGTCGATGATGCTCTTTACGAGCACGTCTTTTTCTAAAAGTTTCAGCTCGCCCTTATCCTCGAGAAATCTTTCGACGTCTTCTTTTAGTTTCTTAAAGTCAGCTTTCTCTACCCTTTGAAGCAGAAAATCCTTCAAATTACTCTCGTCCAATACCTGAAGCTTACCCTGTGACTGCCTTATGGCGTTATTCAGCAGCACATAATCGGGTTTTATTTTCTTTCCAAGATACCAAAGGAGGTCGTAGAAGTCCCTGCCCTTAATATGCTTTCGGAAGAAACAGGCATGCAGCTTGGTCGCGTAAAGAGAAGGCAGAGAAAAATGCGCGATGTTGACGAGGAACATCCTGTTAATAAGGGTTTTTTCGATCTTACCCCCTGCCGGAGGGTTTAAGTTTATCTCCAGTTTTACAGAGATATCCTGGTCATTCGCGCGCGAAAGTCCCAAATTCGTCAAAAGATCCGGGAACTTCATCGTGCCGTTATCCACATCGCTTAACCCCCACGTTTTTAGCGCCGCGTCAATGCCATTTAAGGCAAACCCGCGCTTTAAGTCCGACGCTATCGCGCCAAAATCATATCCGGTTTTTGCCGTAAGAAAAAAATCTAGATCCTCAGAAAAACGCCTTAAATCATATAGGATCCTTAAGGCCGTGCCTCCGGTAAATGTCAGATTCGAGAAGTGCCCCTTATCATACAGTACCTTAAGGGCTATGACCTGGAGCATCTCTCTTAAATAATTGACCTTATCCTCGAGATTCTTCCTTCCGGCTATTTCCTTCTTAAATAGTTCCATCACTTAATCTCCTCCCGATTTTAAAAAGTAACATTTCGAAAAAAGAGACGCCACTTTAACCAATTTTCTGTTCTCAAAAAGATCAGCAAAACGGCGGATCTTCTTCGCGTAGAGTTTTTCCGTGTTTTGGAACCTGTAAGACCCCTCAAATATATCCGGATCATCAACCTTAAATTTCTCGAGGTTAAGGTACAGAAAATCGACGACCGCTTTTTCAGGTTCCGCTATAAAAAATTTCAGGCCGCCGTCGCCCTCCACCATCACAAACCCTCTATATGCTTTCAGTTTAACATGCTGATATATAAATGCTCCCGCCGCATTGGCAAACTTCATCGTCTTTAAGGACGTAACGCTCGTTATATCGCTCACACGCTCCGGAATAAGCCCATAGTAACCGAGCGCATACTCAAGGCTCACGTATGACGGGCCGTAAAGCTGATTGGCCAGATACGGCCGTGAAAGCCCAACCCTCCTGTCATCATCGGCAAGGATAAAGACTCCTTTTTTCAGCCGTATGATGCGCCCGCTCTTTTTCCAGCGCTCGAGCTGATTTCTTACGACCTGGCCGGACTTCCCCCCAGCGACAATATCTCTGGAGAATATGATCGGCCAATCAACTACCTTTTTCTTAAAATCGCTATATTTCATAATGTTTCCTTATTTAATCAATAATGATTAATTACAGAAATAAGTATACATGATTAAAACAGGATTGTCAAGGTCGAGATATTACTTATTCTTCTGACGACTAAACCGTTACGATTATACCTAGAATGTGAACGTTTTCCGGGACGTGTCACTTTGGGACACGCTGATAGTAAGCTCTCGGACGTCCTGTCGCCTCGTTATTTCAACAAATTCGTGATTATCTTTATCATCGTCTCTTTCTCTTTGGGGTCGCTGACATAGGAGGCCTTTGAGCTAATAAATGCTATGGTCTCCTGCAGATCCTTTAAGTTAGTCTCGCGCTCGATAAGCCTCTTTTGGTTTAATGCGTATCCTTGAACGAGATAATTCTTTAAAACAGTGGTTGCCCAGACGCGGAACTGAGTACCTCTTTTTGACTTGACCCGGTAGCCTACTGATATAATTACGTCAAGATTGTAAAAATCGACATCGCGCTCTATGTGTCGTTTTCCTTCAACTTGAACTATCCGGAATTTCCGGATAGTTGACTCTCGTTCTAATTCGCCCTCATTAAAAACATTCTGAATATGCTCACTTACAGTCCTTATATCTTTATCAAACAATACGGCCATCTGCTTCTGGCTTAGCCATGCGGTCTCTTTCGCAAGTTTTACATCGAGACAAATATCGCCACTTTTAGCCTTATAAATTACAACCTCGCCCTTACCAACATCCGTATCCCCATCCTTTTTACCATTCATACTATTCTCCTTCATAACACCCTCCTTTTTATGGTTTTAACAACATACATTTATCCCCTCATATATAAGACGGTAAAAATGCCGAAATTATTGCAAAATTCGGATTTTGACAAAGCAAAATCCGAATACGCTACAGACTTAAAGTCCTGGAATTTCCTCTGTGGAATTCCAGGGCAAAATTCGGATTTTGACAAAGCAAAATCCGAATACGCTACAGACTTAAAGTCCTGGAATTTCCTCTGTGAAATTCCAGGGCAAAATTCGGATTTTGACAAAGCAAAATCCGAATACGCTACAGACTTAAAGTCCCGGGATTTCCTCTGCAAAATCCCGGGGCAAAATTCTTTAAGCTTTTTGTGGAAATAACAGGTTTACTAAGGTAGGTCTAGTCAGAAAAAAAGAGACGGATTTCTCCATCTCTCTTTTTATTACAAACTCATTACTATCTTCGAATCGCCCAGAAGTCATCCACTACGCTCTCGGCGCATGCGAACGGCATCGTGAAGTATTTGCTCATACCTCAATCTTTTTTAGGGGTGTATTATTGCTAATCCGTGCGCTTGAGGTTGTATTCTACGTACATCGATAACACTTCCTGCATCTTTACGGGCGTGGGAATGACAAAATAGTGGCTTATTATCGCGTGGCTCATCTCGTGGCCGATGATGCCAGATTGAAAAGCGGACTCGGAAACATATATTGAATTAAAGTCGTAGGCATAAAACGACCGCCTGCCCCCTAGGTTTGAATTAAAGAAACGGCTATATGCATTAGCCAGATCGGCGTCAGTTTTAAATATTTTGATATTTATTTTAAGGCTGTATAGATGCATATCCAATAGATCTGAAACCTTTATGAATAGCGTATCGAGTGTCTGGGCGAGTTCTTCTTCGTAGGAATTACCGGACTTTAAAGATTGGCCTGTGATAATTTTATCCGACGGACGAATATTGAGCTGTTCGACGAGGCGCGCCGCATCGATTCCGGATGGATAGTATACAGTTATATACTTACCCTCGATCTTTTTATCGAAGCTCATGCCGTCGCCAACGGCAAGCGCAGAGGACGCGCTTACGACAATGACAGCGCATATCAGAAATATATAGTAACGTCTTTTAATAAATATCATCAAAATTTAAAATTGTGCAAAGCCTTATCAATGTCCGAAACTGATTTCTTAATCTCTTTTAAATCTTCGACTTCCAATTTTCCTTTAAGATTTTTAAGGTCTTTATCTATCAGGTCAAATTTTTTCCTGACACTGGTGATCATATCATTAAACGCTACCGCCACATCCTGCAGGGAATCTTTAAGCCGGATCTTGCACGCGAGCGAAAAATCGCCTTCACCGAGAGAGCCCAGCACCTTCTTAAAACGATAGAGCGGTCCGGCTATACGGTGAGAAATAACTAGCGTGATAATGATGGTGGCCAGGCCTACCAATATAGTCGACACTACAAAGGTCTGTATGAGAAGCGGAAAAATAAAATCGGCCGTATTCTGCACAACCACGCGCGAATTCACGATCGACACAGTGTTCGCCTTTCCCGCCATAGCGTAAAGTATAGCCATTATAAACGCGCCGGTCGCTACAACTACAAGGCAGAACCTCAGGATAAA
>Ga0268276_1001762_pt1 | contig 20142 bp, 17 predicted proteins | sample saktaG_4_FD_190145 | JGI IMG/M metagenome (GOLD analysis project Ga0268276, IMG submission 190145) | Saline water microbial communities from Sakinaw Lake, British Columbia, Canada - sak_2010_1_5_45m | ecosystem: Environmental > Aquatic > Non-marine Saline and Alkaline > Saline ... | reverse complement strand
TAAAGAAATTTCTCCACAATTAGAATTAAATTGTAAGGATGATTTTATCGAAACCTTACCCGAGCAGCCGAGATTTGCAGATTATTTAGACAAGACAGACGAATGGCAGGAGATAGTAGAAAAGGATACTGATTACGGAGAGATTATCTGTCGATGTGAAAAAGTAAGTAAAGGAGAGATGCTCGGGGCAATCCATCAACCGGTGCCGGCCAGAAGTCTGGATGCCATCAAAAGAAGGATCAGGGCAGGGATGGGCCGATGTCAGGGAGGTTTTTGCAGTCCTAAAGTTTTAAAGATTCTATCGGAAGAATTAAAGATTTCTCCTTTAGGCATAACTAAAAAAGGAATTGGTTCAGAAATTTTAACGACTAAGACCAAAGACATGATCAAAGAAACAGGAGTTAAGTTTAAAGATGAAGTTAGAGTATGATTTAGTAATTATCGGAGGGGGTCCTGCCGGGCTAGCTGTTGCTTTAGAAGCAGAAAAAAATGGAGTAGAAAATATTTTGCTTTTGGAGAGAGATAAATATTTAGGAGGAATCCTTCCCCAATGTATCCATAATGGATTTGGTTTGCAGTATTTTAAGGAAGAACTGACCGGGCCGGAATATGCACAGAGATTTATTGACCAGCTTAACCATAATAATTCTAATAAAGTTGATATAAAAACAGAGACGATGGTGATAAAGGTAACTTACGATAAACAGATTATAGCCATAAACAGAGAGGATGGTTTGTTACATATTCAGGCTAAAACAGTTGTTCTGGCCATGGGGTGCCGGGAAAGAACCCGGGAAGCGATTGCTATCCCCGGGAACAGACCTGCCGGAATATTTACCGCCGGCACTGCCCAGAGATATATTAATATTGAAGGATATATGCCGGGTCGTGAGGTAGTTGTTCTGGGTTCGGGGGATATCGGGATGATTATGGCCCGCAGGATGACTTTAGAAGGAGCAAGGGTTAAAGCAGTTCTGGAAATTATGCCATTTTCTACCGGATTAATCAGGAACAAGGTTCAATGTCTGGATGATTTCAATATTCCCTTAAAATTTAATCATACTATTACCCGAATTGAGGGGAGAAAGCGGGTAGAAAGAGTGACCGTCGCTCAGGTGGATAAAAATTTGCAAGCGATACCTGGAACCGAGGAAGAGATAAGTTGTGATACCATCCTGTTATCTGTCGGCTTAATTCCGGAAAATGAACTAACTGGAGAAGCAGGGATTCAATTAGACCCGGTAACCAGAGGAGCTATAGTAAATGAAAACCGAGAGACAGAGATTGAGGGAATTTTTGCCTGCGGAAATGTTCTGCATGTCCATGACTTAGCTGATTTTGTTACCGAAGAAGGAGAAATTGTAGGTCGAGCTGTAGGTGAATACCTCAAAAAGAATAGAACATTTCGTCCCCAATCTATAAAAATAGTCCCCGGCGATAATATTGCTTATGTGGTCCCTCAACATATAGATTTTATTGTTCCGGGAAGGAAGAAAATAAAAATATTTATGCGGGTAAAAAAACCGGCAGAAAAGGTTAGTATTACCTTTAAGGACGATAAAGGGGACATGTTGGCCTCTTATAAAAAGGCGATTGTGACTCCGGGAGAGATGGTGAGCGTCTATTTACCGGAAGTTTTATTAGAAGATAGATTAAAAAACATAACAGTTTCAACTAAAGAAGAGACCAGGGAGTAAAGATAATGGAAGGAAAAGAAATAATATGTGTAAGCTGCCCCATAGGTTGCAGGATGACCATCCAGAGCAAAGATGGAAAGATAACCTCTATTATAGGGAATGCCTGTCCTAAAGGGATTAAATATGCCGAAGAAGAATTTGTTAATCCGCTAAGAATTTTACCCACCACAGTAAAAGTAATTGGAGGTGAATTACCTTTAGTGTCGGTAAAGACGGAAAAAGCAATTCCCAAAAGATTATTATTAGAAGCTATGGTTGAAATTGCTGAAATTGAAGTGAAGGCCCCGGTTAAAATAGGTCAGATAATAAAAGATGATTTGATGGGAACAGGTGTGAGCCTGGTCGCCACCCGCAATATTAAGAGAGCTGACTCTAACCAGCATTCCTAAAGATTATGCTTACATCTTTTCCCTACTTTCCTTTATTTCCTTCTCTTTCTTAACTCGATACGCGATACTATATACTCGATACTGTATTTAATTTTGAAGTAACCGATTATATGTGTTATTATTTTTATAGAAATTTTTCAATCAATATTTTGTATTTATATTATAAAAAAATATAAAATTAAGGAGAAAAACTATAGATGCAAGACCTCAGAGAATGTTTTAGAGAACACCCCGTAATTGCCTCCATAAGAAACGATTCAGATTTTAAATATGCCCTCAACAGCAAAGTGGCTGCCCTTTTTATCCTCCACGGGGACATATTCAATCTGCCTCAGATTATGAAAGAATGCAAGGAGAATGGAAAGCTGGTTTTTTTACATATGGACCTTATTAGGGGAATCGGTCGAGACAAGGAAGGAATAATATATTTAGCCAAAAAAGAACTTTGTAACGGGATTGTTACCACCAAAAGTAATCTGATCAATATAGCCAAAAAAGAAGGACTTATTGCTGTACAGCGTCTTTTTTTACTCGATTCCGCTGCTTTGAAGACTGGAGAACAGCTGTTAAAAAATAACCAGCCTGATGCAGTAGAAATTTTACCCGGAATAGCCGCTCCTTATTTTATAGAGCACATATACAAAAAGTTGCTCTGTCCGGTTATCGCCGGTGGTCTGATTTCTAATAAAAGCGAAATAGAGGAATTGCTTCGAAAAGGAGTTCTGGCCATATCTACCAACAAAAAGGAATTGTGGTAGTTTTTGTTAAGTATTGATAAATTAATTGTTAAAAATAAGAGATTGAGATGGTTAGTGTAAACTTTAGTGAGGCAATTCGACTGCTTGACAAATTTAGTTTTAGCAGTTATTATGTTAAAGTAAGGGATTTTTGTTTCCCATAAATTTCTAAATATTTAATTTAAATATTAAATAAAAAATAAAATTAATAAATACGACTAGAGATATAGAGAAAAGTCTATTTAGTATTTTAGAGGTTTCCCCTCTATCTACTTAATAGGCTTTTTTTATTTTATTAAGAATGCATGCTCATCACCAACAAATTGAAACAAATTGTTTTACCTCACATGTTCAGCTGATTATTTAAGAAAGGTGTTCTAAAACCTTGTAAAACAGGGATTTAGAATTTTCTAGATACACTAAACAAAATATCAATGAAAGGAGGGTGAAGTTTAAGTAGAAGTATAAGTTAGTATGTTTTAAATTATATTAAATTTAAGGAGGAAAAAATGTCAAGATCGTCTCGCACAAGAAAGATATTTATTAGTATGTCTGTTATTTGTTCTTTAGTTTTACTTAGTTTAGTATTTACAGGCTCAGCATTTGCTACTACTGGTGATGCCGAGGTTGATGCAGCCATTCAAAAATGGGTTAAAGTCTTCCAACCTTCCGTTCTTACAGAAGAAGAACAAATTGCAGAATTTGAATGGTTTGTAAAGGCAGCAAAATCCTTTAAAGGAATGGAAGTTAAATCAGTAGCTGAAGGAATTAAAACTCATAAATACGAAGCCAATGTTATCGCAAAGGCTTTTCGCGAAATTACTGGAATTAACTTGACCCATGATATTATCGGTGAAGGAGAAATAGTTGACCGAGTTCAAAGACAAATTCAAACCGGTGTAAAACTTTATGATATTTATGTCAATGATGCTGACCTGATCGGTACTCATTTGCGCTTGGATAGTGCTCTTAATTGGACAGAGTATATGGTTGGAGAAGGGAAAGATGTAACCAACCCAGGCTTGGATCTTAATGATTGGCTAAACCCAGAATATGGACAGGACTACGAAGGTAACCAATTACAGATACCAGACCAGCAATTTGCTAATTTATATTGGTTTAGGTATGATTGGTTCAAAGATCCTATCTTTATGAAAGAATTTAAAGATAAATACGGCTATGATTTAGGTGTTCCAATTAACTGGGCTGCTTATGAAGATATTGCTGAATTCTTTACCGGTAAAACAATTGACGGACAAGAGGTTTATGGCCATATGGATTATGGTAAAAAATCACCTTCTTTAGGGTGGAGATTTACTGATGCATGGTTATGCATTGCCGGAGTTGGAGATAAAGGATTGCCTAATGGTATCCCGGTAGACGAATGGGGAATCAGGGTAAATGAAGATTATATTCCGGTAGGTGCTTCTGTAGAAAGAGGCGGAGCTGCTAACGGTCCAGCAGCAGTTTATGCTCTGCAAAAATACCTTGATTGGTTAAAGGATTACGCTCCTCCTTTTGCAAGTTCTATGACCTGGTCAGAAGCGGGACCAGTTTGCTCTCGTGGGATTATTGCTCAAAGACCTTTCCAATATATAACTTTCCTTTCTGATGATGCTTTTCATTCACCAGCAAGTCCGGTTACCGATGAAAATGGATACCCTTTATGGAGAGTTGCTCCTACACCTCACGGACGCTACTGGGACGAAGGTATGAAGGTAGGTTATCAGGATGCTGGAAGTTGGACTATTTTAAAGAATAGCGTAAAAGGAGATGATCGTAAAGCAGCTTGGTTATGGGCTCAATTCTGTTCTTCCAAAACTGTTTCTTTGAAGAAATTTATTGTTGGTGGTACTCCAGTTAGAAAATCAACAATATTTTCTGATTGGTGTAGTGAGCATGAAGGAGAGATGGGCGGTTTAATTACTTTTTATCGTTCACCGGTAGAAGTATTGTGGACTGATTCTGGACCAAACGTTCCTCATTATCCTTTATTAGCCGAGCAATGGTGGAAATACATTTCTCGTGCTGTTGATGGAGAACTTACTGCTCAAGAAGCCATGGATGGTTTAGCGGAAAAGATGGATGAGTTAATGGGCAAGATGCGTTTACCTAAATATTCACCTCAACTTAATGAGAAAAAACCGGTGGAATATTGGTTAAGCCAACCTGGCTCACCTAAAGCTGAAAGACCTGCGGAAGAACCAAAAACTGTACCTTACGATGAATTACTTAAACAATGGAAACAATAAGATACAGTAAAAAATAGCTTGAATTTAATTGTTGCCACAGTGTGATTTGGCACTGTGGCAACAATAACTTTCTTGGTTAAGTAAAGATAAAAATAGGTAGCAAGAGAGGAAAAATTGTGGGTATTAGAATTAAAAATGTTAATAAATCATTTGGTAAGCATTTAGTTTTAGATGATGTTTCCTTAGAGATTAAAGATGGTGGTTTTGTTTCTTTTTTGGCCCCTACTGGCGCAGGTAAAACTACTTTGCTTCGAATTATAGCTGGTTTAGAAAGACCAGACAAAGGTCAGGGAAAAGTTTTTTACGATGATGTGGATGTAACTGATATACCGGTGAGAGAAAGAAATATTGCTATGGTATATCAAGATTTTATCAATTATCCTTCGATGACTGTTTATGAAAATATCGCTTCTCCGTTAAAAGTTTCTAAAAACAAAATGTCAGAAAAGGAAATCGATAAGAAGGTAAGAGAGATTGCTGAATTATTAAGTCTTTCAGATTTGTTTAAACATTATCCCAGTGAGACAAGTGGAGGACAACAACAAAGAATAGCTATTGCCAGGGCATTAGTTAAAGATACCAAATATATTTTTTTAGATGAACCATTAGCTAATTTAGATTACAAGTTAAGGGAAGAATTAAGAGGTCAACTAAAAGAAACTTTTTCCTATAATAGGAAGGGTCTAATTATCTATGCTACAGCAGACCCCTTAGATGCCTTGATATTATCTTCCCATGTAGGATTCCTTCATCAGGGTAAAATACTACAATACGATATTTTGGATAAAATATACAACTATCCGCAATATATAGAAGTAGCTTCTTATTTTAGCAATCCTACTATGAATTTTTTAGGAGCCAATTTAGTTAAAGAAAATGATGATTATTTTCTTAAAATTACAGATGAATTAAAGGTAAAGATAGATAGTAAATTTAAAAACAAATTAGATAAAAGAGAATATTTATTAGGAATAAGGGCGCAAGCAATTAATCCTAATAGACAAACGAAAAACGATGTAATCATTAAAGGAATAATTGAACTTGTAGAAGTAGTTGGATCAGATACTGAAATACATTTTAAGTATAATGATTTTCGTCTACTCAGTTTAAGTAAAAAAATAGGAAGTTTTAAAATAGGAAATTTAGTAGAGTTATTTATCGATCCTTCTCAATTTTATGTCTTTGATAAAGATACGAGAAGATTGGTATATAGAATGGTAGGTGAAAAATAATGGCCAGTATAGAGTTTAAAAATGTCAGTCATTCTTTTGAAATAGCTGAAGGTAAAGACAAATTAGAATGGGCAGTTAAAGATATGAATATAGTGTGGGAAGATGGCACGGCTAACGCTTTACTTGGTCCTTCCGGCTGTGGTAAAACAACTATGCTAAATATTATTTCCGGCCTTCTAACACCGAGCAAAGGCAAGGTTTATATTGATGGGAAAGATGTAACAGAACTTTCTACCAGAGAGCGGCATATTTCTCAAGTCTTTCAATTTCCGGTAATCTATGATTCTATGAATGTTTATAATAATTTATCTTTTCCGCTAGTAAATATGAATTTTCCCAAATCAAAAATCAAAGAAAAGGTAATGAAAATAGCGGAAATTCTTGGTTTGGTTGATTATTTAGATGCACCAAGCTCTAAATTAAATTCAGCAGAAAAGCAAAAGGTTTCCTTGGGAAGGGGAATTGTTCGTGATGATACGGTAGGCATTCTTTTAGACGAACCTCTAACCGTAATTGATCCTAAATTAAGAGGAGAATTACGGCGTCAACTTAAAATGATTCAAAGTGAATTAAAAATAACGGCTATTTATGTTACTCATGATCAACATGAAGCTCTAACTTTTGCTGATAAAGTAGCAATAGTGAAAGATGGACAGTTAGTTCAAATTGGATCTCCGTACGATCTTTATTACAATCCAGCTTCTCCTTTTGTGGGTTATTTTATCGGAAGTCCAGGGATGAATATTCTTGATGCTAAATTAAACGGATCAACTTTAAGTTTAAACGGATTTAAGATAGAGCTTAGTAAAGATATTACAGATAAAATGGAAATTAAAAATAGTGAATGTCAATTAGGGATTAGACCGGAAGAAATTATTACCAGCAAAGAAAGAACGACAGAGACTATTTCTATTAAAGTTGCTATTATAGAGAATATGGGTAGCTATAAGATTTTGACTTTAATAAAAAAGAATGGAAGTAATAGAGATTTAAGCATAAAAACTCGCATAGATATAGATATGTCTGTTTCTAAAGGTGATATAGTATATCTTAAATTTCCGGAAAAATATTTAAAAATATTCAAAGATAACCATAAAATTTATTAGCTATAATTAATATATTATATAAGGAAGGATAATATGAAAAATCGAGCTTGGTATTTTGTAATTCCAATGATAATTCTAATGTCTATAGGGGCGTTTTTACCCCTTATGGTAGTGGTTAATTATTCCCAACATTATATTTTTGCAGGTTCGGCTGCAACCTATGTGGGCTTAGAGAATTTTGTGGAAGTATTACACGACTCTCAATTCAGAGGAGCAGTAAGGCGTCAATTTATATTCACATTTATGATTTTGTTAATTGAAATTCCCTTAGGAATTATTATCGCCTTAGCTTTACCTAAAAAAGGTTTTTGGGTTGCTCCTTGTTTAGTTTTGTTGGGGATTCCTTTATTGATTCCTTATAATGTTGTGGGTATTATTTGGCGTCTTTTTACTCAATCAGATATTGGAGTAATACCTAAAATATTTGAAGTTTTAGGCGGGTATTATAATGTTACTTTAGATAGTTTTGACGCTGCTGCTACTATATTGCTTTTAGATGTTTGGCATTGGACGCCTTTGGTAGTTTTGCTTGTTTATGCTGGTTTACAAGCTATTCCTGATGCTTATTATCAGGCGGCAGCTATTGATGGAGCTAATTCCTGGAGAACTTTTAGGTTTGTAACTTTACCCAAATTAAGATCTGTTTTAACTTTAGGTATACTGTTACGGCTCATGGACTCTTTTAAAATATATTCTGAACCTTTATTGCTTACAGGAGGTGGACCGGGAACTGCCACCACTTACTTAAGTCTATTTGTGGCTCGTAAGGCAGAGTCTTATGAATTAGGTTACGCCTCAGCAGCTTCTTTAATTTATTTCTTTATTGTTCTGGCTATGAGTTATATAGCTTTTCAAATTATAACTAGAATCGGCAAAGGAGGAAAAGTAGAATGAATTCCAAAAAAATGAAAAATAATAAGATTTCCAAATATTTTTTAATTTTGTATTTTATTCTTTTAGCTATGCCAATATATTGGATGTTAAATACTTCTTTTAAGTTTGACACAGAAATATTAAGTCAATTTACTTTATTTCCTCATAAATTTACTGTTAAAAATTATGTGGAAATATTTAATTCTTCTGTTTGGATGGGAAGTTTTTTACATTCGTTAGAATATGTTTGTATAAATGTAATAATTACATTAGTTGCTTCTGTTCCAGCAGCTTATGCCTTTTCTCGTTGGAAATTTAAAGGAGACCATCATTTATTTTTCTGGCTGCTTACTAATCGGATGGCTCCGGCAGTAATTTTTATGATTCCTTTTACTCAAATTTATTCATCGTTAGGTTTGTTTGATACGGTATGGGCAGTAGCTTTGTCTCATCTATTGTTTAATATTCCTTTAGCTGTTTGGATTTTGGAGGGTTTTATGTCCTCTATTCCTAAAGAATTAGATGAAACGGCTTTTATAGACGGATATAGTTTTCCCCAATTTTTTACAAAAATATTTTTTCCGCAAATTAAGGCAGGGATTGGTGTAGCGGCCTTTTTATGTTTTACCTTTTCATGGGTAGAATTGATTTTAGCTAAGACCCTAACCATTATTAATGCTAAGCCGGTAGTAGTTACCTTAACTGTAGGGATAGGAGCTGAGGGTATCAAATGGGGTTTATTGGGTGCAGCAGGAGTACTAACCCTTATACCCGGTGCAGTAGTAGTTTATTTCGTAAGAAATAATTTGGCAAAAGGCTTTGCCATGGGGAGGGTGTAAAAAGATGGATTTTTCCTGGATGTATTGGACAGTTCCAAGTGCACTATTTTTTAGTGCCATATTTGGTTTTATTACTATTATTGGTGTAAAGGAGGGCTCTCTATCCGGGGGACTTAAAAGAAAAGGTTTTTTACCTATTTCTACCAGCCCCGGTGATCGTTTATTTATCGGAGTATTAACTGTAATTGCCTGTTTTTTAATTTGGTTATTCATATTTAGCGCTAGTTATTTATGGATTCCTTGTATAATTGCCATTATTTTAACATCACTTATTGGTTTTAAGGGATAGATATTTTAGTGCTTATTGTAAAATAGAGGGATTAGGAATAAAGAATATGCAGTGTTACTAACTATAAAAAAATATTATTTAGTATAATATCATCTCTTATTGTAATAAAATTTGTAAAAATAAGGAAGAAGGAAAAGTTATGAATAAGGATATTGTATGGGTAGATTTTGATACTTTAGAAAGATTTATAATAGATACATTTAAAGGAATTGGTGTTCCCGAAGAGGATGCGAAAATATGTGCCGAAGTTCTCATTGCCGCTGATAAGAGAGGAATTGATTCTCATGGGATTGGCCGCCTAAAACCGATATATTATGACCGCATTAAAAAAGGAATTCAATCTCCGGTTACCAATTTTGAAATTATCAAGGAAGGTCCTACTACTGCGGTCGTAGACGGACATAACGGAATGGGACACGTAATTGCTAAAAAATCTATGGAACTTGCTATAAAAAAGGCTAAAGAATATGGTATGGGAATGGTAGTGGCGAGAAATTCTACTCATTATGGAATCGCCGGATATTACCCCTTGATGGCGATTAAAGAAGGAATGATCGGAATTACCGGTACCAATGCCCGTCCTTCTATTGCCCCTACTTTCGGTGTAGAGAATATGCTGGGGACAAATCCCTTAACTTTTGGGATACCTTCAGATGAAGAGTTTCCTTTCTTTCTGGATTGTGCTACGTCGATTAGTCAAAGAGGTAAGATAGAAGCTTACGATCGGGCGAAAAAAAAGGTTCCTGCCGGCTGGGTTATTGACCGCAGTGGGAAGACCAGAACAGATACCCATCAGATTTTAAGTGATTTAAAAACCGGAAAAGCTGCTCTGGTTCCTTTAGGGGGAATCGGAGATAAAACTGCCGGTTACAAAGGATACGGTTATGCCACAGTGGTTGAGATATTATCTTCTGCTCTTTCGAATGCGAATTTTATGAAAATGCTCTCCGGAGTAAAAGATGGAAAACCCTGTCCGATTCTTTTGGGGCATTTCTTTATTGCTATTAATATTTCTGCTTTTATTGATCCGGAAATATTTAAAAAGATAACCGGAAATATTTTGCGTGATCTACGTAATTCTCAAAAAGCTCCCGGAGAAGAGAGAATATATACTGCCGGGGAAAAAGAATACCTCATTTGGTTGGAAAGGAAAGATAGAGGAGCTCCTATAAATAAAAATCTTCAAAAGCAGATGCTTATTATACAGGAAGAATTAGGTTTAGATCAATATAAATTTCCTTTTTAATTTTAAAAGAAAAGAATCTTTGAAAGCAAAACAAAAATCGCAAAAGTTGAAGAAAAGTGGGGTGTTATTTTGGCAAAATATATAATGGCTTTGGACCAGGGGACTACCAGTTCCCGGACTATTATTTTTGATAAAAGTGGTAATATTGTAAGTAGCGTTAGTCAGGAATTTAAGCAGATTTATCCTGAAGTCGGCTGGGTAGAACATAATCCTCTGGAGATTTTGAACTCTCAAATAAAAACAGCTAAACTCGCCCTAAAGAAAGCAAATTTGGAAACATCAAATATATTAACTATTGGGATAACTAACCAGAGAGAAACTACTATAATATGGGATAAAAATACCGGTCAGCCGGTATATAATGCTATAGTGTGGCAATGTAGAAGGACTGCTCCTATATGTGACCAGCTAAAAAAAGAAGGGTTAAGCAAAGTTATTCACCAAAAAACCGGTTTGGTTTTAGATGCTTATTTTTCTGCAACCAAAATTAAATGGATATTAGATAATGTAGAGGGAGTAAGAGAAAGAGCTAAGAGAGGTGAAATTCTTTTTGGCAATATAGATACCTGGCTCATATGGAATTTAACTAAAGGGAAAATTCATGCCACGGACTATTCTAATGCTTCACGGACTATGTTGTTTAATATCCATAAATTAGAATGGGATGAAGAGCTATTAAAGGCTTTAAATATTCCCCGAACAATACTTCCGGAGGTTCTGCCTTCAAGTCACATCTATGGTAAAATAGATAAACAAATTTTAGGAACAGAAATAACTATCTCTGGAGATGCCGGAGATCAACATGCTGCTCTTTTTGGGCAGGCCTGTTTTGAACCGGGAACGGTTAAAAATACCTACGGTACCGGTGGTTTTATGTTAATGAATACAGGTAAGAAACCAATTTTGTCTTCTAATGGTCTATTAACTACCATTGCCTGGAAAGTAGGCAATGAAGTAGAGTATGCTTTGGAGGGAAGCGTATTTGTTGCCGGGGCTGTAATGCAATGGTTAAGAGATGAACTTAAAATGATAAAAACTGCTGCTGAGAGCGAGACTTATGCTTCAAGAGTAAAAGATACTAATGGAGTTTATCTGGTTCCGGCTTTCGTGGGAATGGGAGCTCCTTATTGGGATATGTATGCTCGTGGAGCTATTTTAGGATTAACTCGGGGAACCAGAAAAGAGCATATTATAAGAGCAGCAGAAGAGGCAATTGCCTATCAGAGTAGAGATGTTTTAGAGGTTATGGAAAAGGATTCCAGGATTGATCTCAAAAAAATAAAGGTAGACGGAGGTGCAGCAAGAGATAATTTCTTAATGCAATTTCAGGCTGATATCCTGGGGGTTTCCGTAATAAGACCTCATATTATAGAAACTACTGCCTTAGGGGCTGCTTATTTGGCTGGTTTAGCAACCGGAGTTTGGAAAGATAAAAAAGAAATTAGCCAAAAGTGGAAAGAAAATCGTGAATTTAGCCCCTCGATGGATGAAGAAAGAAAAGAAAAATTATATAAAGGCTGGAAAAAAGCAGTTAAACGAGCCTTAAATTGGGAAGAATAAAAATTGATATTCACTTTTTAATTCTTTAATTACAGTTTTTTTCTGCTTTTTTTTGCAGATAAGACAAAATTTCTTCTTATTATAGAAGTTAACAGTCCAGCAATATAACTTTGTAAAATTTATACTATTGTTATCCTATAAATCTGTATCAATTTGAAAGATAAGTGAGGGTAAATCTGTGGACAAAATTAATTTAAAGAAGTTAGAAGAACTAAATAATCAACATGCTATAAAAGTAGTAGAAGAAGCTATAAAGTTTTGCAAGCCGGCAAAGGTAACTGTAATAACTGATTCAAAAGAAGATATCAATTATGTAAGAGAATTAGCACTTGCTATCGGTGAAGAAAAGAAATTAAAAATGGAAGGTCATACTATCCATTTCGATGGTTATTATGACCAAGCCAGAGACAAAGGACACACTAAATACCTTTTATCCGAAGAAGTCAATTGGGGTTTAGGAGTAAATTATATAGAAAAAGATAAAGGCCTTAAAGAAGTAAATTCTTTTCTTGATGGCAGCATGGCCGGCAAAGAGATGTTAGTGAGATTCTTTTCTCTTGGACCCACTAATTCTATATTTTCCTTGAAGGCCTTGCAGATTACCGATTCAGCCTATGTCGCTCACAGTGAGGATCTTCTTTACCGGCAAGGGTATGAAGAATTTAAAAAGCTTAACGGTTCACACGATTTCTTTTTCTTCTTCCACTCCGCCGGAAGGCTAGAAAACGGAGTAAGTGTAGATATAGATAAACGGAGAATCTATATTGACCTGGAAGAAAACAGGGTTTATTCGGTAAACAATCAATATGCCGGTAACTCTCTGGGTCTAAAAAAGTTAGCCTTTAGATTAGCTATCAATAAAGCTCAAAGAGAAGGATGGTTAGCTGAGCATATGTTTATAATGGGTGTTCATGGCCCCCAAGATCGGGTTACTTATTTTACCGGTGCCTTCCCCAGTGCCTGTGGCAAGACCAGTACTGCCATGATCCCCGGCCAGTCTGTAGTCGGTGATGATATCGCCTACCTTAAGAAGATTAACGGGATAGTAAGAGCAGCAAATGTCGAGAATGGTATATTTGGTATTATCCGGGATGTAAATCCCCAGGATGACCCCTTAATATATCAAGCCTTAATCACCCCGAGAGAACTTATTTTTTCTAATGTACTGATTGATGATGATATACCTTACTGGTTAGGTATGGGTAAAGATGTACCGGATAAAGGCATTAATCATTCAGGAGAATGGTTTAAGGATAAAAAAGATAAGGAAGGTAATATTATTGACTGCTCCCATAAAAATGCCAGATATACCATAAGGTTAGATGCCTTGAAAAATATTGATCCCAAAGCCAATGACCCCTCAGGGGTACCTGTTCAGGCAATTATTTATGGCGGAAGAGATTCTGATACCACTATACCGGTAGTAGAATCTCTCAGTTGGTCTCACGGAGTTTTTCTCGGTGCTACCGTAGAATCAGAGACTACCTCTGCCACTATCGGTGCCCAGGGAGTAAGGAAACATAACCCGATGGCCAATCTTGACTTTATTTCGGTGCCTTTTAAGACCTACATAGAGAATCATCTAAAGTTTACCGATGGCCTTAAGGAGTCCCCCAAAATTTATGCTACTAATTATTTCTTAAAAGACGAACCCGGTAATTATCTCAACAGTAAACTCGATAAGAAAGTATGGCTTCTCTGGGCCGAAGGGAGAGTCTATAGTGAATTTGAAGCCATTGAAACTCCGGTAGGCTTAATACCAAAATATGAAGATTTAAAAACCTTATTCATCCGTGAGCTGGACAAAGATTACACCAAGGCCGAATATATACAGCAATTTTCCTTAAGAATATTAAAATATCTGGAGAAGATGGAGAGGATGAGTAAGATATTTGAAAATATCCAGATGCCTGCCGCCTTTACCGAAGAGTTAAAGGCACAAATCGAAAGATTAAAAGAAACAAGAACAAAATTTGGAGAAGATATAATTTCTCCTTTTAAGTTTTAAATATATTTTAAATAAAAAAACGTAAAAAATGTCCCCCTTATCTTTGTTAGACCAAGCAAGATGAGGGGGACATTTTTTATAAAATAGTTTTAAAGAAATTGCTCCTATTCATTTATTTGAAAGTTTAATAGAATAAAATATAGTTTTAATTAAATATAATAAATTGAAACCAGGAGAGAAACTCCTTCTAGAGATAAGATAATTATCTAAAAAATATTTGTATGTAAAATTTTTAAGGGAGGATTTTATGGCTTAGAATCAACATGTTATTGCAGTATATACAGGTTTTTACCGCAAGTCTTCATAAACTAAGTGCAAAAGTGGATATTTTAAGTAAAGAATCCATAAAGAGAGACCATTCAAAATAAATTTTGAATTGATTAATTATATGTGCTATTATTTTTTTGCTAGCTATCACTTTAAAATTAAAAATTTATACTGATATAAAAATGTAAACAAAGGAAATTATAGATAGTGAAGGACTTAGAAAAATATTTAAAAGAACACCCCATAATTGCCTCCATAAGAAACGATACAGATTTTAAATATGCCCTCAACAGCAAAGTGGCTGCCCTTTTTATTCTCCACGGAGATATATTTAATCTTCCCCGGATTATGAAAGAATGCAAGGAGCATAATAAGCTGGTTTTTTTACATATGGACCTTATTAGGGGAATCGGTCGAGACAAGGAAGGAATAATATATTTAGCCAAGAAAGAACTTTGTAATGGTATTGTTACCACCAAAAGTAATCTGATCAATATAGCCAAAAAAGAAGGGCTTATTGCTGTACAGCGTCTTTTTTTGCTGGACTCCGCTGCTTTAAAGACCGGAGAACAGCTGTTAAAAAATAACCAGCCTGATGCAGTAGAAATTTTACCCGGAATAGCTGCTCCTTATTTTATAGAGCATATTTACAAAGATTTACTCTGTCCGGTTATTGCCGGTGGTCTGATTTCTGATATAATCGAAATAGAGGAATTGTTTCAAAAAGGAGTCTTGGCCATATCTTCCAGTAGAAAAGAATTATGGTAAATTTTGTCTTTGAATATTTAGGAGATTGGGTTATAATTAAAATAACTCACAGTATATTTTTTAGAAAAGTAATTCGGAGTTATAATAGATAACTTCAATTTATGATTTACCAACTACAAATTTCTTTCTGATCAACTACTAGATTAGCGTTGGATACTTGAGGAAGAATTCTATCAGTTTAATATTGCTTATGATGCGGGTAGGCGTTTACTGATTTGCTGATGGAGTTATTCAATTCCTCCGCTCTTGGCACGCTCTCAGGGAATAGCAATTTTGCATGGGCTACTAATTTAAGATGATAGGGGGCGATATATAGAACCAATAAAGGTGTATCAATCGATAAAGTTTTAAAATTTTTAAGGAGGTTGTAATTTAACCATGAATTCAAGAAAAAGTTTTTTAATTGTTTTAGTTTTAACTTTGTGTTTGTTACTGGCCGCGGGGACTGCTTTGGCAAAACCGGTAACCATAACCTTTTGGCATGCAATGAGCGGGTCGCGTCTTGGGGTAGTAGAGTCGATTATTGAGGGCTTTAATGCCACCCATCCCGAATTTGAAGTTAAGCCGCTATTTACCGGCTCTTATGCGGAAACACTAACCAAATATGTTGCGGCATACCCTAGTAAAACAGGACCAAACATCGTCCAGAGTTATGAAGTAGGTACCCAGACCATGATTGATAGTGGTGCCATTACTCCTGTCTATAAAATCCCTGAAATGTTAGGAGAAACCTGGGACTGGGCACAATACGTTATTCCCATTACTAATTACTACTCTGTAGATGGTAACCTTTGGTCTATGCCTTTCAACTCATCTACCGCCATGCTTTACTATAACAAAGATCTTTTTGAAAAAGCCGGACTTGATCCGAATAAGCCGCCTACAACCTGGAAAGAGATGGAAGAGTGTGGAGAAAAATTCCTGGCCAGCGGGGTAGTGGATCACGTCTATTCCACTGGTTGGCCTGATTGGATTTTCGAACAAGCCCTTGCCATTCATGACCATCTTTATGCAGACAATGATAACGGACGATCCGGATTAGCAACCAAAGTGGTCTTTAACGATGATTTTGGTCACATGATCTTTGATACCTGGACAAGGCTACACGATAAGGGAATTTATATCTTTGGTGGAGCAGAGTACTCGGCAAACACAGCTTTTAATTCTGGGCAGATCGCTATGCTTATCCAGTCTACTTCATCACTGGCTGGCATTATCAAAGCTGCTGAATTTAAGGTTGGCACCAGCTTCTACCCTCGTTTCGAAGGATATCCGGTAGGAAACTCTATTATCGGAGGCGGAAGCCTTTGGGTTACAAAAGGACAAAGCGAAGAAGAACTCCGCGCTGTTTGGGAATTCCTTAAATATCTTGGCCAGGAGGACATTGCTATCCAGTGGCATAAGGGTACTGGTTACTTTCCGGTGAGCGGAGCCGCACTTAAAACTTTATTAGACGAGGGTTGGTTCTCAGAAGATCAAGCCTACCTCACTGCTTTCCTTCAGATCCTTTCCGGTAAACGGGATACTGCAGCATCTACCGGAGTCCGTTTAGGACCTTTTGTGGCCATGAGAGAAGATCTTGTATCTGGTTTAGAAAAAGCACTTGCCGGTCAACTTTCTCCGAAAGATGCTTTAAATGAAGCGGCAGAAAAAATGAACCTAAAATTAAAAGATTACTTAGAACTACACGGCAAATAAAAGTATACCGTACTACGGGAGCAAGTTTAATGCTTGTTCCCGTAGTTTTTTAAACTCCTGATGTACCAAAAGGAGAAAGAATGAACGAAGATAAATTTCCCGGACACAAATTTTTACCTTATATACTTATTACTCCTTCTATTGCGGTAATTATAATTTTTTTGATCGGTCCTTTTATTCAAAGTGTATATACATCTTTTTTTGTATCAACCACCTTCGGTACGAACACTATCTTTGTTGGGCTTCGCAATTATATCCGTTTATTTTCTTCCCCAGACTATCTGAACAGTGCTGTGGTTACTTTTAAGTTCGCAGCTTTTGTTATCATTGTCGGGCTTTCTATTGCACTGGCCATTGCTCAATTACTTAACCAGAAGATCAGGGGGGTGGGTTTTTATCAAGTCGCTCTTATCTGGACTTACGCCATCTCTCCAACCATAGCTGGGGTTATTTGGGCTTCAATGTTTGCACCCTCTACTGGCCTTATCCCTTATATTATTTCTAAAATCTCTGGCGGATATACGCTAAATTGGATGACAAACGGCCAGTTAGCATTGTTTATAGTAGCTGCTGCTGCTACCTGGAAGATGTTGGGTTATAATATTATTTTTTTTCTGGCAGGATTGCAAAATGTTCCAGGTGAATTATTAGAAGCCGCTCAGATAGATGGTGCAAGTCCCTGGAAAGCTTTTTGGCGGATAACTTTCCCCATGCTTTCCCCCACCACCAGCTTTTTATTATTTGTTAATATGCTTTATGCTTTTTTCCAGGTTTTTGGGTTGATAGATATTATGACACATGGTGGACCGGGAAATGCAACAGAAATTTTGGTTTACAAGTTATATCGTGATGGTTTTATTCATCTGAATACCGGATCTGCTTCTGCCCAATCCTTTATAATCTTTTTTGTAATTTCTGTGGTAGCTATTATTCAATTGAGAATAGTTACCAGAAAATCTATTTATTCTCGGTGAGGTAATATTTTATGACAAGAAAAACTCGACAGGAAATTTTTATTCATGCCATACTTATTTTATTGGTTATCGTCCTGGCTTTTCCGGTATTTTTCGCTTTGGTTACCAGCACCTTAAGTTTACAGGAATCCTACCAATACCCGCCAAAACTTATACCGGGAAACCAATTTATGAACAATCTTAAAGATGCCTGGGAGCGAATTAACATGGGAAGGCTCTTTTTTAATAGTACTTTGATTTCAGTAGTAGTAGCAATAGTGAAGACTATCTTGGCATTACTAGCTGCCTTCGCCTATACCCACTTTAAATTTCGCGGTCAAGGTCTCTTATTCTCTATGTGTATGATCACCCAAATGCTTCCCCTCCCAGTCCGTATTATTCCAACTTATCAGTTAATGGCCTCCTTCAACTGGATAAATTCTTACTATGCTCTTATGGTACCATTTTTTGCCAGCACAACAGGACTGCTTCTTTTTCGGCAATTTTATATGACTGTGCCTGCAGACCTTCCGGATGCTGCCCGGGTGGATGGGGCAGGCCCCATGCGATATTTCTGGCAAATTTTAATTCCTATCTCCAAGACCAATATTGCAGCCCTATTTGTTATAGAATTCATCTTCATGTGGAGCCAGTATCTATGGCCCTTAATTGTAACCACTACAAGAGAAATGCGGGTTATACAAATTGGTATTAAAATGCTCCTGGCCAGTGAACAGATAGCCCCCGAGTGGAATATCATTATGGCCGCTACGGTGATAGCTATGCTGCCTCCGCTTATAGTCCTTCTGGTTTTGCGGAAAAGCTTTGTTGAAGGAATTGCCATGCAGACAACTAAATAAAAAGAGTAAGGAGCAATTACTAAATGCGCACACAACTGAACTGTGCCAGCTGTATAATAGATGATTTATGCGGTGCTTTACAGTTAATCCCTTTAGAGGAAAAAACTAAAAATGAGATCTTAAAGGAATCTTTTCAGTTCTTGGCTCGAGAGTTCTCCACAGAAAAAATTCCTTCTTACTTCATCACTGAAGTCCATAGAATTTTAAAGAGGATATCAGGAATCGAAATTCCTTTTAAGGAAAGAAGGGATAATTGTAACCAGCTGGGAATAGAGATGGCAGAAAAAATTGCTTTGGAAGCAGGGGGACTGGAAGAATTCGATAGATTTTTATTTTTGGTTAATTGGGCTATCGCCAGCAACCATCTTGATTTTCGGACAGTAGGAACCGGTTATGGATTTCAAATGGCTGAAATAATAGAGGAGCTTCGGTCCTGTGTTTCGGAGGGTTTAAGAATAGACCGGAGGGCTGAAATTTTCCAGGTAGTTAAAAGCTCGTCCAAAATACTTTATATTCATGATAACGTGGGTGAAATTGCTTTTGATAAGCTGCTAATTCATGAACTTAGAAGATATGGCAGCTCAGTGACCTCTGTTTTAAGAGGAGGGCCTATAACCAGTGATGCCACCATAGAAGACGGAGAAACGGTAGGCCTCCAGGAGGCTGCCTCGAAAATTATTTTAGCCGGGCCTGATACGCTGGGCATTTCTCTTGATGAAATGTCTGACCAGCTAAAACGAGAACTTCAGACTGCCGACCTGATAATTGCCAAAGGCCAGGCGAATTATTATGCCTTGACCGAATACAGGTCGAAAGTGCCCGGTGAAATTGCCTGTCTTTTCAGAACCAAATGTGAGATTGTATCAAATGATCTGAATGAAACCGGTAAAATCAATGTCGCCATTTTGCTGTAAGCAAGACACAGTGTAACATTTTAATTGACAATAAAAATGAATCTCGTTAAAATAAGGATAGCCGAAGTAAAAAGCAAAAAATAGGTTAAATGAATTTAAAATATGGCTAGAGATAAAGAGAAAAGCCTATCTAATATATTAGTGTAATTACTTAAATATATTAAATAGGCTTTAATTTCCTTAAAAATTTTTTCCTAATTAGATAAATTATTATTCTGCCCACCAGATAAATTCTCTAAATTAGGGAGGAGGTGAATTTTAACTTCCATAACTTAACGCAAGAATTGTTTGCTAAAGTTACCCAATTTTAAAAAATATTTTAGGAGGAAAAAATGAAAAAGATAATCTTTGTTACACTTTTAATTGTGGTATTATTAGCTGGTTCAGCTGCAATGGCTGCTGATAAGATTAATGTTCAGTTCTGGCATGCAATGGGCGGATGGAGAATCGAACT
>Ga0268276_1001761_pt1 | contig 20160 bp, 18 predicted proteins | sample saktaG_4_FD_190145 | JGI IMG/M metagenome (GOLD analysis project Ga0268276, IMG submission 190145) | Saline water microbial communities from Sakinaw Lake, British Columbia, Canada - sak_2010_1_5_45m | ecosystem: Environmental > Aquatic > Non-marine Saline and Alkaline > Saline ... | reverse complement strand
CCGGGTAACGGTAACGCCTGAAGGTTCGCCGATTCCCTGGGAGATGAGCGGCGGCCGGAAAGAGGGCAATACCTACGGCTGGGGTGTTTCCGCGGAGTACCGACTGGGACGCAATCTGAGTCTGCGACTGAATTATGAAGGCTGGAATGAACCGGATCGGGATGTTTATCATCTCGGCGGTGGTGAAATCAGGGCGTTGTTTTAATGAACAGAATCAGAAAATATATCGCCGGATTTATGGTAATTGCAGTAGCAAATCTTGGTACTGTTTATTGCTTCGCTGATGAGCAGACAACGGAAGTCGATTCGCTCCGGTTCGGTAAAATTGAAATCGAATCCACTCAACCCGGCGAGCGTTATTTTAATGCGATTCGGCAGGAATATGCGGAGAAGGTGGTTACCGTGGATAACTACAAAATTTTAAGCGATAATCTTCTACGAATCGCTCCACGACAGGGCTACCATTTTCCAATGTTATTATTAGAGTCGGTGCAACCGAGTGTCGATGCTGATGGGAGATATTTAAATCCCCGCCTTCGACTGGATAGGGGCGAGATCACCCGGATCGATACAATACTTTTCCAGGGTGTCGTAAAAACAAAAAACACAGTATTAAACAGGACGGTACGGCCACTGTACGGGACTGTTTACACAAAACGGCAGGAACAGCAAATTATTCGATCGTTGCGGCGTTTTTCCTATCTGACGGTGAACCAGGCCAACGAAATTGTCCAGACAAAAGACGGACAGACAGGCATTCTGGTTTCGATCCGGGAACTTCAGGACAATGAGTTTATCGGCGTCGCCGGATATGTACCGGAAACCACCAAGAGCAAAGGCTATTTTACCGGCGAACTGGATTTGAAATTTCATAATTTGTCTGGAACAGGCAGACAATTATATCTCTATTGGTCGAAAACTAATCGCTATTCGCAGCAGATGAAATTGAATTACACAGAACCCTGGATTTGGAAAACCAATCTCTATGGCACGGCAGAATTTGAACAGGTTCTGCGGGATACGCTGGTGGTCATACGCAATTTTGGGATAGGAAGCGGTTTTTATTCGACTAAATTCGGTAGTATGGAATTGACATTGAATCGTGAATCCACTATTCCAACGCCGGGCGGCAGAGAATTGTTGGGTCTTTTCAATACCAGGACCGATGCAGCCGGATTGAATTATTCCATCGATCGCCGTGACAATGTCTATAATCCGTCCAAGGGGTATTTTATAAATACCGGTTTTGCGGCCGGAATTCAGCAAAGAGATTCTTTGGAGACAATTACCCGGTCGGAAATACAGGTCGAGTCCGCAGGCTTTATTCTACTGAGAAAAGAATTGATAATCGCGGTCAAAATGAATGCCAGGGCGAAATGGCTCTCCGGTGAGGAACCGGGCTATGCGGAACAATACTGGTTCGGGGGCGCCGGAAACATGAGAGGCTATCCGAACGACTTTTTCCGCGGTAGCCGGATTGCCTGGGGATCACTGGAACTTCGTCGCCTGATCGGGGAACTCAGCAGCTTTTATCTGTTTTTCGATAAGGGTTATTACCGCAGAGTCGAAAACGGAACAACAATCTACGATTATCCGTACAGCTACGGAATCGGCATCCGTCTTGCCTCGCGGATGGGGATTATCGGACTTGATTACGGATTCGGAGAAGGGGACACATTTTCAACAGCGAAAATTCACATTCGCTTAATCAGCAGGTTTTAATGATGAAATCAAAACAACAGTTAGATGAAAAAATTCTCAGCTTTTTAAAAAAGCAAAAGGGTGTGATATTCAAGCAGCGGAAGATTGCCAAAGCGCTGAATGTCAGCAGCGAGAAATATCCTCAGTTTAAAGAACTACTCCGTGAAATGGCAGAAACCGGGAAAATCGAACGGCATCCAAGAAACTGTTATTCTGTTGCCGACAGCGGACAGCAGATTGTTGGTACAATTTCCTTTTCCAGCCGGGGATTTGCCTTTGTCGGGGTCGAGGAGGGTACTGATATTTTTGTTGGCAGTTATGATACATCGACCGCTTTTCAGGGCGATACAGTGCTTGTGGAGAAATCCCGCAAACAGACCGGTAAAAATCCGGAAGGTCGGGTGCTGCGTATTATCGAGCGTTCGGAAAAACCGCTTTTCGGAACCCTTAAACGTCATAATCAACAATGGGTTGTCATTCCCGAGATGCCGGCGCCGCCGGTTTCAATCATTATCCAAAATGAAATAGAGGGAATGAAAAACGGGCAGATGGTGGAACTGCAAAACCTGGTTTGGGAGAACGTGAAAGCCGATCCCCTGGCGGAAATTAATCAGATACTGGGAACTCCTGAAAATCCCCACGACGATGTGCCGATTATTCTGAAAATGTTTCATGTATTGCCCGAATTTCAAAAGTCTATAATTAAGGAAGTGAATCAGATAAAAAGTGATATTTCCGACGATATTATCAAAAACCGGCTCAATCTGCGGGATTGGGAGATATTCACCATCGATCCTGTCACGGCGAAGGATTTTGACGATGCGGTGTCGCTGGAAAAATTACCCGACGGCAACTGGAAACTGGGCGTTCATATCGCTGATGTCAGTCATTATGTTCAGGCCGGGACGGCTCTGGATCGGGAGGCACGCAACCGGAGCACAAGCATTTACCTGGGAGATACGGTGGTGCCGATGCTGCCGGAGCGGATCAGCAACGAAATCTGTTCCCTGGAACCGGATAAGGATAAACTGACCATGTCGGTAATTATGACCCTCGATCAAGTGGGAAATGTGCTGGATTATCGCATCTCTCCGAGCATTATCCGCTCGGTCCAGCGTTTTAATTACCAGGAAGTTCAGGGCATTATTGACCGGAAAAGCGGACCCCATTCTGTAACTATCATGAAATTGCATCAACTGAGTACTCTGCTGAGAGCCAAACGCTTTGAAGCCGGCAGTATCGATTTTGATATTCCAGAACCGATTTTCAAGATAGGCGAAGACGGCATTCCCATGGAGATTAAAGCATCAGAACGCTTGGATAGTCATAAACTGATTGAGGAATTTATGTTGCTGGCTAACCGGAAAGTTGCAGAATGGATCGCTGTGCAGCGCAAGAAAGAGAAACTGCCGTTTATCTATCGGGTCCACCCGGCGCCGACGGAGGATGCCATTGAAAGCCTTTATGATTTATTGCGGCGTCTGGGATTGGATTACCAGCGACCTGACCCGGTAACCCCGGACGATATTCGGAAAATTCTGCTGGAAATCGAAAATCTGCCCTTTAAACTGTTCATTGAACAAATTGCCCTGCGGTCCATGTCGAAAGCCCAGTATTCCGTAAAATTCCTGGGGCATTTCGGATTGGCGTTCCAGTATTATACCCATTTCACATCGCCGATCCGCCGCTATCCCGATCTGATGGTGCATCGTTTGATAAAACTATATTCCAAACCGGTGTCATCGGAAGATAAGGCCTATTTCCGGCGCTCACTGCCAAAAACTACTGAACTGTCCACTGAGAATGAGATTCGGGCGATGCAAATAGAACGGGCCTATATTAAAGTCAAACAGATCCGGTTTCTGGCAAAAAAGGTCGGCAACTGGTATAACGGAATCATAACCGGAGTGATGGAATTCGGTCTCTTTGTCGAAATTTCCGATTACCTGGTGGAAGGGCTGGTGCATGTCCGGACATTGGAGGATGATTATTATGTATTTGACGAGCAAAATCATACTCTCAAGGGCCGGCGCAGTAAGCGGACCTTTCGTTTGGGCGATAAAGTGTCGGTAAAAATCGCCTCGGTATCGGTAAAAGAGCGGTTAGTGGATTTGGAATGGGGAGAGTAAGAGAAGGATAAAGGTATAAGAAGAATAAAAATACGGAAAATGGAGAACGGATAAATGGAAATTTGGAGTTTTAAGTGGTTGAGAAATTGAAAGATTCGTTTTAGATTTGAACTGGCTTTAGGAGTAATATGCTAAATTATAGGATTCGGCAAAATAGATTTATCATTTCCACTACGTTAATTGTTTTACTTATTTTCTTTGCTTTATCTTGTAAAGAGTGTCCCACTGAACCGGACTACGATATCTACCTGTCGGTAGAAGATGTCTTCTGCACATCGGTAACTCTCACTGTAACCCTGCCTGATTCCGGCGGACTTAATACCTTTGCCTTAGATCGCAATGACTCAACCGTCCTAACGCTCTCCTGCACCGATGACGACACCCTGATAACCGACGAAGGATTGACGCCCGATACTGACTATACCTACCGCGTCCGTTTCCTGAAAGACGGCAAGACCAAAGCCGAATCCGATCCTGTAGCGGTGCATACCCTGCCAACCACCAGCCACGACTTCATCTGGGAGATCGATACGCTGGGCAACTACGGTAGTTACCTGAAAGATGCCTGGATCGTGGATGAGAATAATATTTGGGTGGTCGGGAATATCGAGACTGACAGCGGGGAGTACAACGCCGCCCACTGGAATGGAAATGAGTGGGAACTATTGGGAATTTACAGCAATACACTCGATCTATATGGTATCTTCTATTTCTCCGATGATGATATTTGGGTAACCGATTTTTGTTCTCCCATTCATTGGAATGGAGAAGAATGGACTCTGTATCATATTCAGAATATCGGCTTGGATGCATGTGCTGGTGCTGCAATATGGGGTACATCATCATCAAATCTGTATTTTGTCGGCTATCAGGGTTCCATTGTCCATTACGACGGCTCGACCTTCAGGAAGATGAACAGCGGGACGCCGATCGACTTGGAGGATGTCTATGGTTCTGGCACTAATGTCTATGCCACAGGCTCCAAAGATGCCGAAGAATATTCCGGTCAGAGCGTTGCTCTGCATGGTAGAAACGGTACCTGGGAGACCGTGCGCCATGAATATGCTTTCTACCCGCAGAAATACTCGGACTGGGGGAAAATATGCTCTCCCTGGGCCTATGGGAAATACGGTTATTTTATGGCTTACTCAGGATTGATGCGCTACAACCCGGAAAACGACAATGTTGAAGAATGGTTCTCAGTAAGCGAGATGAATACCTTTCACTTGAATATTATCAAACTCAAAGGAAATGCATTGAATGATATAATTCATATAAATAACTGGGCTCACATTGTGCATTACAATGGTGAAACATGGCTGCCAATAGAAGATGTATTTAACCAGTATCCCGATGGAGGGATCGATGTTGAGGGTATGGATTTCAAGGGAGATGTTGTCGCGATTGTTGGCTTTACCCGGTATTACAGCAATGCGGCAGTTGTGAGAGGATATCGATAAAGTGAGTCGAATTTTAATCAAGTATGATGATAAAATTCAAAGCTTAAATACACTCATACCGAATGAGTTTATGATAATACATAAGTCCGATACTCCATTTTCAAAGATTAGAAAACCTTGGTTTTTCGGCGATTTCCCTCTAATTTCCGGCGTGTTTTATGAGTTTTCCGGGAGGTAAAGAATCAATGAGAAAAATTCCGGTAATTTTACTGCTGATTGTAGCCGTTTTAACCGGTTGCGGAGCCAAACGCATGGCCAAAGGCCCATCCGATGAGGTTTATATCGTCGCGTCTGATGCTGTCCGGGAAAAAGTGCAGACAGCCATTGATACGACCTTTTCCTTCGGGATCCGGACACCAGAGTTTCAGCATTACTATATGACCAGTTGGCAACCGCTGGACCAGATCAGAGAGGTTCTCTACTATCCACATACCATTGTTGTGGTCGATATGAATGTCAATGACGTGGCCAGTCGATTGATTAAGGGATTGCTGAGTGAAGATCGGTTGAAATCAATAAAACAGGATACAGTGGCGCTGTTTGCGCTGCCGAATACCTGGCAGGATGTGCAGACGCTGATTATTGCTGCCGGCTATGACATGGATAAACTGTCGGATTTTATCATGGAACGACAGGGTTGGATTTATTCAAAAATCAACGAGAAATACATCGAACGCCAGTCGCGATTTTTATTTGGTCGTTATGAACAGAAAGACCTGTCCCGGAAACTGGGAAATAAATATGGTTGGACTATGCGGATGCCCAGCGATTACCAGATTATTCACGAATATCCAAAGCGGAATTTTGTCTGGTTGGGCCGGGCGTTACCTTATCGCTGGGTTTCGGTTTCCTGGGCAAACGGTATTAAAACTGAATGGCTGACTGCGAATGGCCTTTTCCAAAAGCGGGAGGCGATTGGCAGTCTCTATGGTCAGATCAAAACCGAGAAACGGTTTCTGGGGCATAAATTTGTTGAACTCAGTGATTGGAATGCACTGCGCATGTGGGGGCTCTGGTATCATGAAGAAGAGGCGCGGGGCGGTCCGTTTATGACCTATGCCTTTTACGACAAGAATAGTGATAAAACTTATATAATCGATATGCTGGTCTACTCACCGGGAGAAAAAACCGTGAATTATATGCGGCAGATGGAGATAATAGCCCGGACCTTCCGGACTACGAGTGAGGAAAACTAACTGGCAGCTGAATGGGTCAGATGCAGAATTATCAATTGCCTATTGATGCAAGGGCATGTAAATTAATTTGGAGTCAGTGAGGAAATGTCGAAAATATCAATAATTGTGGGAAGTACCTCGGATTTAGCGGTTCTGGAATCGGCCAAACAGTATTTGGAATTTTTCTATCTCGACCATGATATACGGGTACTGTCGGCTCATCGTCAGCATGACGAACTGGTGGATTATGTTCACAATGCCGAAAAAAACGGAACCCAGGTTATCATCGCCTGTGCCGGTATGGCCGCGCACCTGCCGGGAGTTGTTGCGGCGATTACGAATCTGCCGGTTATTGGTGTCCCTCTTGATGCATCATCACTAAGCGGTATGGATGCCTTACTGTCGATTGTCCAGATGCCCAAAGGAATTCCGGTGGCAACGATGGCTATTGGCAAAACGGGTGTCATTAATGCAGTGGTTTATACCGCTAAAATTCTGGCCCTGAATGATTCAAACCTTCGGGCAAAACTCGACGAATTTCACAATAAAGGATCAAAATTATAAAACAGATGAATATTCTGATTACTGGCGCAAATGGAATGCTTGGTGAAGAGTGTGTCAGGAAACTATCCAAGTCTCATACAATTACAGCATGCGATCTGCAGGACGGACTGGAATACAACGGTTCGGCGGTTTATCAAAAATTGGATATTATCGATCAAAAAGTTGTCAAAGATATTGTTGAAAATGTCCAACCGGAACTGATCATTAATTGTGCCGCTTATACCGACGTGGATGGTTCCGAAATCAACCGTGAAACCGCCTGGAATATTAATGCCGGCGGTGTTCGAAATCTGTTATCGGCAATGGCTGGAATCAATTGTATGCTAATCCATATTTCCACGGATTATGTTTTTGACGGTAGTTCCGGGCCCTATGCTGAGGATCAACCCACAAAACCGATCAATTATTATGGGCAGACTAAACTGGATGCTGAGAAATTGATCCAAAAATCCGGTCTTCCCTGGGCAATAATACGCACCAATGTATTGTATGGGAACACTACCGTACAGAAAGCGAGTTTTGTTCGCTGGGTGGTTGAGAAGTTGCAGCGCTTTGAAACGATTTCGATTGTGAACGACCAGTTCGGCAATCCCACCTGGAGTTTTGGGCTGGCCGAGGCGATCCAGAAAATAATCGATAAAAAAGCGACCGGCTTATACCATTATGCAGGAAAAGATTATATCAGCCGCTTCGAGTTTGCCTTGAAAATCGCCGGTGTTTATGATCTCGATCCGATGCTGATTCGAAAGACAACAACCCGGGCATTGAAACAAATAGCGCCCCGGCCATATAAAGCCGGATTAACCTGTGAAAAAATTAAGAAAGAACTAAATATTCCATTTTATTCGATCATCGAATCACTCAATAGGATGAAGGGAAACAGCTAGTGGAATCAGTCGTCATCATTCCGACATATAACGAAAAAGAGAATATTAAAACGGTAATCGAAAAACTCGAAAATCTGAATATCGATCTGGACATCCTAATTATTGATGATAATAGTCCGGACGGGACACCAGCGATTATCAAGGAGCTACAGAAGTCCCACAAAAATATATTCATGATTGAACGTCCCGGCAAAATGGGGCTTGGGACCGCCTACGTGAAGGGATTTCGCTGGGCGCTGGATAAGGGCTATCAGTATATCCTGGAAATGGATGCTGACCTGTCTCATAATCCCGAGGATGTTCCCCATTTGATAGACGCTTGTAAAAAGGGCGCTGATCTGGTAATTGGCTCCCGGTATTGCGATGGTGTCAATGTTATAAACTGGCCGATCAAGCGGCTTTTATTGAGTTATGGCGCGAATCTGTACACCCGGATTATCACCAGGATGCCGGTCAAAGACGCTACCGCCGGTTATAAATGTTTTAACCGTAAGGTGCTTGAATCCATTGACCTGGACCGGATTAAATCGTCGGGCTATTCGTTTCAGATTGAGATGAATTTCCGCGCCTGGAAAAAGGGTTTTAGTATTTCGGAAGTGTCTATCATTTTCATTGAACGGAGTGAAGGTCATTCTAAAATGTCCAAAGGCATTGTTTGGGAAGCGGTTTTTATGGTTTGGAAACTGAATTTATTAAGTTGGTTGGGAAAACTGAATTAATGAAAATCTCGGTTATTATTGTCAGCTATAATGTGAAGGAATTTCTCCAGCAGAGTATTTTGTCGCTGAAGAATTCCCTCAACGGCATCAAGCACGAGATCATTGTCGTTGATAACAATTCCGTCGATGGGACAACTGAAATCATCAAATACAAGTTCCCTGAAATCATTTTAATTGAAAATGAAGACAATCGTGGTTTCGCAGCCGCCTGTAATCAGGGTCTGAAAGTGTCTTCCGGTGAATATCTGCTGCTCCTGAATCCGGATACGATGATTCAGGAAGATACGATTTCAACCATGATCAATTTCTTTGAAGAAGTACCCGATGCCGGTGCTGCAGGTTGTAAGATATTAAATGCAGATGGCTCTTTGCAGTTGGCCTGCCGGCGTAGTTTCCCGTCACCGAAGGTTGCGTTGCCCAAAATACTGGGATTAAGCCGGCTGTTTCCGAAAATTAAACTTTTTGGGAAGTATAACCTGACTTATGAAGATCCCGATGATTTGATTGAGGTTGATGCGGTAAGTGGCTCCTTTTTGATGTTCAGAAGAACCGTATTTGAGAAAATACTGGGGCTTGACGAGACATTCTTCATGTACGGTGAAGATCTTGACTACTGCTACCGGATCAAGGAAGCCGGCTGGAAAATTTATTATGTTCCCGATACGAAGATAATTCATTACAAGGGCGAAAGTGCCAAACTGGCCAGCTTTGACAATTTTATTACCTTTTATCGGGCGATGGATATCTTCGTCAAGAAGCATTTCAGTAAAAGTTATTCATTTATTTTTGATATTGTCTTGCGAATGGGCATCCTTGTACGTGGAATAATCTCGCTCCTCGGACGCTTTTTACGTAAACATGTTATTCTGTTTGTGGACGGTCTGGCAGTTACCGCGGCAATTCTGTTAGCCCATTTTCTGCAACCCTATCCAGTCAGTGATATGTCCCTGGTTTTTTCAATGTTGATTTTCTATTTGTTGCTCTGGCTGGGAACGGGTTATGCAATCGGTCTGTATGAACGGCGTGATCTGTCTTATTCCCGGGCTGCGATTGCATCGGTGCTCAGTTTTATCGCATCACTGATTTTCAATCTGGTGTTCAAGGGTTTTATTTATTCCCCGCATCTCTTGATCTGGAGTTTTTTGCTGGTCATGTTGTTCTTGCCGGGCTGGCGAATATTTTTACTGTATCTGCAACGTCGCCGAATCATCTCGCCGAAATCGCCCTTGTCGCGGGCACTTTTATCCCGCAGGACTATTATCGCCGGAACGGGTAGCGAAGGTGAACGAATCGCAAAAAAACTGCAGAGTCATATCGAACACGGGTTTGAGATATTGGGTTTTGTGGATAAAAAGTATGCACTCAAACATACCCTTGGATTTCCATTTTTAGGAGTTGTGAACGATTTGGGCGAAATCATCAGGATTCACAAAGCTACGGAGATCATTTTTACTACCGACGAGTTCAGCAACGATGATATTTTGAATATTCTTGATCGTTTGAAAAAAGTAAGGGTGAATATTAAAATAGTTCCCCAGAATCTGGATTATATCATTGGAAAGTCGAGTGTCGAAAAAATTGAAGACATCCCGCTAATTGAAGTCGAATACAACCTGTACCGGCTGGGCAACCGGTTTTCAAAACGATTATTTGATTTTAGTATATCGCTTTTAGCATTGCTGTCAATGTCATTGTTCATGGTTCCCTATGCGTTGCTGACGGGATATAAGTTCCAGAGACAGCGCTTTCTGGGTAAAGAAGGGATTATTTTTAACGGAGTAATCTTTGCAAAACGAAACGGAAATCATGCCCGCCCCACAATCGTGAGATTCCCATTACTTTTTTCAATAATAACCGGAAATATGAGCTTTGTTGGAAGTGAATTACTGACCACCAATCCGCATATTCGCCGATTACGTTGCAAGCCGGGTTTAACCGGTCTGTTTCAGCTTCAGGAAACCCATCGGCCTGATGAAATTGATAAGCAGAATTATGAACATTACTATATGCAGAACCACTCATTGTTTCTGGATGTTGAGATAATTTTAAAAGCACTATTAAATATCTAAACGGAATATTATGGCAAAACTAACGCTTGAATTTGAAAAACCTATATTGGAACTTGAGCAAAAAATCGACGAAATGCGCGAGCTCTCAAGAGTGAACGGCGTGGATCTGATTGACGAGATTCAGAAACTCGATGAAAAACTCAATAAACTGGTGAAGCGAACCTATTCGAACCTCAATCGCTGGCAGCGAGTCCAATTAGCCCGGCATCCGGATCGTCCATACACGCTGGACTATCTGGATAAAATGTGTTCTGAATTTATTGAAATTCACGGGGACCGGCATTTTGCCGATGACAAATCAATAATCGCCGGATTCGCGACCATTGAGAAGCATAAGGTTGTTGTTATCGGTCATCAAAAGGGGCGCAATATCAAAGAAAATGTCTATCGCAACTTTGGTTCACCCCATCCGGAAGGGTACCGCAAAGCTTTACGGGCGATGAAACTGGCTGAGAAATTTAACAAGCCTGTTATATCATTTATTGACACCCAGGGTGCTTATCCCGGAATCGGTGCTGAAGAGCGAGGCCAGGCGGAAGCGATTGCCCGGAACCTCTTTGAAATGAGCCGCTTACGAACACCTATTCTCATATGTGTTATCGGCGAAGGTGCCAGCGGCGGCGCGCTCGGAATCGGAGTGGGCGACCGTAATATCGTGCTGGAAAATACCTGGTATTCGGTCATCAGTCCGGAAGGGTGTGCGTCTATCCTGTACCGGGACGCCGGAAAAGCGAATATCGCGGCCGAGTCGATGAAAGTAACTGCACAAGACCTTTATGAACTCGGTGTGGCCGACGAACTAATTACTGAGCCGGATGGCAGTGCTCATCGTAACCCGGATGCGACGGCTAAAAAATTAAAAAGTGCCATTCTCAGAAATCTTGACGAACTCTGTGCAATACCGGCGGATGAACTGGTCCGACTTCGTATTGAAAAATACTCAAAAATGGGTAGCTGGGACGAAGAATAAATAAATATTAATCTGTTGTTAACATGTTTCATTTTTGAGTAGATATGCCCAACGAATTTATTTTTTTCCTGATGATTATTGTCGTACTCAGTATGACCTTGTTTATGTTTCGAATGGGCAAAACCTGGTTGTACGCCTATATAGCGGTATGTATCGTTTTGGCCAATATTTTTGTCACGAAACAGTTTACCCTGTTTGGCCTGAGTGCTACAGGAGGAAATATTACGTACGGGGCAATTTTTCTGGTAACCGATATGCTCTGTGAGCATTACGGTAAGGAGGCGGGACGAAAGGCCGTCCTGATCGGTTTCTTTGCGGCGGTTTTTTATTTGATAACATCTCAATTCATCCTGCTGATAAAACCATCGGAATACGATACTGTTCATGAGGGTATGAAGGCTATATTTTCATTTGCACCTCGCATCGTTCTGGCATCGATGATCGCATACCTGGTTTCGCAGTTTCATGATATCTGGGCGTATCACACAATCCGCAAAATTACCAATAACCGGATGCTCTGGCTGCGAAATAATGCCTCCACCTGGACAAGTCAGCTGATCGATTCAATTATCTTTTCACTGATTGCGTTTGTCGGAGTTTTTCCCATGAAGATTGTCCTGCAAATTGTTCTCTCGACCTATCTCCTCAAAATTATTGTAGCGGCCATCGACACCCCGTTTTTATATCTGAGTTACCGGTTTTTACCCGATGATTTGCTCCCAAAACCGGAAGTTCGTGAAATAAAATAAATATAGTCCGGGGATAGTAATGATTTTCTCTTTCGTGAAGTATCATTAACTTTAACGCTATGAAAAGCGGAATTTTTATTACATTTGAAGGAATTGACGGTTCCGGTAAAACAACTCAGATAACTGCGCTGATTCAGCATCTGGACGAGGCCGGAATTCCTTATCAACTGTTTCGGGAACCCGGGGGTACGGGAATTGGCGAAAAAGTTCGGGATATCCTTCTGGATAAAAATAACGATAGTATGCTGTCCATGACGGAACTGCTGCTTTATTCTGCCAGTCGGTATCAGTTGACAAAAAGTCAGATTATTCCGGCACTTGAGTCGGGAAAAGTTGTCATCTGTGACCGGTTTTACGATTCATCTACCGCCTATCAGGGATATGGGCGCGGCATTGATCTGGATTTTATTATGCGGTTAAATGCAGCCGCAACCGATTCATTGGTTCCCGATAAGACGTTTATTCTTGATATTTCACTGGAAGAACGACATTTACGACTCGATAATAAAAATCTGGATCGACTGGAACAGGAAGCCCTGGATTTTCATAAAAGAGTACATGACGGGTTTCTTAAAATGGCGGCAATTGAACCGGAGCGCTTTATCGTTCTCGAAGGCAACCGAAACCCGGAAGAGTTATCAAATGAGATATGGGAAACTGTCAAAACATTGAAGGAATTAATAAACAAATGAATAAAAGTAAACTCAGAAACAGTATCATTATCGGCATACTGCTGTCTGTCACAATTATATTTGCCGTCGGCAATTCGGATATATACAAAGAAATTTCCATCTCTATTCGCCTCTATAATGAGGTTTACCGGCAGCTCTTTACGAATTATGTGGACCCCATCAAGGCCCAGGATTTTACCGAGAACAGTATTCGCGAAATGATGAAGGAACTGGATCCTTATACCGTCTTTTTAACAAAAGAAGAAAAAGAGCCTCTGGAGACACTGACAAAAGGAAAATACGGTGGTGTCGGTTTGCGGATAAGCATGCGAAAAGATACACTGACCGTCATTTCTCCGATGGATGGCAGTCCCGCCAGCCGGTCAAATATTTTCCCCGGGGATCAGATCATAAAGATTGATTCGGTATCAACGGTGGGAATGGACCTTGATAAATCGGCACAACTGATTCGTGGTGAGATTGGCACATCGGTCATACTGACTATTCGCAGGCCCGGAGTTCCCGGGTTAAATGAATACACACTGAACCGGGAAAATATTAATATAACCGATGTCAGTCATACAGGGATGCTGAATGATCATATCGGCTATATCCGACTGTCCGGATTTTCGAAAGGTGCCTCTCAGGAGGTCAGGGATGCAATCAGCACACTTCGTAAAGAAGATCGAAAAATGCAGGGATTAGTCCTTGATTTGCGGGGCAATCCGGGCGGACTCCTGGCTGAGGCATTGGCTGTATCGGAACTGTTCACAAATGTTGGCGATACACTTTTACTGACAAAGGGACGGACCCCGATGTCGAACAAAGTATTTATTGCGGAACAGAAACCGTTTTTGCCGAATGATGTAAAATTAGCGGTATTGGTGAACCAGGGAAGTGCGTCAGCTAGTGAGATTGTTGCCGGTGTCATTCAGGACCTGGATCGGGGAATTGTCATCGGAGCGACGAGTTTTGGTAAAGGTCTTGTGCAGACAGTTTTTCGAATTGATAATGATCATTCAGTGAAAGTAACAACGGCAAAATATTATATTCCCAGTGGCCGCTTGATTCAAAAACCCGATTACCTGAATAATCCGAAAATGGTTGAAGACAACATTCCTACTGATACGCTCTTCTACTCAAAGAACAGGCGTACACTTAAAGGCGGCGGCGGCATAGTCCCCGATTTGGAAATAAAAGCAGAATCCCTATCCGATTATTCACGTGAATTATGGCGTCAAAATATGTTTTATTCCTATGCTATTCATTATAAATCCGTCAACGGAGAGATTCCGGTACCGGTAGTAGTTGATGAAGACCTTGTTTATGATTTTAAAAAATTCCTTGAAAAAGACGGGTTCATTTACAATCATAAAAATGAAAAGAAACTCCGGGATATTGAGAAGGAATTATTGAAAGAAGATAAATTTAAAGATTTGATGGATCCTTTTAAGTCAATATACGCAGTCTATGATTCACTGAAAGCCGGTGAATTTGAGGCAAACAGCGAACAGATCAAGCGCGGCCTTGTCAGCGAATTGTCCACACTGGCCGGCGGTTTATCGGAACGGATTAAAAATGACATTAAAAATGACCCGGCCATCGATAAGGCAATCGAAGTACTTTTAGACGGAATTGGCTATAATACCACTCTGGGATACGCAAATTAAAAACGACAGGAGTTAATGTTGATACGGAAGAAAAACCTGAATGTATATCTGCTTATACTGATCGTATTTACCCAGTTATTACTGGCGGATACTACGGATGTTTTTAATCGTGTTAATGAAATATCGCAAACAATAAAAAAACAATATTGTCCGGATAAACGAACTTCCGTCTGGACGGTGACACCGCAATTAATCAACAACCAGTATGTATTAACCGGTGAAACCGATAATAAAACAGCGCGAAGCGAATTTTATCAGCAAATCAATAGAGCATTTCCGGATATTGAATTTGATAAAAATATGCAGCTATTGCCTGACGATGTAATGAATGGTACTATTTTCGCGGTTCCGAAAAATTCGATCGCTATATTGCGGCGCCGTCCGTCTGTTACGGAGGAGATGGTATCGCAGAGTCTGCGGGGTTTGCCTCTGGATATTTTAAAACATAAACGCGGGTTTTACTATGTGCGGACCGATGACGGCTATCTGGGCTGGGTATCCGATGACCGGGTGCATGAAGGCGATAAAACATTTAAAGAAGATTGGATGAGTGCTCCCAAGGTTGTTTATATCGATCTTGAGGGGATGGTTTTTTCAAAAGCATCGGAAAAATCACAGCCCGTCAGTGATGTTGTGATGGGAAACCGGTTTCGGCTGATCAAGCAGGGTCGCAAATGGACGAAAGTCGGCTATCCCGATGGTCGTGAAGGTTACATCTTTTCTAAATCGCTGGAAAAACTGGATGACTATCTCAATCGTCCACTGGATTTTGATAAAATAATAAAAACCGCAAAATCCCTGAATGGCCGGCCCTATATGTGGGGCGCGGCGTCACCAAAGCAATTGGACTGCAGCGGATTCACGCAAACGGTTTTCCGGCAACATGGGTATATTCTTCAACGGGATGCCAGCATGCAGGTGTTCGAAGGGTCAGCCGTTGACACGACAAATTTCCCCGGAAATCTGAAAGCCGGCGATTTGATTTTCTTCAGTCCTTATCCGGACCGTATAACCCATGTTGGATTGTATATCGGCGGCTATGAATTTATCCATTCTTCCGGGCGGGTTAGAATTGACAGTTTCAATCCGGACGATCCCCATTACAATAATTACCGACGACACGGCATTCGGGCTGTCAGACGTATTTCAAAGTAAATTGAACTCTAGATGCATTATCAAGGGAGATTTCGGTCTCCCTTTTTTTATGCAAAATGTTGTTGAAATTTCGTAACGTAATTAATCAGGGATAATCTTATAAATGTAGTCATAAAAAGGAGACAAATTTTGGAAACGAATAAAATTGATCTGAAAAAAGAACAAAAAGTTTCTCTTGAACGACCGCGCTATAATTATTCTCTGGCAGCGAAAATATTCTTTTTCAGTATGGATTTAGTTACCGGCTGGGAAATTACATTGGGAAAGACAAAACTGATTGAAATCCTGGCCGGCATTCCCTACCGTTCATGGGAAATTCGTCAGTACGGACGCATGACTAGAAAGTATAAAGACAGTAACTTTGTTGATAAATCCGGTAAAATCATGGAATGGAGTCGGGAAGCCCAGGATAATGAGTATTGGCATCTCCGGGTAATCAACGAGAAAATAAAAGAGGATGGGATCAAAGACCCCTGGTATTTGTTTCCGTTGGTTCCTTTCATTTTGGTGAGTTTGTATTCATTGATGACTCGTCTCATGGCATTCTTAAATATCAGAAGAGCATTTCTGTTCAACGCTGAATTTGAAGACCATGCCGAGCATGTTTATGCAAAGTTTGTCCTTGATAATCCACAGTGGGAAGATCAGCCGGTGAATAGCGATTTGGTTAAACAGTACGCTGATGTGAAAACCTGGGCCGATGTCTTCCGTCGGATTGGTCTGGATGAGCGGGACCATTTGAATCACAGTTTTGTTTTGTGTGGTAAGCCGGAAAATGTTGTGAAATACGATGGAATGCCGGAATCAATTCTGTAGATTTGCATATTATTAGCCAAATATGTGATTGAGAAAACCAACCTTTTAATATTATATATTTAACGTGATTTCGACGTAAGAACTACAGGGCAGAAAAAATTGTCCAAAAAGGCGATTTGATCTTTTCTTGTCATGTTGAGTGTAGTCCCTGTCTGCCGACAAGGCAGGGAAACATCTTCTTCTCCTGGTTGAGAGATTCTTCATTTACACTCAGAATGACCGGATACTTTTACTTTTTGGACAATTTTCCTGAAAATGCCCAGGAAGATAGATTGATTCGTATATAGAATTCACGTTATTTAAGCAGTTACGTGATTGACATCTCTATTGTTTCTTCTTCAATTATTCTGTACAATAGATCAATAATTGGGAGAAATAAGATGGATAAACGAACAAGCGCTGTATTTAACTGGTTTCCGCGAATTTTGTGTATACTATTTGCCCTGTTCATCAGTCTGTTTGCGCTGGATGTATTTTCTGAAGGACACTCTTTATTAAAATCAATCTGGGCGTTTATTATTCATTTAATCCCCAGCTATATTATTGTGATTACATTGGTGATTTCGTGGAAACGGGAATGGATTGGGGCATTGATATATACTGTTCTTGGAATTGCTTATATTATTATGGCCTGGGGCAGATTTCCAATTTCTGTTTACCTGCTGATTGCCGGACCGCTGTTCTTAATTGGGATTCTATTTGGCTTTCGTTGGGTTTACAAAGGAGAGGATAAATTAAAAAAAGACGCTAAACCCAAAAAGAACCACCACGATCGTGACGACATGACCGGTGAGCATAAATTTGGTGATACCGGGCAAGCGTTCTTTGCAATTCTGTTTTTTATCGTTTGGTTTAGTGACACTTACTTCTTTCGCTACACTACATTTCTAAATGATTTTGTTCCTAATGTAGTCAGGGCTCCGGTTGGTATTATTTTACTGATCATTTCCGGGTATCTGGCGATAACAACATTGTCTATCGTCTTTGGCGAAGTACGCGAGCTACCATGTGTTATTCGAACAGGCGCCTATAATTACAGTCGGCATCCCATGTATTTCAGCGAGGTTCTTCTGTATTTGGGATTGCTGATAATCAGCATGTCGCTGGCTGCAGCGCTTGTCTGGATTCTGGCGATTGGATTCTTATACTATTTGTGCCGTCATGAAGAAAAACTGCTCCTCGACCGTTTTGGCGATGAATACCGAAAATATATGCAGGAAGTGCCGATGTGGATTCCGCGAATAAGAAAGGGAAAATGATGGTTCGGTGCTTACTGATACTCTATCTGTTGATCGCTAATAGTAATGCAGATGAAGCAGATAATAATAGTTCAACTGTATTCCATTCCGGCGGGTTGTTTAAATCCCGGTTATTAATTGAATCATGTATTTCTGATTTTGGTTTTGGCATTGCTAAATCCTTTTGTTTAGCCCTTCAGAAGTGATAAGCGAATATATGTCAATGTTATTTGGATTTTCTAATATTTTTGCAGTACGATTAGCGTAATTGTATATCCAGTAACCATTATCCCCGAACCTTGAATAAAGTATATCTAAATCATCAATATAATCAAAATCACCAAAATAATTATTGTAGGTTTCAGAAATAATAGTTACAAGTTTTTCGTCGAATATTGCAACCATACTTACATAGCACTTATCAACATTTCTTGTTTCAATAAAAACTACTTGCCCATTTCCTATGGGTATTGATTTATAAGTTACATTACCCTCTTTTTGTGGTGGTTTTATTGAAAATAAAAGGTTTGTACCTTTTATGAAAAAAAATGAATTGGAATAATCTCTAATTACTACATAATCATTCTTTGTAAATCTTTCATATTCTTCGTCTGATTCATATTTTTCACCGTCCCTTGGTTTAGAAATATTTAATGTATATTTATCAAATTCTTTATCTAATAATTGAAAACAATATTCAGTGAATTTCTGATAAATTTCATTGATCTGTGGATTTAATCTAAAATATTTATTCAAGTTTAAAACAACGTTTCCATTAAGGATGATTTGTATAGTACCACTCTTATTGTTTTTAGGTTTTAAATCATTTTCACTACAAATTTTCTTTAAATCATTGAATGTTAATGATTCAAGAATCTCTGGTATGTCTGATTTTATGGGGCGAATTAAGATATTTTTATTTATAAACGAGTCTATCGGGACATATTGAAGATATTTAGGTAGGTTAATTCTTTTTCTCCAAGAACCACCCATAATTTGATAGATGGCATATTGAATTTCTTCGCTCGTGATATTACTTAATTCTTTAATCAAATCATCATTAATTCCAATTAAAAATTCTCTAATATCTTTAAGATATTTTAACGAGAAGAAAAGGGGATAACCACTATTAAAAATTGTATTGTTTTGTTGGATATTGGAATAGTTATTATCAACAGTTCGTTTAACTGTGTAATTCCTTGATTGTACATTTGCTTCGCCACTATATGATGTTTTTTTCTTTTTTAATAATAGGTACATGATTACTACTATTACCAAGATAAAAATCAAAAATTCCATTTAACTACCTCCTATGTCAAATAACTTCCGTTTAAGCAATTACCAGTAATATACTAAGCACAGTCATTACTATTGAATATATCATAAAGTACGTCAAAGCAAGCGCCATTCTTTCTTGTGCAATTGTTTGTCTTTCGTTTAGAGATTGCTCAGTAATATTTTCTAATTTCTCTTGTGTGTCTGCAACTGTAATTGTTTCAATATTCTCTTGGGGCACGGTTAATAATGAATCACTATGTACGGCTTCTGTACTGCCATATAATTTTTCAAAACCTTTTTTGTCATAGACACTCGAGTTCTTTTTTGAGTAAATACGTGTAATATCGCTTAGGGGTATGCGAAGTTCGTCTCCGGTTGAATATGAAATAAAAGTAATATACTGACCTTGATATGCTACAAACCGGCCTTCATACTCAGAACCATTTACCATAAAAATTTTTATGTAGTTTTCACCGGGTGAATATTGATTAATTAATGCAGTGGATTGTCTAAAGTATTTTTCTAATGGAATCTGTGAATAGGACACTCTGAACAATCCGATGAGCAAACATATAATGACAATCTTTTTCATTTTACACACTCCAATATAAAAAGTTTGGCCGGGACACTTTTGGGGGAAGCATCCCGGCTTTTATGCCCCCACCGTAAAGATTTATGTTCACCCGGACATTGATTAATCCAGTGACATCCAATCATAAGCGAAATCTTTCCGGTTTTAGATTCCATAAATTTGCCAATATTAACACAATAATAAACCATTCAGATAGTAATTGCAATGGTTTTCTTAGGCTAATCATTTTCATATTGCTATCAATAGAAATCCGTATCCCATTCCGTATCCGGTTTCAGATGACAAAATATACATAAATATACAGGTTTTGGCAAGGG
>Ga0268276_1001760_pt1 | contig 20186 bp, 21 predicted proteins | sample saktaG_4_FD_190145 | JGI IMG/M metagenome (GOLD analysis project Ga0268276, IMG submission 190145) | Saline water microbial communities from Sakinaw Lake, British Columbia, Canada - sak_2010_1_5_45m | ecosystem: Environmental > Aquatic > Non-marine Saline and Alkaline > Saline ... | reverse complement strand
TAATAACTCTAAATCTGGAGAAATTTTTTCAGGTGATGGTTATTATAATAATGGGCAAAAGTGTAGCAAAACTTGTTATGATTCTGATAGCTCTATTGTAGGTTATGAACCAAATTCAGCATTACTTTTTGGTACTATTTATTTAGCGAATTTATTTGAAAACAGTTTATTTAACAGTAATGATTTCTGTGATGAATTTGGATTAATATTAACTGAACAAACCTGTCTTACTTCTGGTCTTTCTGATAAAAAAAATCTGGCTTGTTATCTGTTTTATCCTCCAAAGAAATGTGAAAATATGGCTTGTGCTGATTTAAATTCAGAAGAAAGTCAAAGCTATTTAGCGTGTGATCAAAATGAAGGTAATAATAGCCCCTTATCATTTTCATCAATAAATTTTACTTACTATGATAATAAAATAACACAATACGCGTCTTATTGTGCTGATGACCGTTATTTGTCAAAATATAGTTGTAAAAATAATTTTATTCCTCAAAAGGATGAATATGATTGTTTAAATAATTATAATGGTTTGTGTCTTGAAGGCAGGTGTGTTCCCGGGGAACTTCAAACTAACTGTGAAGAATCAACAATAGACTATTTTCACAATGGTTATGTGGATTTACAATATTTAATAGTTACTAGTCCAGTTACAAAAACAATATCTGATACTAGATCCGATATTTGTAATGGTGAACAAATATTAATGGAAGCCAGATGTGATTCTAACAATTTAACAGGTTATACTTATTTAGATTATAACTGTGCCCAAGATGGTGCATCCTGCTACAATGGTGCCTGTGTTTATCCTGATGAATCATTAAAAGATTGTAATTTTTATGGCTCTGTTTTAATTGGTACAGGGTATGACCCTTTTACATATAAGTTCGGTTACTCAATTAATGCTTTTGGAGTATATAACGGTTTTAAAGATGTGTGCCAAAATAACACTTTAATTGAGACAATGTGTACTGGAAATAATTTGAGTTTTTCACCTGTTGATTGTAAGGAATATGGTGAAAATTATATTTGTAAACAAGGGGCCTGCATCGAATCTGATGAAAATAATATTTCTTGTGAATATCTGTTTTCAGATATATTATATACAGATGCTTTAGGTAACCAAACCACTTATGATATAAATTCCTGCCTAAATGATTCTACTTTGATATCAAGATCTTGTGGATATAATGCAGATAATAAACCTGTTGTAGTTGAAAATAATATTTTTTGTAATGGGGGACAAAAATGCGACTCTGGGGCCTGTATAACCCCCTATCAAGAATTTTGTGAAGATGATGATGGTTTAGATTATTTTAATAAGGGCTCAATTTCTTGGGCTGGAATCGGTGATACCTATCTTTCAGGCGAATTTGATTTTTGTAGTAATAATCAATCTCTAACGGAAAGAACTTGTAATGGCAACGTCCCTGATTATGAAACCATTGATTGTAATAGTTTTGGAGATAAGTATGTTTGTAGTAGTGGAAAGTGTTTAGAAGAAACAGGCCCTTACTGTGAGGAGCAAGGAAATACACTAACATATGAATCTTATTATGTATTATACCCTAAATATGATATTTGTGATGGTATGAGTTTTGCAGGGTATATAGCCACTTCTTATTCATCTATTCTTAGAGATTATTTTTGTACTAACTCTCTGGATTCTGCCTTTGATTTAGAATATGTATTATGTGATGGAATTTGTGGTTTTAAATTCGCAAACCAAGATGGAAATCTGATTTTTTTAGGCTCAGAATGCATTTTACAAAGTCAACTACCTAATAGTGATTATTATTATTATCCAATAGCGATTACTAGTCTTACTGCTTATCTGCAATATGTTGCGGAAAATGGGGAGATTTCTTTAGAAGATTATTTAATCCAGGAAGTGTATCCTGGTATGGCTTATTGGTTTAACAAGGACTTGGCTGGAGAAGTTAATGTATGTATTATGCCTTTGTTAAGTAATGGTGTTGAACTTTCTGAACTAAAGACAGCAATACTAAACACAAAACCAGATTATATTGATGTTTGTAATCTGCCCGGAGATTAAAAAACATTTATATTGTTTTATCCCCTTTTATAAAAGATGATACTAAAGAATTCTAAGGGACAGGAAAGTATAGTTTTTGAAGTTCTAATTGCAGTAATCCTTATGACTTTTGTTTTTATTATTGGGGGTTATGCAATGACCTCTTTAAACCAAACAAAATGTTCTAAAGAAGTAGATTCTACAATGAGTCAACTAGCGGTAGCAATAGAAAAAGCAGGATCAGTAAGTATTGGGTCCTATTATTACACTTTTTCAGAAAGCTCGTGTTTTAGAGACAATAATACAACCTATATTCTAAAAGAAGAAACTTCAGCGCTTTGCTCATCCTATTGCCCCGGATCGACCCAATGTTATTTATTAAAATATAATAATTCTAGTGACCCGGTAAGCACAGTGAGATATAAATGTGTAAATATCTCAAGATATGTGACTTTTAATGGGGGTAGCTGTACAAACCCTCCGGATGCGGGCTATGAAACCTTGCCAGGATTAACTTTTTCATCGGGAAATTATATATTTGAATCTTACTCTCTGGGTAACCCTGAAATTTGTATTTATATAAAAAAGTGATTTTATGCTTGACTTTATAATATCTAAGATTGGAATGCTGCTTTTTGCACTGGCTGTGGCATCTGTCCTAATATTCTTTTCTTTAGGTATGAAAGAAATGTTTGTTGCTGAGCAAGGGCGAGAAATAGCAGCATCAATTATAACTCAAGCAAAAGGTCTGTCAGAAATTGATGCGCTTTGTACATCCTTAAGGCTGACTATTCCACGTTATATTGATGTTTATGGGTCAACAGAAACATTTTCTTTATCTGCAATAAATTATACTTTTAAAATTACAAAAGTACCTCTTGTCGATGGAGAAACAAATACAATTGTTTTTAGCATGTATAAAAAACAAGGCAAAAAAGAAGGAAAACTTTTTGCAGTAAATAGTTTTAATACAACCTCAGAAATAAGATTTGTTGATTCAATATGGCAAATTATAGGCGATACTAATTTAGAGTGGGATCCAACCAGTGCACTTTCAAATGTAATTTATATTGTAAAAAATCAGGAAGCAGGGGAAGAAATTATTTATTTTGTTAGATGTGGATATGATAAGACAAAAGCACAACCATACCAATTATGTTATGATGCTCTTGATAGTTTAAAAACTAATAAGGGGGTTTACTGTGTTCCAACAAAAAAAGACGAAACAGATACTACAGGGCCATAAAAAACAAAAAGGGTTTATAGGAAGACACAAAGTTTCTGAAACGAAACTTTTGTCAGGCCCTAAAGCTTTTTGCGATAAGCAAAAAGGCTTTATAGGTGCAATTGGGGATGACCTTCCTAGCTTGGTGCCGATATTTTTTTCTCTGCTTATTTTCTTTGGGACGTTGTCATATGTTTTTATTACTTTAAATGAAAAAAATACTTATCTTGAAAAATATTTCGAATCAATTTCAGTATCTAAAGAAGCACTTGGCAGTAGTTTCTTTTCAGGATATGCTGAGTTTGAAGAGAGGGTGGCTAGTATCAATACTACTGAAAACTATATTGTGGGTTTAATTTATGATCCAAATCTGCTTGGAAATGAAGGGGGCGGAACAGTAGATACTTTAGACCGCGAGAATTTCATAAAAAGTTGTCAGATTGGAAATAATGAAGAATATATTATTCCATATCTTAATCCAGATCCTTATATTGGGCCTGATGTTTACTATACTGGTAAAGGCGCAGATCAAGATCTTTGTGATTCCAATGTTGTGCATTTTTTTATTCCTAATGATGTTCAATATTTAAATAATCCTACTGATGTAATTGATGCAAAATTTATTTTTAAGAATCAAACCCCTTTCATATATTTTTATCCTGTTGCTCTGTCTACTAGTGAAGGTGTTATAACTGCATACTTGTATGTGCTGGTTTGGTGAATTTATGAAAAATAAAAAAGTTTTTTCAAAAGGAGTATCAAGTAGCATAGCCACGAAGATACGGTCTTTTTGGGCCACTCACCCTTTTCTTAAAAGGGCAGAAGGGCAGGCAGCAGTAACAGATGCATTATTTTTCTTAACAATTATTTCAGTTGTTAGTGTTCTTCTTTTTACAAGTGCAATGAGTTATGGAAAAGGGTTAATGGAAAGTAGTACAGAATATTATGAAAATACTTTTACTGTTTCAGCACTGAAAACTCTTTATGCTGTTGCTGTTCCTTTGGAACCAGATAAATATGACATCTTGGATAGTAACTATAATGATAATTTATTTACTGTTTTGAAAAAAGATTACTTTATTTCTTCAGTAAATGCAGCGGCAGATCCTGCACAGGAAGCTATGCTTGATATAAATACTCAAAAAAAGTTAATGGAATCTTTAAAAAAAATTATGGCTCCTCTTGATAAAAGTAAAAATTATTTATTTTATATAAACATTCCTGAAGATGTGTCTGGAAAACAAAAAATGATATTTGTTGGCTTAGTTACTTTTAGAGATAAATATGACTCTTATACTGGCCCAAACCCAAAAACAACTTATCTTTGTGGGCCTAATCCTGGAAAACCTAGTACCTTAGCACTTGATGATATACAACTATATTTGAAAAAACATAGTTTAGGGCAAAGATTTGCAGAAGGAAGGCTGAGTTTATTAGTAAAAAGTGGTGTAGACGATAAATTAATTATTGCACATACTGGTCTTATTTCATGGACTGCCTCTCCTGATTTTGATCCTAATGATAATCCATATGATGAGAAAATAGGCGAATTATTAAATGAAAGATGTTGTAAATATGTTGATGTAAGTGATGCAATAGATTGTAGTAGTGTTTCTCAACCAGACTAACAATTATTTTTTGTCAAGAAACCATTTTTCAAAGAAATTTTCTTTCAAAAAGGAAAAATGTTTCAGGAGCTGAAACAAATTCCTTTTTTGGAATTTATTTCTTCTCAACTTTCTTTTTTTCAGTAGGAAGATCAAGATTTAAGTTTAAGTCAAGATCTTGAAGATCGGCATTGTTTATTTTTCCTTTTCCACCAAAGTTAGATAAATCTAAATTTAAATCAAACCCCGCACTTGTTGGAGTAGTTGTTTTTTCTTCAGTATTTTCTTTTTTTATTTTTTCTTCAGCTGGTTTTTCTTCATCTTTTGGAGCCATCATTTTTTTAACTTCTTCATCTCTGGCAAGTTGAGCAAAAATATTATCTACTACCTGGTTTATTTCTTCTCTTTTGTCAGGCTCTCTGTTGTGTCTATCTCTGAATCTTCCAACCTCTTCTTTAGTAAGTCTCTCAATTTCTTCTCTTGGTTTATTTAATTCGGTTTTATCTTTTACTTGAGTATATATTACATCAACAATATTATCTTGCACAGTCCCGGATGAATTGGATTTTTCAGATTCTATTGATTTTAATCTTTCTCTGTAATGTCTTGAACCATCATCAGTTGTATTTTGTACACTGCTACTTGCTTCTTCTGGTTTATTTGTATCTCTATAAAATCTTCTAAGTCTTCTGGGAACTTGAGTAATATCTTTGTCTTTATTATTTTGAGTATTTTCTGGTTTTTTTTCAGTTATAGCAGGTATGTTGGTTGTAGGTTGTACAGTTTTTCCTATTTCAGGGACAACAGGTTTTGTTTCTATATTATCTGGTTTTTGTTGCTCTTTAGCTACTTCGACTTCTGTTGTTTTTGGCACCTGTTCCTTCATTTTCATAATCAAATTATCAACCTCACTAAAATCATTTTCTTCTTTTTTTTCAGAAATTGCATCCAGATTTGCTGCTGAGTCTTCCACTTCTTCTTTTATAGTCATTTTTTCTGGCTCTTTTGTAATTTCTTTTGGGTTATTTTTTTTACTATAAAGGATATTAACTACTTCTTTTGCTATTTTTTGTGAGTATCCCTCAGAAGTAACGGCATTAATAATTTCTTCTTTAGAATAAATATCCTTGTATTTTCCAAGGAGTTCAATTAATTTATCTATTTCTTTTGAGACCACGTTAACACCCAAATACCTTAAAAGCTATATATAAATAATAGTTAACTATTTAAAGAATATTTGTGTCTTTATATTGGTATTTATGGCAATTACATTTTCAGGGGTATTTTTTTCTGTTTTATATTGGCTAATTTCTGCGGCTGTGCTGTTTTTTATTATTTTATTTTTAGGCCATTTTTACCAACCTTTTAAAAAGAAGGTAAACATTACTGAAGTTTATTCATTGTTTTTATTTTCTGCAATAGTAGATTATATCCTTTTCATAATAATCTATTTACTTCCTTTGATTTTTGGAGTTAGGTCTGATTTGGTGGGGCTCTATGATGTGTGGTACATGTATGTTTATGTTGTTTTTATAATTCTATTAAAATTGTTGCTTTATTCAGTACTGTTTACTTTGATAATACAACCAGTAATACTTTTAAGCTTATTTTTGTATGAAAAGTTTATTAAAAAGAATAGCGAAATTCTTTCAAAATTTTATGTTTCTGTAATAATTTCGTTTTTGGTAACTTTTATTTTATTTTTGTTTCCTTGGATTCTTGGGGGATTTATTGCAATGGTATTTTTTTAGGTGACTGCTATGGATAGAAAACTTTTGTTCATGTATTTTATTATTTTTAATATGCTTTTTTCTACTATGGCTTTTGCATATAGTCCCACAACTGTAGATAGTAGTGTGGCCTGTAGAAATGAAAAATTAAGCCCTGAAGAAATAAACATTCTTTGGGATAACTATCTCAGAACAGGGTTTACTCCAACAAATATTTATTCAGGAACCCCTGAAGAACTGAAAGCAGAAGAAAAAACAAAAATAAAAGAAGAACCAAAAGCTGGTGAAGAAGGGTTAATACCAAGTATAATGAATATGGCTGGTGATAAGGCCATTGCAACTGTTGATATAGATACTGGAAAAAAAGTATCCGAAGATGCTCTTTGTTTTACTAAAGTAATTTCTGGTGATTATGCCTATGGTGGGATTTTATCAGATTCCCTAAGAGTAGGGCGATGTACAGAAGATACTCCTGGTTGTTCTGTATCAGGAGAGGGTTTACAATTTAAAAATACTGAAGGTGCATTAAAAATTTACTGGGAAGGAGTAAAAGCTATTATTGGTCTTGGTGAGGAAAAAACACAGCCAGGCTCTTATCTTGCAGGTCCAGTAAATACTGAACAACTTAAAGAACAAGAAGAAGTAGTATCTGCGTTTGGTACGTCTGAAGCTGTTGAAAGTGCAGATGGTACTGCTGCAGAAAGTGATTTGGCCAGCACAGGTGCCGCGAGTAATGAATTAGAATTAATGAAAGTAAATCACGAAGCACAACCTAATGCAATGAGTAGCCTTTGGGTTGATGATATGTCTGCAGAGTTTTTGATGTTATGTAATAATCAAGATTCAGGAAACAGATGTAGAGTATTATTGTATTCTTTTTTTGATAAATATTACAATTCTTATTATTCTGGTGGTTTAGTGGTAGTTGCGGGTGGCCCGGTTGCGTGGGGTGCAACAAAAAAACTTTTTGGAGGTATTTCTGCATTTAAATATGGTGGAAAAATAACTACTGGAATAAAAAAAGTGACGGATCCAGTAAAAGAGTTTATGACCAATACCTGGTATAAGCTAACTGAAAAAGATTTCAAATATTTTTCATCTAATGTGTTAGGAAAAACACAGGCAGCACTAAAGCACGGTGGAATTGGTGATGGATTAAAAGTTCTTGGAGATAATGTTTATGAAGCAAATACAAGCAAGGCTATTGCTGCTGCTCAAAAAGAGCTGGTTCCTAAACTGACGACTACTGAGTCAAAAGAAGCAATAGGGGCAGTTTTAGAAGCAAGAGCATCAGCAGCAGAATATGGTAAGGGATATTTAAATAGTCTTAAGAATGCAGCCCCTGAATATAAATTAAAGGCTGCAATGCAAGCAGGAGAAAATGCTCCTGCTCTTTTAGGGGCGGAAATGAACAAAGCATTTTTAGAAAAAAATTATGCTGGTTGGATGTATGATTCTGCTGGCGCAAAGGCTATTAGTTCTGTACCCATTACTGATAAAGTTGCAGCAGAAGGTTTTTTAAAAGGAAATTTAGACCCTGCAAAAATATATAAAATGGTCCCTGGGCAAAGTCAAGGAAACCATGTAATTGGCAATTTAAAAAATTTTATGCAAAACCACGCGGGCTCAGATTTCATAGTAGATATTGGTGGTAATCCAGTAATACTTAATGCTGGTACTGTTGATGGTATAGTAGCACAAGCAGGAAAAGAAGGTATTACTGAACTGGAAATAAAGGCTGGTAGTAGATTAAATATTGATTTTGCTGAGTTTGGGGGTTATGATGGTTTTAGCAAAAAGTTTGCTAAAGATTATTTTGATGATGTTTCAAAAAAATATAGTGTTGCCGCAACAAATTATCAAGCAGTAACAGAGGCCTTACAAAGTGCAAAGAAAATCCCTACAAGAAGCCCAAATGCAATGAAATTCATGATGAATGTTATGAATGGAAAAGGTGGAGCAGCGGGGAGTTTTATATTAAAATATGAAACAATACCAGCATTATATTGGCTTGCAAAAACTAGTGATTCAAGTCCAATAAAAGCATATATGATAAAAGACCAAGATATTACAAATGTAAAAGCATACACAGGGCCTGACGCAATTTATGCAGGTGCTTATATTGATGTTTTCGCAAAAGAAGGTAGTGATAACGGGGATCTATTTAACAAAGCCCTGAAATATACTTTGTTCCCTTTAGATTTATTTAGTAAAGTAGCTCCAACAGCAACAGGGTATCTTAAATCATTTTTCGGTCACCAATTTAGGGATACTCCGGGGGGTGTAATTATTTATAATGAGGCCTTAAAGTGTACAACTGCCTCTTGTTTTATTTCATTAACTGGTAGTAAAAAAATAGTAAATGCAGGTGAAGTAAATTTAAGGACAGATAGTTTGCTTATGAGTGGAAAATCATTACAAGGGACAAAAAATTATTTTGTAGAATTCCCTGATTCTGATGTTTACAAAAAAACAGGTCTTACTTTAGGGGCCTTTGTTCATGGTATGAATGTAGTGGGAAAGCAGGGGGAAATAAACCTAGCATCTGCTGCAGCAAAGAAGGAAGATTGTTTAACTAAGTCAAAAGAATTAACTATTGCTGGGGTGCCTGTGGGAAGTATAATGGCTTCAGATGCTGATCCTGCAAAACTTGCGATGCCAATAGGTATTTTTGAGAATACAATTGGGTTTGTGCTTCCTGGTCTTCCGGGATTGGGAGTTGGTATTGCTGTAAGTCTACTAATACAGGATGATATTCAGGAACAAATTGGAGAATGTGTAGACACTATTGATGGGTATTATGTAACTTATTCTTTAATACCGTATAAACCTGAAGAAGACAATGGTATTATGTCAAAAATTAAAGAAACAGTTTCAGAAGGAAAAGAGCAAAAACCGTCTATGCTTACCGATACAGCTATAGGGAAAGTTGCTGATAAAATAAAAGACCAATTTAGTTCAATAATACAAGATAAAACACATGAAGGTATTCAGATAAACTTGGATACAAAAGGAAAAACAAGCCAATCTGTATCTCTTGAGGATGTATTTTTGATTTGGGAAGGGCCAAATGCAAGCCAAACAAATCTGAAATACAAGGACACCGGAAAACTTGCATTAGTAGATAAGGACGGAAATGCAGCAATTATGGATTTTGATAAAGGTACTTTTACTATTAATGGAGAAACTATAAGTAATCCAGATATTGTTAGATTAATGGAAAAAGATAATCTTGGGCCATTTATTGCAATGCCTGTGGTAGTAACTGTAATTCCTGCAATAAGTTCGGGAGATATGTTCGAAGCAAAGACAAATGGGGACTTTGTTGTAAAAGACCCTGGGATGCTAGATTGTATAAGGCAAGGAGTATTTGAACAAACTGGGCAGGAAATGACTGGTAGTTCTTTGTTTGAGCATATGGGACCTGTGACCCAGATGTTATTGGAAAATGGGCAAACTGTAGCTCCAACTTTAATAGGTTCAAGCAGTTATTTTGAAATTTTGGGAGGATCTACGGGTCGTGTTACTTTGTATAATTCAACGCTTACTGTTACAAAAGATAGATCAATAATTGTTAGGAATGCAAAAGAAACTAATCAATATGATAAAGTGGTGGGAATTGCATTTGAAAAAGGGTCAATACTTTACAAACCAGAAACAAATGAATTTATTATGTGGATAAAGATTATGGCAGAAATGGATGGAAAGTTTGTTTCTAGTATGACTCCAACACACACAACACAAATAAATGAAGAAACTGGTTGTGAAGAAGATGCTTTTGATTTGAAATTAGCTCCTTTGCAAGGGGATGTTACTGCAGCAGAGGATGTAGACAAGATGAATACCGCTTTAGAAAAAGCAGGGCCATTCCAATACTTTAAAACTCCAGAGTACACTATTATGTTTTATGCGCAGATGGTGGATGGTGTTTGTAAAAGATTTATGAAAGTGATGGATAAAGACGGCAATGTAATAAGCGATTCAGAGATAACAAGTATAACAGCAACTCCTGATGGTTATGAAATTACAACAGCAGATGGTAAAACACACGATATAGGCTTTTCTGCTGAAAATGGGCAGCCTATGCTGACCTTTGATGGACAAAAATCTCCTTTAACAATAGCACAAGGAAAAGATGGTGCTTTCTTTTATGACCCTAGTACAGGAAAATGGTATGTTGATAATGCCCAATTACTGCCTATAGATGATGACTTTAAGAGATTAGGGTCAAACACAGTGGGGAATTCTAATACTCCTGGAGGTAACCCAATAGAAGGTGGATTAAACCCATCAAGTGGTTCAGGCTCAAGTTGGGATATTCCATTAACTGATGATTGGTTATTATACGGCTTAGTAATGTTATTTAGTGGAATGTTTGTGTATTTGATTTCAAGAAAGGACGAATAAAGGGGCATAAGGGATAATATGAAATCTATAACGCGATTTAAAGAAAAAGTAAAAACTTGGCGTGCTGAAAGAGTAGAAAAAAAAAGTCTAAAACGAGCCCAGGCTTTACAAAGATTAGATGAGTTAGGTAAGTTGCTTGATTATTGCTCAGAAGCACCTGTATGTAGAAGAATAAGTGCAAATTCTAAGCTTATTTCTGAAGCAGAAACTCTAAGTAAAAAATTGTGGTGGATGGGATTAAGAAAAGAAGCCAGACAAGCACATGGAATTGCAGTTACAGGTGCAATATTTTATTGGGTAAACAATTTGGGGAACCATCCTATAAATTTTTCTTATGAGCAACAAGAAGAAATTTTAAAATTTCTTTTGCATAAGGGGCCAAGACCACACGGCTTATAGTAATATTTCTGTTAGTCTAAATAATATTTGGGCCATTATACTCTTTTTCTTTTGATTCTTTTAACTGGTCACTAACTGCGTTTCCCAGTTCTTTGGATTCTTCCAATAGTGGTTTTGTGTCTATATTTAAATCATACATTTTGTTTAGTACTACTATTGCCTTGGCTGCAGCATCATAATTTTTTCTTGCTGTAAAAGGCACTAAAATTAAATAAATTGGGAACTCTTTCTCAAGAATAAAGAATTGTGCTCCTATTCCAGCAGTAATCCCTTCTTTGATTTTTTGTATTTTGTAAGTATCTAAATATTCTAAATTCTTTTTATTGTTGGCAACACCATAAACAGCTCCATTCTTGTTGTCAATAATTCCACCAATGGAAACAATTCTTGCCATTTTTGCTTTCTTTGCCCAGTTTAAAACAATGTTACAATATGACTTCAGGTCCTCTTTCTGAATTACTTGGTCTGAAATAATACAGATTAACTTATGCTTGTGTGATGCGTACGCCCTTATTGGCTGTTGTGGCAAGCCATTCTCAATCTTTACTATTGGAGTAGTGTTTTCGTGGTCAAAATGGCCTAAATACTCCATTTTTAGTTTTTCTATTAAATATTTTGTAGTAATAGAACTTACCAAGTCAGCGGAAGGGAATCCTTCGACTAAAGTATAGCCTTTATATGTTTTTTGAGATTTAAAGAACAAACCCATGTAATCACAGTAAATAATGAAGTTCTCTATTTATAATGTTTTTGCTCACAAATAGGTATATAAATATTATCTTATCAAGAGATATATACTAATTAATGAGTGTGATACCGATGACTTTTTCAAAATTATTCAAAAATATAGTTAATAAAGTTAAGAAAAAAACTAAAGATGGCGATTATGATTACAAGAAGATATATTCTGAAAAGCTAATTGCTCTAAGAAAAAAGAGAGCAAGTGTAGTTAAACTGGATAAACCAACTAATGTAGTTAGAGCCAGAGAGCTAGGATATAAGGCAAAAGAAGGTGTCTTTGTTGCTATGGCAAAGGTAAGAAAAGGAACTGGTGGGTTCTCCAGAGTAAATAAAGGAAGAAAGCCAAAAAGAACAGGATATCTGAAATTAACAAGAAAAATCTCAATACAAAGAATTGCTGAGCAAAGAGTTGCCAGAAAATTCCCTAATTGTGAAGTTCTAAATAGCTACTGGGTAGGGGAAGATGGAAAGGACAAGTACTACGAAGTAATTGTTGTTGAAAGAAACCACCCTGTAATACTAGCAGATAAAAAGTACTCTGATATAGTTCTTCAAACTAATAGAGTATTTAGAGGCTTAACTTCTGCCGGTAAGAAAGGAAGATGTCTAGATAAGAAAGGAAACGGAACAGAGAAGAATAGACCATCCATCAGAGCAAAAGGAAGAAAAGCGAAATAGAGCCTTTTCTTTTTCTATTTTTTATTATTTTTTCTTAATTTTTAATACTCTTTTTGTAAAAGGCTAGGCAGAAATAAAAACTTTGACATCTTTATTCTTATTATGATTCGGGATTTTTTAGATCTGTCCTTGAAAGGGAAAAAAGAGGCTGTAATCTATTTCTCTGATAAATATAAGGGGCTTTCTAAAGAAGACCTCTTTGTGGTGGATGTGTCTAAAAACAAAGAAGAAATAAGAAAAATAAATAGTTATAACTGTTATATAGCTGCAAAAGTAAGTTCTCTAAAAGACGTGTTCTTTTGTTTGGATAAGAAGTTTGATTTTATAATTAATCCTTTTGAATATAACAAACTGTTTTTTGATAACTCTACAATTACTATGATGAAACAAGCGAAAATTTATCCTTTGATTTTTATGTCTGATTATTTGAAGTTATCAAAAGGTCAGCAAATAGGGTTTTTGAAAAATGCTTTTTTATTAATTAAGTTAGCAAAAAAACAATCCTTGCCAGTATTTATTTCATCTGGTGCAAAAATAGAAAAAGAAATAATTCCCAATAACCAATATTTGTATCCTTTATTTAATTTTAATTTAGAACAAGTGGATAATTTTTTTGAAATCTTGTCTAGGAAGTGAATACATGAAAAGAAAACTAAATGCTTTGCCATTGTCATTAAGAGAAAGAAAAAGATATCTTCTGTTTTCAATGAATACAGTTACTGATTTTGAAAAAATTATTAATACTTATTTGCGTTCATTTTTTGGGACTTATTTTTTAGCTCAGATGGAATTAAAAATAATAAAATCTTTTTTAAAAAAAGATCAAACTTTGTTTATTTTAAAGACATCAAGAGGAGAACATGAAAAAGTAATTGCTGCTTTGGAATTGTTTAAAGAATCAGAAGGAAAGTATTTGAATTTAAAACTAGAAAAAGTAAGTGGCACAATAAAAACCTTGAAGGATTTCTTAGAAAAATGAGGAACTAGTATGTTAAGAAAAGGCCCTGCAGGAAAACCAAGAAAAAAAGATGTGCATTTTGTTTTTAAAGCGCACGCCCCTGGAGAAGTTTATGAAACAAGGATTCCAGATGCAAAAACTTATATAGTTGAAGAAGTAAGGGGGGAAATTCGTCCGCGTACTGAAAAAGATATAAGCAAGTCTGCACCTGCCGAAGTATTTGGACGTACAAGACGTGAATTTTTGCTTGGCTTGGTTCGTAGCGGAAAAATAGTAAAAGTTGGAGAAACTTTTAAACTAAGGGAAATGCCAAAATATAGACTGCTTGCTTGGAAGGTAAGAAAAGCAGAGGAAAAGTTAGGTGCAGAACCAAGTTTAAATTATGTTAAAAACTTTTTTGTTTCTGAGGCTAATTTTATCCGAGAAAGGCACCGTTTAATACGAAAGACAATTAAAGAATCTTTAAAAAATGGCGGTGTAGATGCACAGTATGGTACATTTCATTCTTTATTGTCTCGTGAATTAAAAAGGGAAGGCATTAATAGTAGTAGAGATATAGCCCCAGTAGTTTTTGATTTGGACGGGTTTGTGTTAAGAAAGCTTTTGGCTGGGGCAATACCAACAGATTTAGAATATAAAAAAGGATATATCTCTCGATTATGTGCGACCCTTAACATTCTTGAGGCAATTCTAGGAAAACATGACAGTATGGTTACTGATGCAGACAATCGAGTTTTTATGTTAGTACAAACAACTATGCTAAATAGATGTAGCGAAGAACAAATAAATAATTTGCTGAACTTAAGATTGCCAAGAGAAATTCATGAAGAACTTTGTAGAATAAATGGCTTGCCTCCAAATCCAACAAGAGCAGAATTAGAAGCATTTCTAAATAAGTATTCTGAGCATTGGAGAAGATTACAAAGAGCAGAAGAAAGAAATAGAACAAAGTAGTAATTATATTATTTATTATTTATTTTTTTTGAGTTGATGTTTATGGTTAAAAGAAAGAAGTTAGGTTTGGCTCTTGGTGGAGGGGCAGCAAAAGGTTTTGCACATATTGGTGTTTTCTCTGTATTTGAGGAGGAAGGAATACCAATTGATTATATTTGTGGCTCAAGTATAGGTGCTTTAATAGGTGGGCATTATTCTTTACACAAAAATATTGACCTTCTTAAATCAGATGCATTTTCATTTCTTAAAGAAAATAATTTGGCTGTTTATGATTTTATAAAACCGGGATATAAAGCGAAGATAAATAATATAGAGCTTTTTATGGAGTCTGTTTACAAAAGCAAAAGATTTTCTGATACTTTAATACCTTTTTCTTGTACAGCGGTAAATATAGAAAACGGAACTGTTCTTGATATTTCTGAGGGTCGGTTAATTGATGCTATTTTTGCTAGTATGAGTATTCCCGGGTTATTCCCTCCAAGATTCTTTTGGGGTGCCTGGTTGGTTGATGGTGGGCTATTAAATAACCTGCCGGTTGATATTGTTTCAAAGAAAGGGTATGATGTTGTTGTTGGTGTTGATTTAGGGGATATAGATGCATTAAAAAAAATTGAATCAAAACCAACAAGAGTTGATTGTTTGAAAAGAGCGGTAGTAATTATGGTTGAGGAAATCACAAGCCGTATAAAAAATTCAGTAGAAGATGCAATAATTATAAATCCAAAAATAATTGCATCAGGTCTTAAATTTGACTATGCGGCATCAAAAAAACAGATGAAAGAAGGGGAGACCGCCGCAAGAAAAGTAGTTGATGAAATAAAAAAACAACTGAAGTGATTTTATGCAATTCTTTAAGAAAATAAAAAACTTGGCATACAATAAAAAGAAAAATAATTTTGTCTTGACTTTATCTTCTAAACTCATTTTTTTCTTGGGTTTGTTCCTAATTTCTTTTGTTCTATTATATGTTTTATTTGTTTATTCTGGACTTTACAATAATCTTTCCGGATTTTTTGCACAAACCGTTTACAACCATTTTTCTTATAACTCTGATATTACTCTTGCCGGAACAACTATTGATTTTAAGGCTTTTGAAATAAATATTACTTCTGTTTGTTCAGGGGTTTATGAATTAATTGTATTTCTTGCATTGATTTTTGCCTGCTTTGAAATTAAACTGTGGAAACGTGTGGTAGGGGCATTATTTTATTTTGTTTTCTTTGTTGTTTTTAATTTTATTAGAATGATAACTGTCATTTATTCTTTTGCATATTTTGATTTATTTTCTGTTGATTTGTTGCACACTCTGTTATTTAAATTTGGTTTTTTTATTATTACTTTTTTATTCTTTTTATATTTTTTAATTATTGCGGACTAAAGAAAAAGAAAGGAAATTTGAAATACTGCAATAATTAAAATAATTTTTAGTAAAGGGTATTTATTGAATATAATTAATATGAAAGTAAATATTTTCAGAGGAATAAATATTACTGTGTTGAGTATGAATAGAGGGACAAGTAATAAAACATTTTTACTTGAAATGTTTTTGTAGATGCCAATTATTTTTTTATCTACGTTGTCAACATCTTTTCTGCTTGGCACAGAGTGATAAATAATAGTTAAAGCAAGCCATAAAACTAATCCAAAAACATAAAAAGCGGGCTTTATTTTTAATGTAAAATATATAATTGTTAATGCAATTACATTGCTTAAAATAAAAGGGGTTAATGCAATAATAATTGTTTTCCAATTGTTTACATCTAAATGTTGTACATATGCTTCTTTTAATCCAAATTTTATCTTTGTAACTTTTACCCCTAGTAGAACGCAGGCAATAAAATGTGTTAACTCGTGTATTATTACTCCTGGATAAAATAAAAGCTCTAATATCATTTTAATTCTCTTTTTAATTTAAAATTATTCTATAAATATCTTTTTCTTTTTTCAATTTCGTCCAATTTTTCTGCAATTTTCTCTTTGGTGTTTTCTAAATAACCTGTAAAAATGTATTCCCAGGTTTTTTCAGAAAAGTCTGCTAATATAGTTCCTTTTAGAACAGCGAGATCTGTTGCAAAATCTTCTAGTTTGTTAGAATTAAAAGAGAGCCCAAAATCAAGGAATATAGGTCCATTATCATCAAAGCAATTTGCTTTTGGCAAATTGTTTGAGGACCTAACGCAGTTTGTGGAACAAACCGGCGTTTTGTTAAAAAAAATGTTTTGCGCTGTTAGGTCTCCGTGTATAATTCCTGCTTGATGAAGTTTTGCTATTTCTTTTCCTACTAATAATAACGCATTTTTGTCTTCTGAATGTTCTCTGAGAGGTTTTCCATCAATTTTTGATAAATAAAGTGTGTAATTTTCTAAATCTTCTTTAATTACTTCTGGGCAGGCAACCCCTGCTTCTTTAACTTTTCGTAAAATTCGTGCTTCTGATTTGGTTCTTTGTTTTAAAATTAGGGTATTTAATTGTTTATTTCTATATCTTTTTTCTATCCTTTGTTTTATGATGGTTTCATTATCAAGAAATACTTTTGCTTCTGCTCCCTCATAAATAAGATTAGCCATACTAATTAGTCAGGACATAAGATATATAAAAGGTCATTATGTTGAGTAATATCCTTTTCCATGTTTTCTAATGGTCCAAGCATGTTAGTATAATAATTTCCAAGTTCTTCTTTATTTGCTTCTAGCATTTCTTTTATCGATTTTAGCTTTAATTTCCCTTTGTTGGTGGCTGTTTTTAGGGCGGTTGCCTCTCCCGAGTCACAATCAATACTAATTAGGTTAGGGGTTTCTGATATGAAAATTACTGTGTTTTTGTTTGCAAGGTATGTTTCCCAGTAATCTGCTTCAATTTGTATTGCTGTTTTTATAATTCCGCTTTTTGAATCTTTTTCACTTAAAAGATATGTCTGATATTCAGTTAATTGTGTATCATTGGCATAGTCAGTGATGTTAAATTTTGCTCGTGATTTATCTATAAAGTAGTTAGGATCGCTCTGAAAGCTAGCATAATAAAAGTATCCTGCTACTACAATTGCAATGAAAATAATCAATATTAAAAGTTTTTTACCCATTTAGACCACTAAAAATATACTATGGTATAATATATAAACATTGCGATATAATATAATAAAAGACTCTAATTTTTTTAGAATCAATATTTTCACATAGGAGGATGGTGAGAGTCATGGCGCGAATGCATTCAGGATCAAAAGGCAAATCGGGCTCAACCAAACCTGACGGTAAAGTTAAAGCTGATTGGGTAAAGTTAAAGCCTAAAGAAATAGAAGAAATCATAGTAAATTATGCAAAAGATGGGTTGTCCCCTTCAGTAATAGGAATAAAAATGAGGGATCAGCATGGTATTCCATCAGTTAGCGATATAGCTGGGAAGACAGTAACTCAAATTTTAGATATTCATAAACTAAGACCTGTATTACCTGAAGATCTAGGAAATTTAATACGATCCGCAGTAATTTTACTAAAACATATTAAAAATAATAAAAAAGATATGACTGCTAAAAGAGGTTATCAATTAACAGTTTCAAAAATAAGAAGACTAGCTATTTATTATAAAAATGAGGGCTTGTTGCCAAAGGACTGGAAATACACCGCAGAAAAGGCAGCATTGTTGGTTAGGTGATAATTATGGCTGGAAAACAAAGAGCAGTAGTTGATAAATGGAAAAAAAAGAAAGAGTACTCTATTATCGCCCCAAAACTTATTGGGAGCGTAGAAATGGGCCAAACTGTGGCTGATAAAGATGAAAAAGTAATTGGTAGAGTAACTAAAGTAAATTTAGGACAAATTACAAATCAGTTCCAAAAGAAAAAATATGATTTGTATGTAAGAGTAACTGATGTTCAGGGTTCTAGTGCAAATACAGAATTATTTGCTCTTGAACTAAAAAATAATTTCTCAAGAAGGTTGGTAGGAAGAAGATGTAATAAACTAGACCTTGTTCAATATCTTGATAGTAAAGATGGCCAAAGAGTAAAAGTAAAGGCTCTTTGTGTTACAAAAAGAAAAATAGAAAAAATAAAGGAAAAAGATATTGGAAGAGAGATGAGAAAACAAATTGGGCTGTTAGTTGCAAAAAACAGTTTTGACGACTTCTTTGATTTAGTAGTAAATAAAGATATAGAAAGAGAACTGTCTGCAAAAGTAAGAAATATTGCTGAACTGAGAGGTTGCGCAATAGTTCTTATAAAGAAAATAACAAAAAGGAAGTAAATCTCCTTTTTTCATTTTTATTTTTCGGGGTGTTTTTATGGTCCAAGAAGTTGGTGAAATTTTAGAAATTTTGACTCTTTTACTTTCTGATTATGCTGTGCCAAGAAACATAAAGGCGGTCCTTGAAGACACAAAAAAAATAGTCACGGAAAAAGAAAATGATGTGGTTGCTTTATCTGATGTGGTTTACAAATTGCAAGATATTTGTGATGATATTAACTTACCTATTTCTGTTAAACCTGATCTTTGGATGCTTTTAAGTAAATTGGAAGGCTTAAAAGAAGATAAGAAAAAGAAGAAGTAAAAAATCTAAATTTATTTTTTTATTATTAATTTAAATCTTATTTTTACTTTGTAAATACTATTCATACCTTAATGCTTCTACTGGTTTAAGTTTAGATGCTGATATTGCTGGTAAAAGGCCTGCAATAATACCTATTAAAGTAGAAATAATTATTGCATAAATAATTAAGTCTAAACTTACTGTACCACTAAATGTCATTCTGCCTAGGTTGATATATCCTGCCATTAAACTAGATACCATCCAACCCAATATAATTCCAATAAAGCCCCCCAGGAGCCCAAATAATCCTGACTCTAGTAAAAATAGTTTTATTATTTCAAAATTTGTTGCCCCCAGTGCTTTTAGTATCCCTATTTCTTTTGTTTTTTCTAAAACTGAAGTGAACATGCTGTTCGCTACTCCGATGGCTCCAACAATTAAAGATATAAGTGCGATACCTCCTAAAAATAAACTAAGGGTATCTGTCATAGTACTAATTCTTTCTTGCATTGCCTTTGTAGAACTAATTGAAAAATCATATTCTTTCTTTCCATACACTCCTCTGCTTATTGCAAGTGATTTTGTTAAGGTTGTTATTATTGAATCAATAATATCTGCATCTGAAACTTGTGCTAATATTCTTGCATATTCATTTTTATTTGTCTCTGTACTTATTAACCAAAATCCACTGTTTGTGGCATACACAGCATTAGATTTTGTTCCATCATCAGTAGTTATTCCTACTACATTAAAAATGCTTTCTTCTAGTGTTATTTGTTGTCCTATTGTGATAGGTTTTTTGAAAGTATTATTTGCTAAGTTATAAGAAATAATTATATTTTTTGTATCTGTGTTTGTTAAAAATCTGCCTTGGTCTAAGGCTACATCATAAAGCATAGAAAAATATTGCGGGTCTACTCCAGTAACAGAT
>Ga0268276_1001755_pt1 | contig 20241 bp, 12 predicted proteins | sample saktaG_4_FD_190145 | JGI IMG/M metagenome (GOLD analysis project Ga0268276, IMG submission 190145) | Saline water microbial communities from Sakinaw Lake, British Columbia, Canada - sak_2010_1_5_45m | ecosystem: Environmental > Aquatic > Non-marine Saline and Alkaline > Saline ... | reverse complement strand
TTTCCGTCCGAAAACAACAAAAAACCGACCTTCCGAATGATATGCGGATTTAGGCCTGCAAGAATTGCCCTGTATTTATTGCTTACAATGCATCTAATGTAGTTTTATTTATGCGCGGTCATATAGGATCAGCGCGTCCAGGCCCAGACTCATCTCCTTGGGCTCAAACGGATGACCGATCACGTGTCCATCCTGGCCGTGATCAGTTCCCGCGCTCTCGCAGCCACACCCTTCAGCCCGGGATCGTCCAGCCTCTCCAGCAGCGCCAGCGCTGCCGCCACATCGGTCGTTTTTGCTCAGAGCCATTTCTTGCGACGGAAAAAGGCAAGCATGACGAGCACCACCACGATCATCACAACCCACACGCCGATGTAGCCGAAGGGGCTGGCGAGTTCCGGCATGTGCTGGAAGTTCATGCCATACACACCCACAATGAAGGTGAGCGGGATGAAGAGCGTGGACATCACGGTCAACACGCGCATGATCTCGTTCATCCGGTTGCTCATGCTCGACAGGTAAATATCGAGCGCGCTGGAGAGGGTGTCGCGCATCGTCTCGACGGTGTCGATCACCTCGATGGCATGCTCGTAAGCGTCGCGCAGATAAATCTCCGTCGATGGGGTGAGACGGGCCGATTCTGATTTCTGCAGACCGCCGACCACCTCGCGGACAGGGCGGAGGGCCTTGCGCAGGAAAATGATGTCACGTTTGAGGCGGTGGATTTCATGGACGATGCCGGGTTCGGGCTTGTTTGCCACCTGATCCTGGATGCCCTCCACGCGGTCGCTGACGTCTTCGAGAACGATGAAATAGTTGTCGATGATCGCGTCCAGAAGGCGGTACGCCAGGTAGTCCGGCCCCAGCGACCGAATCCGCCCTTTGGCGGTGCGGACACGGTCCCGGATCGGGTTGAACACATCGCCCTCAATCTCCTGAAAGGTGATCACGCCGAAGGGGCCGAAAAGGATGCTGACTTGCTCGGCTACGATCTGGCGTTCGGCTCCGCCATGGTAGAGCATTTTCACGACGATGTAGAGATAGTCGCCGTAGTCCTCCATGCGCGGCCGCTGCCCGGTGGTCATGATATCTTCGAGCACCAGCGCATGGATGCCGAAGGTGTCACCGAGTCGTTGGAGCACTTCGGATTCATGCAGACCGATTACGTTCAGCCAGCGGACGCCGGCAGACGGCGGTGGCTCCTTGCAGACCTCGTCAATCGTCAACGCGCGTTCGGTAACCGTCTCGGCGGTGTATTCAAGCAGCGAGAGGATCGTGTGATCCATACGCTTCTCGCCAATCGGTATCAGGGAGCCGGGCGGCAGTCCGATCTTGGCGCGACGGGAGTTGGCATGAAGAGCCATCGGCATATCCCCTTTCTGGCAACGGTGCTGTTCTCTCACACCCAGAGGGCGCCCCCTCCGTATGAAGGCGCGCACGTGACACGAAAGCATTGAAACGCATTTCCGTATGAAAGTGTCCCAAGAGCGGGCTGATCTGTCAAGCCACGGGAACGGTAAAACAGTAACAGTAACAAGCAACGGGTCAGTTATCCTAAGAAAGAGCAGATAACCGCAAAGAACACAAAGAAAGAGAACGGCTTACATACCTGCGCCTCGACACCCGATGGATGTGGACGTGCAACTGCATAACCGTCTTTCTTTGCGTTCTTTGCGTTCTTTGTGGTGAATCAACTGCTTCATTTAGGGTTATTGGGAGTGTGTGGGTGTGTGGGTGGGTGTGGGTGTGTGGATGTTGGGCGTTGGATGCTGGTGTCACAGTCTTGCTCTCGCGGCGTTGGCGCGGGCAGGCGCACCCGTGAGGCAAAGACGAACATCACGACCGCCACCGCCGCCGCCGCCGTGAAGACGCTGCCGTGTCCGTAACGCATCCACATCCAGCCGCCGAGCGCGGGAATGCTCATCGAGACCACATGGTTGATGCTCACGCCCAGCGATAGCGTCGGGGCCACATCTTCGCGGCGTTCCGCGATCTTGGAGACGTAGATGTCGCGCGCCATGCCGGTTGAGAAGAAGAGAATGTCGCAGATATAGCACGCATAGAGCGTCCGCAACGCCCACACCCGCTCGCCGATGCGGTCGGCAAAGCCGTAGCCCAGGCAGACGGCCGCGATCACGATGGCGTCGGCCATGAGCACGCGCCGCTCCCCGAAGCGATCGATCGCCCGGCCCAGCAAGGGCTGGAACAGCATCCCCAGCAACGCCGCCGCGATCATCAGTTGCGCGAAGATCACCGGTTTTTGGTTGAAGATTTTGACCAGCACCCACGGCCCGAAGGTGATGAAGATCTGCTTGCGCGCGCCAAACAGAAACGACAACACGTAGAAAAGCCAATAGCGCCGTTTCCAGACCAGCCGGGGGCGTTTGATGTGGGCGCCGGGCATCCGCATCAGCAGCAAAAATACACCCGCCAGCAGCGCCAGCGTCCCGCCACTCGCGAATACCCGGCCGTAGGCACGGGGATTGCTGCTCAACAGCCACCAGACGACCCCGCAGCCCACCACTTGAGCCGCGATCGCGACCCCGGAGATCTGCCCGAGCAGGCGCCCCCGTTTCGCCGGGTCTTGCGCCAGATCCATGGCGATGGTTGAGCGCACCGGCATGATCAGGTGTGTCCCGACGCTCCACAGCAACAGCGCCGCAATCATCCACCCCCAGGAGCCGCTCGAAAACAACAACCCCCACATGCCGAGTCCCGTGGCAAGAGCCGCCAACGCCGCAATCCGCGTTTCACACATGAACGCCAAGCCGGCGACAAACAGGACCGTGAGGAAACCGGGCAGCTCACGCGGAAACTCGAGCGCGCCACGCTGTGCAGCCGTCAGACTGAACCCGTCCGCCATGTAATTGTTGAACGTGGCCTCGTATATCCCGCTGGCCGCGCTCAAGAGCGCCACCGCGACCAGAAACGCCGCCAGATTCCGCCACTTTCCAAATAACCGCTGCACCACGCCTCGCCCTCCGGAATCACTCGACCATCCCGAAGCAGTCGAGTACGCGCGGTTAGTGTAGTCGAGCGGGCAACCAGAAGCAAGCCGGGCACGATCACGGCCACGGCAAACGCATCTTAAAAAATCGCCCCGGGAACATTTTTCGGACTTTCGGAGTCAAACAGGGGTGTGAGCCGAAGGAGGAACCATGAATATGAGAAACGTCAGACTGAGCATCCACACCCGCCTGCTGGTGTCCCTGTTGGCCGGGTTGTCGGTCGTGCGCGTCCAGGGCGCCTATTTGGATGACGGAACCGGCGCGCCGGTGACCTCGGAACGGGAAATCGCGTCCCCCGAGCACTGGCCGATTCCGATTCCGATTCCGATTCCGATTCCGCCTCCCAATCCCGACAACCCGTTGCGTCGCATGGTGCGGCAGATCGAGATCGGCACTCCTTTCGCCTACGGGCGATTGACCGTTTTTCCGCTTGAAATCGCCCATCCGATTGACCCGCCCGCGATCTGTTCGCTGGACGAGGCGCTGAACCGGGGCTGGATGACCATCCGCGAGCATGAGGAGGCCCGCGTGTCGTCGGTGGTCGTCCGTAATGAATCCCGCCAAACCATCTTCATGATGGCCGGGGAGATTCTCGGCGGCGGCCGCCAAGACCGCATCCTTCAGCAGGACGTGCTCCTGACGCCCGGCATGGGCGCGATTTCGGTGCCGGTTTATTGCGGCGAGCAGGATCGGTGGAAGGGCGATACGGAGTCCTTTAAGCATGCGCCCGCCATGGCCGGCCACGCCATGCGCAGGTTGGCGTCCCGCCGCGAGTCACAGGAGGCGATCTGGACCGTGATCGACGAACAACTGAAGCAGTCCGGCGTGGAGGCCCCGACACGGAGTTATCAGTCCCTCTACCGCGACGCGGAGACGGGTCGGATCATCGCCGACCGGGTGGAGCATTTTCGCCGCGTCCGCACCCGCCGAACCGTCGGCCTGGTCATCGTCAATGGCGGCCGCGTCGTCAGCGCCGATCTGTTCGGCGATGCGAACCTGTGCGCGGCGTTGTGGGACAAGATCATCAGGTCTCATGTGGCGGACACTCCGCTGAAAGATGATTGGCGCGTGGAACGGGAAATGGTGTATGATCGACCTGCCGCCGCAGTGCGGCGTCTGCTGGAGCGATGGTCCCGGGCTGACCTGTCGCGGCAGGCCACTCCCGGCGCCGGTCAGGCATACGCCATCGGAGGCGGGGAGGAGGGGCAGGTGCTGGTGTGGGGATGGGGGGGTGGCCTGGTGCATGCGGCAGTGCTTGCTCCGGGGGGATATCGGGTGCCGAACATCCGCTGAACCCCTTGGCATGAAACGCGGGAACACAAGGCGTAAGATCAGCGTCTAATCTCTGTAGAAACAACCAACCAGGACGCCCTCGACGCGGGGGCACGGGAGAACAACCCATGAAATCCATGAAACAATGCCTGCTCACAGGCTTCTGTATCCTGTCGTTTGGATCCGTGCAAGCCCTTGCATCGGGCATGCTGATCCCCAAGGATGAGTCGATTCCGCCGCTGGCCATTGAGAGTCAGCGGGTGAACATTCAGATCAAGGACGGCGTCGCGACGGCCCGCATCGAGCAGGTCTTCCGCAACAGCGTCAACCGCAACCTGGAGGCCATCTACATTTTTCCGCTGCCCGAGAATGCCAGCATCTCCGACTTCGCCATGATGATCAATGGCAAACGGATGAGCGGCGAGCTCGTGGAGAAAGACAAGGCGCGGGGGATTTACGAGGACATCGTCCGCCGCATGAAAGACCCGGGGCTGCTGGAACACATCGGCGGCAACCTCTTCCGCATCCGCGTGTTCCCGGTTCCGGCCAACGGCCTGCAGAAGATCGAACTGGAATATTCGCAGACCCTGGCCTACGACGCCGGGCTTTACACCTACGTCTATCCGCTGAAGACCGGCGAGCAAGCCTCCCGCACGCTGGCGGACTTCACCGTGTCCGTGCGGCTAAACTCGAAACTGCCGATCAAGACCGTCTACTCGCCATCACACAAGGTCGGCGTTTCGCGCAAGAGCGACCATGAGGCGGTGATCGGCTTCGAGGAGGACAAGGCGCTCCTGGACCGCGATTTCGCCCTCTACTACACCGTCTCGCAGAAAGCGTTCGGCCTGAACATGCTCACCCATGCGGTCAAGGACGACAAGGGGTTCTTCATGATGATGCTCGCGCCGTCGGTGGCGGCGCCTGAGGCGGTGATGCCCAAGGACGTGACGTTCGTCATCGACTCCTCGGGGAGCATGGCGGGAGATAAGATCACACAGACCCGCAAGGCGTTGGAATACGGCGTCACGAAGCTCAACGCGAGCGACCGTTTCAACATCATCCGCTTCAGCACCGACGTCGAGCCCTTCCGGCCTAAACTGACCGAGGCGAGCGACGCCAACCGCGCCGCGGCGCTGGAATTCATCCAGGCGACCGAAGCCCGCGGCGGCACGACCATCAACGACGCGCTCACCGCCGCCCTGGCCATGGACTTCGACCGCGCGCGCCCGGCGATCATCCTCTTCCTCACCGACGGGCGTCCCACCGTCGGAGAAACCACCCCCGACGCCATTCTGGGCAACATCGGCAAGGGCAACGCCGCCAAGGCCCGCGTCTTCGTGTTCGGCGCCGGCACGGATGTCAACACGCACCTGCTGGACCAGATCGCCGGGCAGAACGGAGGTCTGCCGCAGTACGTCCTCCCGGAGGAGGACATCGAGGTCAAGGTGTCCGGCCTTGTCGACAAGATGAGCAGCCCCGTGCTGGCCAACGTCCGCGTCGAGGTGGATACCCTCAAGACCTCCATGATCCACCCGACGGCGCTCCCCGACCTGTTCAGCGGCGACCAGATCATCGTCTTCGGTCGTTACGACGGCAGCGGCGACTCCGTGATCCGCCTGATCGGGGAGTCTCAGGGCAAGAAACGCGAGTTTGTTTATGAGGGGACCTTCCCGGCGGAACAGGCCGAAAACACGTTTATTCCGAGGCTCTGGGCGACCCGCCGGGTCGGGTTCCTGCTCGACGAGATCCGGTTGCGCGGGGAGAATGCGGAGCTCAAGGACGAGGTCATCCGTCTTAGCCGCGAATACGGCATCATGACGCCGTACACCTCCTACCTGGTGCTGGAGAACGAGCAGGCCTATGCCCAGCATGGCATTGAGCGCCACACCGACGAACAACTTCCCAAGAGTGCCGTGAATACGGCTCGTCCTCAGGCGTCGCGCCGCGGGGACGGCTGGGGGGATAAGCTGTTTCTCGGCACGGAGGAGGCGGTGGAGCGGGAGCGGGAGAGCAGGATTTCGGCGGTCCCGATGTTTGGAGCCCCGGCCCTCGATGCGACCGCAGCGTCTGGGCAGACCGCTTCGGAATCCCGTCTTCAGTACACGGCCGACGCCAGTCGGGTCGTTTCGGGCAAAGGCGACAAGATGGGAGTAGGCGGGGGCGCATCGGCGATGCGCATGGAATCCGGCGTGGACGCCGTCGCCATGAGTAAGAAGATTCAGGAATACAAGCAACGCGACTCGCTAAAAGATGATATCGCCACGGTGAAACATGTCGGCAAGAAGGTGTTCACGCTCGTGGACGGCCGCTGGACAGACAGCGCCTTCACAAAGGAGATGAAGACCGTCACCCTGACGTTCGGCAGTGAAGCGTATTTCAAGCTGCTCAAGGATAAGCCCGGACTGAAGGATTTCCTGGCCCTGGGCACAAAGGTCACGGTGGTGTTGGAGGATGGCACGGCGCTGGTGGTGGAGTGAGGCGGGTCGCGTGGCGGGCGGGTGCCGCGTGTCACGGCGGCGGAAAAGGCGGCCGCGCGGATGGCCGCCAGGCCCATCCGGAGTCCGTCCACGCGTCAGCCCGCGACACGCGCACGACGACGAGATGACGAATTATTGCCGAGGTTAGGACACAGGAAAGGATGGCTGACATGAAAAGACGGATGTTCTGGATAGGTGTATTTGCGGTCATGGCGCTGTTCACAGCATCCGCCGAAGAAAATGTTCCGCAGGAAACGAACCTGCGGATTGAACTGGACTTGGTCGACGGCTCGCGTGTCATGGGCGCGCCGGCGCTCACGTCGATGACCGTGAGGACAACGTATGCCGGGCTGAATATCCCCCTGGCGGAAATACGGGGCGTCGACATTGCGGACGACCACGAAAATGTGTCGGTCACGCTGGTGAATGGGGATCAGCTGTCGGGGGTGTTCGATCTGGGTGCGATTGCGCTCAAGACGGTCTTTGGCGACGTCTCCATCCCGATCATTCATGTGGTGCGTTTTGATGTGTTTTCCGGGACGATGCGGAAGGGGCTCGTGCTTCACTACACGTTTGACAAGAACGAAGCCGGGATCGTGACCGACCAGAGCGACAAAAAAAACAACGGCACGGTCGTGGGCGCCACATTCACCGACGGCAAGAACGGCGGCGCCTACAGCCTCAGCGGAAGCAATGATCACATCACCGCGCCCAACAGCGACAGTCTGGAAATCAAGGACAAACTCACCCTCGCGATCTGGGTCAATCTGACCTCGTTGAACCCCGGCGGATACGGCAACGAGGTGGGCTACATCATCAACAAGGGGGACGACCTCTGGTGGAACCCGGCCTTCAGCATCGGTTTTGGCAAAGGAGGAGGGGAACCTTTCTTTCACGTCTGCAACGCCACCGATCCGCAGCGGGGCGGCGGCAAGAGCGCCGGAAGCGCCGCCAAGATGGAACTCGGCACGTGGTATCATCTGGCGGGCGTGTACGACGGCGCCACCGTCAAACTCTATGTCAACGGGAATCTCGAAAAAACGGAAGCCTATTCCGGGCCGCTCCGTTCCGACAAAGCGCCGGTCCATCTGGGCGGCGGCAAGCTGTTCGGTGTTGACTGGGGCAATAATTTCACCGTCAACGGACGGGTGGACGAGGTGATGATCTACAATCTGGCGCTGTCCGACAACGAAGTCCGCCAGCTTTTCATCGCCCAAAAATAAACGACTCGGCAAACAGGAGGAAGACATGAGAAGGCACACGTTCTGGATAGGCGTATGCGCGGCCACAGCGCTGATCACGGCGGCTGGCGAAGAAACGGTTCCGAAGGAATCGTCCCTGCGTCTGGAGGTGGACCTGGTCGACGGCTCGCGTCTCATCGGCGTTCCCGCAATTGCGACCGTGCCGGTGCAGACGTCCTACGCCAAGATGGATGTGCCGCTGGCGCAAATCCAGTCTCTGAAGATCGGCGACGATCACGAGACCGCGACTCTGGACTTGCGCAACGGCGACAAACTCAGCGGGGTGTTGAGGCTCAGCGTGATTGAGCTGACGGCGTTGTTCGGGAAGACGGCTATTGGGTTGGAGCACGTGAAGCGCCTGCTGGTGTATCGCGAAGTCGAGCTGCCCCCGAGCATCAGAAAGGGCTTGGTGCTGCACTATTCGTTTGACAAGGACGAGGGCGCCCGCGCGGTTGATCGGAGCGAGAAAGAAAACAACGGCGCCATTCACGGTGCGACACGCACGGTGAAGGGCAGGATGGGGAGCGCATACGAATTCGACGGGGTCGACGACCGAATAGAGGTCACGTACGACGCTTCCCTGTTTCCGGGCGAGGCGTTCACGCTTTGCGCATGGATCTACAGGCGCGACGCCGGCACGGCGTGCAACATTATCTCGGCGACCTACAACAATCCGCCCGACAGGTATCTCTACCTTCTCAATGCTTCAGCCGACGGGAAACTGGGGTTGCACTCGTACGAAGGCGGGCCGCTCTACCGGGCCGAGTCGGAGCCGGCGCTCGCGGCGGATAGGTGGCATTTCGTCTGTGGGACCTTCGATGCCGGGGCCGACTCGAAGAACGCCAAGGTCTACGTGGACGGCCGACTGCTGGGTACGGCCGACCACAGGGCGCCTCTGCGCGGTTACGACGGCCCGCTGAACATCGGTTGCTACCAGAACCGGGCCGGCGGCGCGAGATACAGGGACCACTTCAAGGGAATCCTCGACGACGTCATGATCTGGGACCGCGCCCTGTCGGAAGCCGAAGTCAGGCAACTCTACGAGGCCCTGTAATAATAAGTTAGGAGTCGTATATGGAATCTGCTGGACCAAGTGCAATCCTCAAACTGATTCTCGTGCTGTTTCTCAGCGTGAAGGACGCGCCGCAAAATGCGGGGCAGGGGCCCGTGCTGGATAGTGTGGCTCCGGCCGGGGCCGTTGGTTCCGCCGTGCTCGACGTGACGCAGTTGCGGGCGATGATACGGGAGGACCTGGCCAAGGATCTGTTCGATGGTCGCACGCCGGAGGCGGCCTACGGCGAAGCCATTGAAGCCATGAGCGAGCGGACGCGCGTGGATCCCGCCGCGCTTCGCGACGCCATCGCCCGTGTGCACGCCGTCGGACTGTGGTCCCTGGGGATGGCCGATCACCGACGGCCGCGTTTTGTCGTCGTGTTTGATCGCGGGGACGCCCCCGACATTCTGCCCAAGCTGCTGTCCAACCGTCCGGTCGCGGACGGGGCCGACGCCAATGCTCCCCGCACCGTAATCTACGCGGGACGCACGGTCTATGTCGTAGGCCGTGATCCGCGAGAGGCGCTCTGGCTCGCCGAAATTAACGGGATGCTGGTGCTGGCTTCCGACGCGCTGGCAGCGGAGAAGTTCCTGCTTCAGGCGGGCGCAGGCACCAAAACGCCGCCGGCCGCTCGGGTGTCCCTGTCGGGCTTGGTGCCTCCGCTCCTCGCGGTGCATGCCGACGTGGGCGCCGTTGTGAACGGCCTGTTGCCTGCGATGGGAGACCATGACCGGGCTGAGTTCATGGCCGCAGGCGCATTCTTTGATTTGCCGGCCTGGCGTAACGTCACATTGCGCATGGACACGACCAGCATCGGGATCGGTGCGGAGATTGATCCGGGCAGCCCGTTGGTGGCCGCGCTGCAGCCTCCCCAAAGTCTGGAGCTGCTTGATGCGATCCCGGCGGATTCGGGACTGGCGGCTGTTGTCAGCGTGCGGGATGCGTCCAAGCTCTGGAATCTCTGTGAGGCGGGATTCAGCCACGTGGCCATCTTTGAGCGCGGTAATAATCCGCAGGAGGAGTTCATCCGCGATTTCCAGAGAGGCACCGGGCTGGAGTTCCAGCGGGACGTGGTTTCCAACCTGGTCGCGGCGGCCGTGGTGATCACCGATCCCGCCAGCGGGTTGAGGATAAATCGTGGCGGGGCGTTCTATTTCGAGGGCAAAAACCCTGCGCGTATGCTGACCCTGGTGCAGGCGATTCTGGCGAAGGAACACAGGGAGGGCTCGACGGAGCCTGAGAACCGGGAGGGGGTCCAAGTGTGGCGCACGGGCGACTCCCTGATCGCGCTGAAGGGCAAGGTAGCGCTGGTAGCCCCGTCCCCGTCTCAGGGCGAGGCGAAAGCGGTGACCGAGCGCCTGCTGACGCACTTCATTAAAGGCGGAGAGGGACTGCGCAAGATCGTGGCGACCCGTCAGGCCGGAGCCACCACATTCGCGACGCTGGACGGCGCCCGGTGCTTCCCGCAGTCGGGTTTTGATCGGTTGACGGCGGGATTGACGGTTGGTCCTGACGGAAAGAGGCTGGTGCTTCGGGTCGAGGGTGGAGGCCCCAAATTCGCCGCAGGTATTTTGCGGCTTCTGGCTGGCGTCGGCCGTACCGCCTCCGCGCAGGGCATGCAGACTCAGACGCTGAACAACCTGCGTACGGTCTGGTGTGCCTGCGTCCAGTATGAAGCCGAGCAGGAGAAGCTGCCCGCGGCGCTCACGGATGTCAAAGCCTATCTCAAAGAACCCGACGGCATCTGGCGCGATCCCCGGAGCGGACAGCTCTTCCGGCTGAATCCGGCGGTGGCCGGCCAAAAGCTGGCTTCGATCAAGAATCCCAGCGAGACAGTGCTGGTCTACGGATCTCCAGGCCCGGAGCCTCTCTGCGCCGCCTTTTGCGACGGCAGCGTCCGGATCCTGACGCCCGCGCAGCTCGAAACCGCGCTCAAGCCCACACCGCAGAAGGATTGAAAAATGAATAGCCTGAAAATGATGCTTGTGGCGTGCGCATTCGTGACCGTCAGCCAGAGGGTGTGGAGCGCTGAACTCCAGACCAACGAGGCTTTTACTGTGATACTGGAGCTTTCGGACGGTTCTCGCATCATCGGCACAACTGACATCGCGACCGTGCCGGTGAAGACGTCCTTCGCCAAGATGGATGTGCCGTTGACGCAAATCCAGGCCCTGAAGATCGGCGACGATCACGAGACCGTGACCGTGGACTTGCGCAACGGCGACAAGTTGACCGGCGTGATCAGTCTCAAACCGATTGAGCTGAAGACCGTGTTCGGGACGGTTACGGTCGGCATCGAGCACATCCAGCAGCTCCGTGTGACGCTGGGCGGCAGGGAGCCCGGACTCATCCTGTGGAACAAGATGGGCAGCATTGAGGAAATACAAAACAGCGCCGTCGGTCCCAAGGGAAACGTTCAGGGCGCCATTGATGCGTATGCCCCGGGTGTTTTCGGGAACGCGGCTCACCTGCGGGGTTCAGCCGGGGAGGTGTATTTCGACATTCCCTATCTAGAGAACAAGCACTTGGGCACCGATCCATTCACCATCGCATTCTGGGCGAAATCCGCCACTGTCAATCAGCCGGAAGGCTTCATCATGGACCAGTTGAGCCAGGGGACGATGATGATTAGATTTACGCAGCATAATGCCTCCACCATGCAAGCTGCCATACCCGCCGCGTTCCCGAACATGCATCATCAATGGGACACGGAGTACCATCATTATGCCATCGTGTTCGAATCGAACGGCCGTTCCACCTTTTATATCGATGCGGCGGTCAAAGCGAGAAGTGACAACACCGACAGTATCGGGCAGCCCTTCTCGCCAAGAATTGTCCTGTCGGGAGAGTGGAATCTGACCGACGGATACGATTGGAATGGCTATATCGACAACGTGAAGGCATGGAACTACGCCAAGACGGATTTCAGCGACCGGACGGATGAGTAGCTTACACACACAATAAGTCGGGAACAAAAGGTGCCGGATCGGCTTCTAATCCTCATAGAAACAACCAAGACGCCCTCCACGCGGGGGCGCGGGAGATCAACCCATGAACACCCTGAAACGCTTCCTGCCCGCACTCTTCTGCATCCTGTCGCTCGGCGCCGCGCGCGGCTTTGCCGCCGGCATGCTGATCCCCAAGGACGAGTCCATCCCGCCGCTGGCCATCGAGAGTCAGCGCGTGGACATCCGGATCAAGGACGGCGTCGCCACGGCCAAGATCGAACAGGTCTTTCGCAACAGCGTCAACCGCGATCTGGAGGCGGTCTTTGTCTTCCCGCTTCCCGCAAACGCCAGCATCTCCGATTTCGCCATGATGATCAACGGCAAGCGGATGAGCGGAGAGCTGGTGGAAAAGGGCAAGGCGCGGGGGATTTACGAGGATATCGTGCGCCGCATGAAGGATCCGGGTCTGCTGGAGCACATCGGCGGCAACCTGTTCCGCATCAGCGTGTTCCCGGTTCCGGCTAACGGCCTGCAGAAGATCGAGCTGGAGTATTCGCAGACCCTGACGTTCGATGGCGGCCTCTACACGTACGTCTATCCGCTGAAGACCGGCGAACGGGCCTCCCGCACGCTGGCCGATTTCACAGTGTCCGTGCGCATCAATTCCAACCTGCCGATCAAGAGCGTCTATTCGCCGTCGCACAAGGTCGGCATCACGCGCAAGAATGACCAGGAAGCGATCATCGGCTTTGAGGAGGACAAGGCGCTGCTGGACCGCGACTTTGTCCTCTATTACACCGTCTCCAAAAAAGAGTTTGGCCTGAACATGCTCACCCACGCGGCCACGAATAACAAGGGCTTCTTCATGATGATGCTCGCGCCGTCGGTGGCCGCGCCCGGTGCGGTGATGCCGAAGGACGTCACTTTTGTCATCGACACATCGGGGAGCATGGCCGGCAGCAAGATCGAGCAGACCCGCAAAGCCCTGGAATACGGCGTGAAGAAGCTCAACGCAGGCGACCGCTTCAACATCATCCGTTTCAGCACCGATGTCGAGCCGTTCCGCCCCAAGCTCACCGCTGTCACCGAGACCAACCGCGCGGCGGCGCTGGCGTTCATCCAAGCGACCGAGGCCCGCGGCGGCACGGCGATCAACGACGCCCTGGCCGCCGCCCTGGCCATGGATTATGACCCCGCGCGCCCGGCGATCATCCTCTTCCTCACCGACGGCCGTCCCACCGTCGGCGAAACAGCCCCCGACGCCATTCTGGGCGGCATCGTCAAGGGCAACGCCGCCAAGGTCCGCGTCTTCGTGTTCGGCGCCGGCACGGACGTCAACACGCACCTTCTGGACCAGATCGCCGGTCAGAACGGCGGCCTGCCGCAGTACGTCCTGCCCGACGAGGACATCGAGGTCAAGGTCTCCGCCCTGGTCGACAAGATGAGCAATCCCGTGCTGGCCCGTGTGCGCGTCGAGGTGGACAAGCTCAAGACCTCCATGGTTCATCCGACGGCGCTGCCCGACCTGTTCAGCGGCGATCAGATCATCGTCTTCGGGCGCTACGAGGGCGGCGGCGACTCCGTGATCCGGCTGATCGGCGAGGTGAACGGCAAGAAGCGCGAGTTCGTCTACGAAGGGACCTTCCCCCAGGCGCAGGCCGACAACACCTTCATCCCGCGGCTGTGGGCCACCCGCCGCGTCGGCTTCCTGCTCGACGAGATCCGCCTCCGCGGCGAAAGCGCGGAACTCAAGGACGAAGTCATCCGCCTCAGCCGCGAGTATGGCATCATGACCCCGTACACCTCCTACCTCGTGCTGGAGAACGACCAGGCATATACCCAGCATGGGATTGATCGCCGCAACTCCGAAGGCCGTGCATACGGCGATGAAAAGGTACCCCGCAAACCCTCATTGTCGGTCGACAAGAGCGAGGTGTTCTTGGACGGTCTCCGTGGAGCGGCCGAGTCTCCGCGCGCGGTAGTGCCGATGTTCGAGCCGGTTGCCGCTGATGCGGGCCCTGGCGGAGTTGAGAACGCAGCGTACGAGGTCAGCGCCAGCCGCGTCTCTAGCAAAGGCGGCAGAATGGGCGTGGGCGGGGGCTTCGCAGCGATGCGCGAGGAATCCGGCGAGAAGGCCGTTGCCATGAGCAAGCGGATCCAGGAATACAAAGAGCGCGACGGCGCGCGGGATGAGGTCGCCACCGTGAAATATGTAGGCAAGAAGGTGTTCACGCTTCTGGACGGCCGCTGGACGGACAGCGCCTTCAAGAAGGAGATGAAGATCGTCACCGTGACGTTCGGCAGCGATGAGTACTTCAAGCTGCTCACGGACAAGCCGGAACTAAAGGATATGCTGGCTCTGGGCACGAAGGTCACGGTTGTGCTTGAGGATGGCACAGCGCTGGTGGTGGAGTGAGCAGTGTTTTCAGGTGCTTGCCCCGCGTCCCGCGGGGTCAGGTTTTAGTGGCAGAGCCAGGCAACGATACGAGTGGAATGACATGAAAAGACTCACGTTCGGAATGATGGTTCTCGCGGCCACGGTGCTGGCCGGTGCGGCTTGGGCGGAACAGGACAAGGTGGGACAACCTGTGCGCCTGGAAGTCCAACTTGTGGACGGCTCGCGTGTCATGGGCGTGCCGGCGCTCACGTCGATGACCGTGAGGACAACGTATGCCGGGCTGAATATCCCCCTGGCGGAAATACGGGGTGTCGACATCGCGGATGACCATGAACGCGTGTCGGTCACGCTGCTGAATGGGGACCGGTTGTCCGGTGTGTTTGATCTGGGTACGATCGCCCTCAAGACGGTCTTTGGCGACGTCTCCATCCCGATCGTTCATGTGGTGCGCTTTGATGTGCTTTCCGGGACGTTGAGCGAGGGGCTGGTGCTTCACTACACGTTTGACGATGACACGGACGGCAAGGTTTGCGACAGCAGTGGCCGGGGCTACGACGGCTATCTGGTCGGTCCCGTGACCTACGAAGACTCGATCAAAGGCAAGGCCGCGCGGTTGACGAGTCACAAGACGTATATGGTGTGTTCGGATCCGGGTCTCAACGTCAACGGCTGGCGCGAGATGAGCGTCTCAATCTGGGTGATGATCAAGAAGACGCGTACCCGCGGCGCCGTCCTCAGTCGTGGCGAACTCACGGGGGAACAGGGCGGGGGTTTTGGCTTGAGCGTAGGCGGGTCGCCGTTCGGCGGGCCCTGGGACACCCGGGGCGCGTTCGGGATTCAGCAGGATGTCAACAGCCGTTCGACCGCCCCCGCAGCCACATTTCGAAAGGGGGTGCCGACGGCCACGTTGATGAACACGTGGTATCATCTCGTGGGCACGTATGACGGCAGGTCCGTCAAGGTCTACGTGAACGGCGAGTTGGACGGATCGTGCGACGTGGAGAAGCCGGGATCGCCGCTCTGGGATCATCCGGTAACCAAGCTCGTGATCGGCAATGCTGCGTCCGTAAGCCGGAGCAAATGGACGGACTATTACTTCGATGGGTTGCTCGACGAACTGCAGCTTTGGAAACGTGCGCTCTCGAAGACGGAAGTCAGGCAGTTGTATGACAGCCTGCGCGACAAATGACCCGTTCACGTTCCAGATCCGATAGGAGCGGTCAATGCCCATGCCGGTAGGGAACTCATCAGCGATCAGGATAAGTACGCCTTGGTGGATCCGGCCAAATCGGAAAAGGCCCTGGTCGAAGTCCTCCGTAAGGTGGCGACGTTGCGCGAAAACAAGACGAATTGACAAAGGAGTGCCTGTTGTGAATCGATCCCTGGCGATTGCTCTGGTCTTGGTTCTATCCGGAGCCGTTCTGGCCGCTGCTCCGGATGCGCGACCGAGTGTCGCTGCCGGGAACAGCGAGGGACTGAGGCTCCTGGCCACACTTGGGACCAACGCGCCGGCCGAGTTCCTGCCGGGTCAGGCGATCCCCATGGAAGTCGAGTTGCTGAATGTTTCCAAGGCGCGGGCGTATCTGGTCGTCAAGCCGGGTGACGGCTCCGAGTCGGGGTGGCGCGAACCGCACGTCTATTATACAGCCGAGCGTTCAGGCGCCGACGGTGGCTGGACACGAATGGAACCGACGCAGATTTTGCGTTGCGGCCTGTACGATGACAAATGGCAGAAGGACGTTGTCACGCTGAAACCGGGTGAAAGCCTGCCGCTGAAGGACTGGCTGATGCCACCCGGCAGTGCCTTCGAATTCCAGCAGGCCGGCCGCTATCGCATCCGTGCGCATTACGCCTATCGCGGCGGGCAGGGGGGCAAGGGGGCGGCCTCACGACCGGCCGAGGATGTCGGCGGGATGAAGGGCATTGCGCCATTCGAGATCGTATCCAGCCCGGTGGAGATCGCGGTCAAACGGCCGCTGAACGTAACGCTCAAAGTGCGACGGAACCTGATCGCCGACCAGCCGGCCCGGTTGTCCGACCTGCTCGATATCGCGGTGGGCAACGATTCCGACAAACCGATCAACGCGGCGCACCCGACGCTCTCGGCCGAAGGCCGCCTAACGCTGCAGATGCGCGCCGAACTGGGCTGGGGGCCGACGCTCGACAAGCAGGACAACCCGCACGCGGCCACGATGGATATCCAGCCGGGCCAATCGGTGTCGCTGCTGGGCAAGGGTGCGTTCGCCAACGGCCTCGACGGGTCGTGGACCTATCCGAGGGCCGAGGCCGTCAAGCTCCGGGCGGGGTACACGCCGTCGACGTGGAAGGACATCGGCACGGTCTGGTCAGACTGGGTGGAAGTGACGGTTGACCCCACGAACGTTCCGCCGGCTTCTCTGGACGGATACCGCGCCACGCTGGGAGCAGTCCGGAAGACGCAGCTTGCGGAGCAGATCGACTCCGGAGAATTCCACCTTCTCCTTCAGTATCACGCGGCCGAAAAGGACCCGGTCCTGGCAGCGCAAGAAGAGCCGTACAGCTCCATCTGGTTTCTTCGTGTCGACGTTGTCCCGCCGACCGCCGTTCGTCCGGGGTGGACTCAGGTGATGCTCACCAAGCCCCAAGCGCGCGCCATCGCCGCATGGCTGGACGCCGGCGGACACCTCGGCGTCGCCATCGAGAGCAACTCCGGCAAGTACCAAGATGGGTTGTTCAAAGGCCCGGGCTACACGCTGGCCTGGAATCACGGAATGAGTTTCGTGTTCGTGGATCTCGGCTGGAACCTGAAGACGCGTGAGCAACTGCAGTCCTTGAGAAAGGTCCTCGAAGGCGACGCAGCCAAGGCGATGGACGGACTGCTCAAGCAACTCACCCCGCAGCCCAAAGCATGGGATGCTGCCGCGCCGGCCGGGTCCGACAAACGCGCGGAATTTGCCCGCAAGTATCAGATCGCCGAGACGATCGAACAGTACCCGGACGCCAGCATCTTCGTGGACATGCCCTTTCGCGAGCCCTTGGCCTTGTATGACCCCAACGTGGCGCAGGAGTGCGCGCGTGTTGCGGAATCACTGGGGAAGATCCTGAGCGTCGCAGACGATGCGTGGACTGTCGTGCGAACAGACAAACAAGGGGAGGACAAGGCGAGGCCGATGCCCAACGCCGGGCCGGAGATGCGCTGGATCGACCGCAAGACGGCCCGGACCCTGTTCAGCGCCTGGGACATCGTGCGGTTCGATTGGGACCGGCAGGTCATGGAACTCACGGACAAATTGCGGGACCGAGAGGGCAAGGCCGTGGACGAATTGGATATTCCGGCGCAGAAGATAACTTTCCTGCCACGAGAGGGCGTCAACACACGTTACGGAAGCGGGGAACCAGGAGGACAGCAATGAACGTAAGACAGATGAGCATCGCTGTGGCGATTGTTGGATGTGCCTGGGCGGCATGGGCCGAGGGGGCAAGTAACGAATCAATTCGGATTTCAATGGAGTTGGACCTAGTCGACGGCTCGCATATCATCGGCACCCCCGGCATCGCGACCGTGCCCGTGCAGACGTCATACGCCAAAATGGATGTGCCGCTGACGGAGATCCAGGCGCTGAAGATCGGCGCCGACCACGAAACCGTGACCTTGGACTTGTGCAGCGGCGACACGCTGACTGGCGTGATCAGTCTGGCGCCGATCAAGCTGGAGGCCCTCTTCGGTCCGGTATCCATCGGCATCGAGCACATCAAGCAGTTCACGATCGTGCGGACGGGCGGCGCATTGCCGGAGTCTCTGCGAACCGGACTGATCCTGTACAACGGAACGATCTGCTGGACCTCAATCACACATGGAGCATCGGCACGTTCGCCGGCAATATCCAGCGGGGAAGTCCGCAGGTCAACTACTCGTTCAAGGGCCGGATTGATGAGGTCCTGGTTTATACCCGCGCACTGTCACAAGACGACATTGAGCAGTTATACGACTTCCAGAAGTAACCTGGGCGAAAACGGAAGGAATATTCCATGAAATCGTTTCTCACACTGCGTTCGTTTCGTCATTGCTTTCTCGCTCTGTCGGTCTGCGGCGTGTTCGCTCTCCCAGGGCTTGCCGCACCGACGGAGAAGACCGCTGTTGCGCCGAATCCTCTGGAACCGGCGCGTGAGAGTCTGCGCATGCGGGATTTCGACGCGGCCATCAAGGCGATCGAGCCCGTTTTGGCCGCGCATAGCGAAACAAACGGCGAAGCCGGATTTCTGAAGGCATTGGCGCTGTACTACAAGGGCGATCTGACAGCCGCGGTGGCCGCCGCGGATGAGCTGGCGGATGACACCGGCTCGCCCTGGTACCGCAAGATCCGTTTCCTCAAGGCGCGCGCGTTGTACGACGCCAAGAAGTTCAAGGAGTCCGAGGCGATCTATTCTGAAGAGGCCAACCGCCTGCTCTCGGAAGCGCGGAAGCAGGAGATTGCCTCCGTGATCGTGGCCTTCGCCGACGAGCTGGCCACCGCCCCGCCGCCGAACGCGCTCGACGCTCCGCCGCCGGACTACAACAAGGCGTACGCCCTGTACGGCAAGGTCCTGGAGATGCAGATTGGCCGCGCGCTGCGTGAGGACGTGCTGTTCAAGCGCGCGCTGGCGATCCGGAAGGCCGGCAACGCCAGTCAGGCCGTCAACGACTTCGGCGCCTACCTGCGGGAGTTCGATCCCGATTGGTCGGGCGCCGGCGGCACCGGCGCCGTGCCACGGTTGCGGCAGGAGAATCCGCCGGCGCCCGGCAAGCACCGCGGGGCGGCGCGCTACGAGCTGGCGGATGCCTATCTGAAAGCGGGAAATCCCGTACAGTCCCGGCGCGAGCTGGAGGATCTGGCCGTTCTGATTGAAAGAGATGCCGCCGTGTCGCCGGACTTCCGGGCGGACATCGCCTGGCTGCTGACCCGCACCTACGGGTTCCCCTCCCCTGCCGTCCACGATCTCGATCCGGCCATGCGAACGGCACGCGCTTTCCTGGAGCGCTTTCCGCGGGACCGCCGGGCCGTGCGCATGGCCTTCGAGATCGGCGGGGCTTTTCAGGCAAGTGGCCGAAGCGAGGAGGCGATACAGGCCTATCGCGATTTTGCGGCCGGCAAAGGTTTCGCGCTGCCCGAGGGCGCACTGGCGACCGAGCGCGATCCGGAAACCGGAAAATCCCCCGCGGAGCTGAAAGACGGATGGGGAAAGGAAGCGGTGGCCCAGGTGGGCGACATCCTCTACGCCCAGGCGAAGTACGACGAAGCGATCGCCGAGTGGCAGAACTACGTGACGCGCTTCCCCAACGGCCCCAAGTGGGCCGAGTGCCAGAACCGGATCATCGGCGCCGAGTACCAGAAGGGGCTCAGGGCGTTGGCGGACAAGAAGGAGCCCGAGGCGCGCCGCCTGTTCGAGGCGTTCCTGGCCGCGCATCCCCTCGACCCGCGCTCCCGCCAGATTCTCTTCATCTTCGGGCAGATGCGCTACGCGCATGCGCATGAGATGGAAGAGCAGAAGGCGGCGCGGGCCCAAATCGACGCGGAGTACGCAGCCGCCATCGAGGAGTGGACGCCGCTCATCAGCAAGTACCCGAATACCGAGGAATCGTCTCAGGCCCTCTATCGGACCGCTCAAATCTACGAGGAGAAACTCGGCGACCTCGAAAAGGCGCTCGACCAGTACCGCCGCGTGGCGTGGGGAAGTTGCGTCGGCATGGCCCGGAACCGGGTCGCGACAATGACCGGCAAGGAACTGACCCTGTCCTCCCCCCGCACCTGCCGCACGGGCGAACCGGTCAAGGTGCTGCTGCGCACCCGGAACATCCCGAAGGTGACGATCAAGCACTACACCCTCGA
>Ga0268276_1001751_pt1 | contig 20297 bp, 19 predicted proteins | sample saktaG_4_FD_190145 | JGI IMG/M metagenome (GOLD analysis project Ga0268276, IMG submission 190145) | Saline water microbial communities from Sakinaw Lake, British Columbia, Canada - sak_2010_1_5_45m | ecosystem: Environmental > Aquatic > Non-marine Saline and Alkaline > Saline ... | reverse complement strand
CTTTAAACGGTAGTGCTTTTTTTCAGCCGTCTGAATGATAAAAAAGTCGTCACCGGAAATAACCTTTTTCTGAAGTGCTTCATGCTCATAATCGTCATAGAGCTGTCGATTAAACAACATGTTGTTACCATTGGCAGAAAACCCCACATTGTGGCCTATCGCCCCGGCCAATACAATCTGATGGGACATATATTCGATGTTCTGCAGATTCTGCCAGAACCTTTCAAATCCGGAACGATATTCATCCAGACGAAATACCGTAATCCCGGTTGCAACGCCCAGGCCGTCCTCTATCAAACCAACATAACTGCTTGCCCAATTCGGGTCGTGAACACAATCTGCATCCGTGGTCAGTATAAACCGGTGCCGGGTCATTTTTACGGCCTGAATCAACGCATGTTTTTTAGGAGAAACATCGAGTGGACATTCGGTAATTGTAATGATTTTTAGGTTTGTTATTGTTTTTTGCAAATCCTGTAAAATCACACCGGTTGTATCGCTTGAACGGTCATTGACCACAATAATATCATACCGATCAGCAGGATAATTCTGGGCCGCCAAGGATTCAACAGTTCGCCGGATATTATTCTCCTCATTGCGGGCAGCAACAACAATCGCAATCTGTGGGTATTCTGCGCTCAAATCTTTATTTAACCGAACTTTGCGAAGGCCACAGAAAAAGAATACAATAAACGCCATATAAATCAACGCGCAAATTCCCAAAACAACATTCAAATAAATCATCCGTTCAAATCCCATCCATTCCCATAATTGACAATACTGCCGACACATCATTAACACGATCTAACACATTTCCGGGCGGTAAAAGACCGGAAGCAATTTTCAAATCTTCAGGTAAATTCAATTTATGCTGGGAGACACAGAGAAAATACCCAAGCTCATTTAATCTTAAAGCCAGATACTCCTGCTCGGTTTGACCAGGCGTCGGTATAAACAGGGCCGGCTTGCCCAATGCAACGACTTCCATAATTGTCGAATACCCGGCCCGGCTAACAATAAGCTTGGCGCAACTCATATATTCAGACATTTTTTGCCGGTTCAAATGGGCATAAATTTCCAGATTGCGATCTGTGGAAATCGGTTTTTCTCCTCCGGGTTTTCCTAAAACAACCACACGCCGACCGGGAATTTTCTCAACCTGCTTTAATATCAATTCTTCCAATACCGAACGCTGCGGTTCCGGCCCCGATATCATGAACAATATGTCGATTGGCTCTGTCGTCGGCTTCTTATCAATGCTGGATAAAAATCCGATATATGTCAATTTAGAATAATGTTGAAACGCCCGGGGATGTCCCAGATTTCCGGTCAGGTTTGCGCTGCTGTCAATGTCCGGAACAACTATATGCTGAAAATTCCGGAACACCAGCCTGTTGAACCAGACACTGACAAACTCAAAACAGCGGACCGGTTTCGGCAGTTTAAACCGCAATTGATGAGTCATTAAAAAACTTGGGATTTTTCTCGAGTATACTCCGTATCGATTATCAGAAAATATCAGGTCAATGTCGTGCTTTTTGACCAGGCGCTCTGTTTGAAAGTGTTCAATCAAAAGCTGAACAAGAATTCTCGGAATCTGAATTATTAAATACAAAAAAAACACCGCGCTACTACGACTGTATTGGATATTGTAATCGGGAAAATCAAGCGCTTCACAATCCGGAAACTCGTCCCGCAGTAATGTCAGCGAACGCCCCGTCGACGCCAGAACAACAGTGTTTTGTTTCTTAAGAGCCCTAATTATCGGTATGGAACGTGACGCGTGACCGAGCCCCCAGTTTAGTACAGCAACTAAAATTCGGGTTTTACAGGGTGGGGGATTACTCGTCAACTGGCGTTTTCCTGTTCGGTTTAATTGATTTGAAACATGGCATGCGAAGTTACAATTAAAACTAAAAACATCAAAAGCACTTATTTTCAAACACCTACTATTGTTTATACATTACATTATTCGTACTTTTCAAAGATGAATACACGAAACATTCTATTAGTCAATCCCTGGATCGCTGATTTTGCCGCCTATGATCTATGGGCCAAACCGTTAGGTCTTTTATATCGGCAAGTTTTTACGACGCTATGGATACAAGATACAATTAATCGATCTCGCTGACCGGCAACGGTGGGGTAACAGCAAATCGTTAACACCAATCAGCGGTCGTGGTAAATATCACAAAACAATCATTCCGAAACCGGCGGCCGTCGCCCATGTTCCCCGTAAATACGGCCTATACGGAGCGAGCCGAGAACAGTTTATTTCAGAACTGAAATCGATTGAAGTCCAAAATTTGATCCTGGTAACATCTCACATGAGCTACTGGTACCCGGGTGTTTCCGAAACCGTTAAAATTCTGCGTGATTTTTTTCCCGAATCGAAAATCGTGCTGGGCGGGACCTATGCCACATTATACCCCAACCACGCCCGCCAAACCATTCAGCCGAATTACCTGATCGGCGGTTATGGTGAAAAACAGTCGCTGCAGCTGGCCGATTCTCTGTTCGGATTTACCCGTGACTATAGTGCTGTTCCCAACACGCTTGATTCCGGCATTTTGCCCTGGGAGCTGTATCCGGATTTGACCGTTGCTCCGCTGCTGACATCCCGGGGTTGTCCGATGCGTTGTGATTATTGCGCCACACCCTTTTTAAATCCGCATTTTTCTCAAAGGACCCCGGAAGACGTTATCAACGAAATAGTATTCCTAAACAAAGAGCGGAAAGTGGGCGAATTTGCCTTCTATGACGATGCTCTGTTCGCCAATAAAACACATCACATAATTCCAATTTTGAAAAGCATCATTAAACACAAAAACCGGGCGACATTTCATACGCCTAACGGTCTATTTGCCCGAGATATTGATAGTGAACTGGCGCAACTCATGAAAGAATCGGGGTTTAAAACCATCCGGCTAAGCCTGGAGTCCATTATCCCGGAAATCCAAACGGCCTCCACAAACAAAGTGTCCGGGCATAATTTTGAGTGTGCTTTGGACCGTCTTGAGTTCGCCGGTTTTCAGCGCAAAGACATTGAAACTTACCTGATTTTGGGGTTGCCCGGCCAGAAGTATTCAGACATTGAAATCACCCTGCGCTATGTGTTCGAACAGGGCGCCATGTCACGCCTGGCTTCCTTTACACCCATACCTAATACCCGATACTGGGATTTAGCAAAAAACTCCGGCCATGTTTGGGACGACATGGACCCGCTACTCACAAATAATACACTGTATCCCTGCGCTACGGCAGATTTTCCTGTGGAAAAATTCACAGAATTGCGCCAACTTTCTAATCGGTTAAATGCTAAAGTAAAAAATGAGACTTGAGGAAAATTTATGGGATCAATAAAGCCGGCAATTCACGCACACCCATTTGTTGCCGTCATGTTCAACCGGGCAGACCAGTTAAAAACAATTCTGAACGTTCTGGAGAATCGCTTTGGCAGTATTCTGTCAGCCGGGCCAATCTATCGGGTCTCCGATTTTTCTGACTATTATGAAAAAGAATTTGGCGATCAATTGCAAAAACAGTTTTTTGTCTTCCAAAAGCCCGCCAGTTTGGAAAATTTCTATCAGATAAAAGTCTGGACAAATGAACTTGAACTCGATACAAACCCCGGAACCCGCCAGCGAATTCTCAATATTGATCCCGGCTATCTGGAACCGTCAAAGCTGGTGTTGTACTCCAGCAAAAACTTTTCTCACAGAACATACTGTGGCGCGGGAATTTTTACAGAAATCACCATGTCGTTTTTCCACGGTGACTTTACCCGTCTGCCCTGGACGTACGACGATTATTACTGGGAAGATAATCGAAAGTTTTTACGGGATGTACGCACACAAATCGTTAAAATGAGCCGCAATAATTTATAGGAACGCCAGCGCTCTGACCGTCGCTCCTTCCGTGTTCATCTTTAACGGCAGTGCGCAAAAATCAAATAACTCTTTTTCCGGTAATTGTTGCAGACCACGAAGGTTCTCAACGGCCAGTCGTCCGGCGCCAAGCCAGATATGATGAACAGGATAATTTTCCTTTTGGGCGTCGGCCCCGTCAATACTGGGAAAATCCACTCCAATTCCAATAATATCTGTCCCGGTCAAAATCTCCACTGTTTTTATGGACAGATAAGGATGATCTGAAAAGTAACTGTCTTTCCCCCAGTTTTTATCAAAACCGGTATTGAACAAAATCCAGGCCGGGTTTTTATCTCTGATCAGTTTACGTTCTTCCGCTGTCAGTTCAATCTTGCCGCGTTGCTTTTCGTTTTTATTCAAACAAATCGCTTTCCCGAAAAATCGGTCTATCTGAAAATCCAGCAATGTCTTCCCGTCTGGGAAAAAGTGCCGCGGCGCATCGATATGGGTGCCATGGTGGGAGCCAATCCGGATGGACGAGATGGTAATCCCGGAATCATTACTATTAGCGAGCGTGGTTATCTGCGGTCTTGGGCGGTCATCGGGATACGTCGGCATTCCGGTATGAAGTTCATGGCTTAAATCAATGATTCGTTTATACGCCATTCCGTGATTATTCCTGTTTTATATATCCTACGGTTTGGGCCAGCGTAATATGTTGTTCGGGACGCAATTTCATTTCAATCGCCAGTTTATCTTTATCGACCCAACCCCGAACAACTGTACCCAGTCCTTCGGCGGCACAATATAAATAGACATTCTGGCTGATAAACCCGGTATCGGTAGCCGAATAGAATATTTTTGTTTCTTCATCGCCGTTCATTTTATCAAAATCGGCAACATAGATGAGATTAACCGGCGCTGTTTCTGTAAACTTTTGCTTTCTCGTCTTACTGCGAATATCATTGGCATGAATAAAAACCAGAATGTGGTCTTTGGCATTATACAAATACAGCCCTGTTTTCATAGCGACATATACATCGATTTCCTGTGCATTGCGGGCCGTCGGTGCCGTCCGCTTTTCGTCGTCCGGTCGGTTGACACCAACGGCCGCCCAGAGCAAATTCGATAATTGTTGTAAGGACAGCTCCTTTTCCGAAAAAGAACGTTCAGAGCAGCGGTTTTTCAACGCTTCTAACAACGTCGCATTCTTTTCGAATTGTGGTGGTAAAAGGCGAATATCCTCCGCCAGCATTGGTGAGCACAATAATAAAACCAGCCCGGCATTAAATACTTTCCTCTTCAATCGTTTCATGAGTCTTCCCATTTCCTGTTTGTCAATGTGAATGAAATATTTGCTGTTGGATATTATGAATTTGTGTTAAAATCTCTTTCCCGGTATATTGAACCGCCTGCCAATATCTGTTCAATATACTTACCATGCTCGAAAATATAAACAATTCTCCCGTTCCAAACATGACCCAGTTGAATTTTTCTGGGGTATATGTATAGACTGTTTTTAAAAACTCCTGGTTTTGGGACAGTGTCAATATTTTAGACAGATATCCGCCACGCACAATAAGTGCAGAATAATTCCATACAAAACTGGCAAATATCAAACAGGTTCCCAACAGTAGCAATAGCCATTCTTCGGTTTTAAGAAAAACCGAGCCGTTGGCCTCTTCAAGCATAAGCAGGCTGGCGCCAAACCAAATCATCGTCAGCGATACAATTACCGGGGCCAGCACCGGCCCCAGCCAGGGCAACGGTATTAAAAACAGAACATCCCAAGCCAGTAGCGAAGACGGCCAATCCAGAAAAAGTTTCAGAGCAATGTAATAGACAATATCCCAGGCGGCAAAACTGATCAGAAAATAGGCCGCCTTTTGAATCCTGTTCTTTCCAACTAAAAAACCCAGAGCGAGAAGCATTAATACTGTCGCGACTTCCCGAACCAGTTCCACAAAATACATTTGGGGCGAAACGGGGCTCATTGGAAACCCAAAACCCCCAGGATAATAAATATCCCTCAGGTAAACGACAACAATTGCTTCCAGAAAGCCCATCGCCAGGCCAAAAACACCAACCCAAAATAATTTTTCAATAAGGTTTTTTGCTATAATTTTCATCTGTTGCGCTTCCATGCCTTATTATTTATCGCCATTCAATACATTGTACCGTTTGTGTCGATTATACTTCTGAAACAACATTGGTTTCAGACTGTTGATTATTGTGAGAGGAGAAGTATATGCATCAATTGAATAATATTGATACCAGCCACAATTAAGCTTGCACTTATTCATTTTTTCTCTTAATAATTGTGCTTCCCGGGATATAAGCCATGTGTTTAAATCTGTCGATCGCAAATCAGGGCCCTTGGTTTCCAGAATGTGGCAAGGATAATAAAGATATCCGTCGGGTGCAATAATCACAGACGCTGAAGAACATTTATGGGCACTATATGCATTAAAATATTGATGGGGGGTGTGAATTGTATTGGGATATTTTGTATATAATGAGATCACTTTCTCTTTGAGTTCATCAATATCCGGGAAACAGTTTTCGGCACCGGTCATCGGCGATGCAGGAATTATTACGGTATTTGCACCGGTTTTATAACAATATTTTACCTTTTCTTCCAAAACATCAATTGTATTGTTTGTTACAACAATCTGGACCGATACCTGGGTTGGTAATCGAACAAGGTCTGGAAGAAGATCAAACATTTCAAGGTTATTATGACCTTCATCAATAGAAATATGTAAAAAATCGATGTATTTTGCATATTCTTGAATTGGGTAATCCAATATATTCTTTTGACTTGTTGTAAAAAGCAGATAAAAATTACATTTTCTTGCATACAATAACAGTTCGTGGATGTCTTTTCTTAAAAGTGGTTCCCCGCCTTCAAAACTGGTCATAATTATTGAGGATCGAGACAAATTATCTAAAATCAATTTAATATCTTTAGTGGAAAGATCTTTATTCCTGTTTTTATTCATATTACAAAAAGGACATTTATATTGGCAGCGGGATGTAATTTTAAAGGAAGCATAAAATGGAAATATCGGCGCTCGGTTTTTATAGTTTTTCCATAAACCTTTAATTGACGGGACATAGCTATTTAGTGACATGATCCGCATTAATAATAGCCTTTGTTTAGTTTAAATAAATCTGCTCAGCATTCTATTTCTTATTGTCGCTCGCCAATAGTACAGTCAAATATAAAACGCAATAATTCAAACCGGATTTGGAATATCAACAAATTCTACCTTTACATCAAATTTTTTCGCCAGGTGATCACCCAGGGCCATTATTCCGAACCGCTCAGTGGCATAATGACCAGCCGCCACAAAATGAATTTTCTCCTCCTTTGCAAGGTGCATAACAAACTCCGAAGCTTCGCCGGTAACATACATGTCCAGATCCGCCAGAATAGCCTGTTTTAGCTCTTTTTGCGCACCGCCTGAAATAATTCCAACTCGCTCAATCTGTTTCGATCCAAAAGGGAAAAGCAGTGCGTCCGGATTAATGGTCCGCCTGATCACTTCAAAGATATCTGCATATGAAGTCGATGACGCTCTGCCCCGAACCCCGACCATGTTGCCTTCATGTTCACCGAATGGCTGAATGTCGACCAGACCCAAACGCCTTGCGATTTGAGCGGCATTGCCATATTTCAGATGGGCGTCCAGGGGCAGGTGGTAGGCAAGCAGGTTTATGTCATTTTCAAGCAGAAGCTTAATTCGCTGCTTATAACCGCCCTGGTAAACCGGCCGTTCAAAATTCCAGATAACTCCATGGTGTACCAACACAGCGTCGGCCTGCAATTCAATTGCCTTTTCAAACAATTCTACCGACGCACTAACGGCGGTGACAATTGTTTTGATTTCATCACGTCCCTCAACCTGTAATCCGTTGGGACCATAGTCGGAAAAACGGGATACTTCTAGCAATTCATCCAGATATTTTAACAACTCGTTACGATTCATCGCTTTTCTCCATTCTGAGTGACACAGATATAAAATCAATATACAAAATCACAGGAATAAATGGAACGCCTACGAATTTTTTTCATATATATTTGGTCTCCGGCAAATCGTTTTCTGCCTGTTTTCTAATATGGAAATTGATTACATTATTGTTGATGGTAATCCAAAAACATCATACAGATCCATTGTTTACCGAACAGACTCAAGGAGCTCGCTTTTTATGGACGACATTTCCATTATTGAACCGGCAAAAGACCGCGACGAAGAACTCGTTGGCAGAATCCGTACACGAATTAATGAAGTGAAAGAACTGATCGAGGCCATGAAATCAAAATTGCCCGGCAACTCTCAATAGATCAAACGTTTCAGTGAAATGAAATAATTAACCGATAAACAGCCCTGAAAAAATGTTTAAAACAGTTGCAACACTTGACGATCTTATAAAAGTGTTTATCGTCCGCGGAATAGTTTTTATTGATGAGCAAAAAGTTCCTTACGATATCGAAATGGATGAATACGAGTATAGTTCGCTCCATGTATTAGGGGAAATTGACGGCGAACCGGTAGCCGCCGGCCGTCTGCGGTTTATTAACGAGTGGGCCAAGCTGGAACGGATTGCCGTCCGAAAAGAATACCGCAACCGGGGATATGGACACGATATCGTTGAATTTATGTTAGCCGTCGCCAGGGAAAAGAGCTATCATAAATTCAAAATGCACGCCCAGGCACATCTTCGTGATTATTACGCCCGTCATGGCTTTAAAACTCAAGGTGGAAAATTTAAAGAAGCTGATATTAATCACTATTTAATGACTATGGAAGATAGTGACAGTAATTTTTCAAAATAGCGACAACAAAGCCGCAAACATTATCGTCTCAATATGTGACCGATAAATAATCATGACAGACACAACAAAACAAAGCAAACCAACATTTTCCAGAGACCTGTTTGATCGGCGGTTTCCTCAGATTATTTTCATCTATTTCGGCGTCTGCTGGACAATCCTGGAGTTTGTCAGCTGGATCGTCGAGCATTATACCATATCGCCCTACCTGACCGACCTCAGTTTCATCACCCTGATTTCTATGCTTCCGACGGTTGGAATGCTCGCCTATTTTCACGGGCGCCCCGGGCGGGACGAGTGGACCAGGACGGAGAAAATCGGCATACCAATTAATGTCATTATCACAGGGTGTTTGCTGGTTTACTTTTTCGGTGGAAAAGAGCTCGGCTCGGCAACGACGGAAATTAGTTTAAGAAACGAAACAGGTCAGACTGTTCGGCGACAAATCCCCAAAAGTGAACTAATGAAACGTCTGGCAATTTTCTTTTTCGAAAACGAGTCGGAAAACCCGGAACTTGACTGGCTTCAGTATGCGTTTATGGCCGGCTGTCATTACGATCTAAACCAGGACCCGATATTTTCGGTCTATTCCGGCTATGATAATGCTATTTATCAGAAAATCACCAGCGCCGGCTTTACCGGCAATCTCGGCATGCCCCTGGTACTAGAACAAAAAATTGCCCGGGAAATTGAGCGGGAATATTTTCTGGGAGGCAGTTTCAAGACTAAAAACGACACCTTGGTCGTGAAAACCTATCTATATGAAACCAGCCACGGAAAACTGCTTTCTGAACATGAATTTACCGGCACTAATGTCTTCTGGATTATTGACCTAATCAACAATCAGCTAAAAGAAGATCTGGATGTACCGGTATGGCACCGGGAAGACATTCAGGATTTGCCCATTGCCGAGATAAGCACCTCTTCAGAGGAGGCCTTTCGCCGGTATATTATCGGTTCAAATCTGGTAAATCTGAAAAATGATCCTGTTGCCGCACGGCCTCACCTTGAAAACGCCGTCAAACTGGATCCCACTTTTGCCCTGGCCCATTACGAGTTGTACCAGCTCTATATCAACCTGAACCTTTATGACAGAGCGGTTACGTCGTTGAACACAGCCATGCAGTATATCTATAAATTTCCCGAATCGATTCAGTTCGCAATCAAAGAAGAATACTACCTGATATCTGAAGATCCTGAAAAACGAATGGCGATTATCGATATGTGGGTCAGACTCTACCCCGATGATATTCGCGGTCATTTCAGAATGGCCGGAGAGTACTTTAAGCAGTTCAAAATCGATGACGCCATTGCTGAATACAATAAAATTCTAGCGATTGATCCGGCCCGTCAGTATTACCTCCGATATATTGGTAATGCATACCTTGCGAGAGGCGATTTCAAAAACACCCTGAGCTACTTCAAACAGTATCAGCGTGCATTTCCAAAAGATTACCGATCCTTTGTATCTTTTGGTGACCTGTTTCTGATCATGGGCAACTACGATAAAGCCCAAGACTACTATATCGATGCCCAAATGCTGGAACCCAATGAAATATCTATTACAATTATGCTGGCCCGGATCAATATACTGACCGGAAATTATAATACAGCGCTGACACAGCTGCTCGGCGCAGAAAACATGGCCGACACACCCATGGAAAAACAAGCCGTTTATACCGTCTTATACGAATACTTTCGTCAGCGGGGTGAAATCAGCAAGGCCCACGAATATTCAGTTAAAAAGAACGCCGCGGCTGAAAAATATTTAAAGTCAATGGACGTAGTCGTTGGACGCATGAACGATCAGTGTTTTGATTTATATGTCATGTTGGGAAAAGAACGAGAAGCCATCTCCCAGTTGGATTCATATAAACACACTTTGCCCAAGCCCTGGTCCCGCCTGTTGTCACTTGGATACTTGCAAATCGCTCTCGAAAAAGAAGATACAACATCGATCGAAGCAGCCATTGCCGAAGCGGAGGAAGCATTGTGGCTTTTTGGCGAAGACGCCCGGCGTAATATTTTACACAATGCCCGGGGTCGCCTTTATGAAATCGATCACGACTATATCAATGCCATCATGGAATATCAAAAAGAATCCCGATATACACCAACTGATGTCACGGTCCTCACCCGAATAGCCCGCTGTTACCGACATTTGGGCGATTATTCAAAAGCAAAAAAATTCCTCGAAAACACATTAAGTATTTTACCAATGGATGCCGAGGCCCATTTTGAACTCGCCCGGGTTTATGCCGACGAGAACGATTTGGCAAATGCCCGGAAACACATGGACATTGTTCAAACCATCTGGGGAAATGCGGACAGTGAATACCCAGCCGCTAGAGAAGCCAAACTTTTTTACAACTCGATAAATAATAAACTTCCATCATAAAAACGCCCCCCGAATTCTCTTCGGAGGGCGTCCTATAATATCGTAGTGAATCGTTACTTTACAATATTGGGCTGCTCCAGACCATACCCTTTTTTCTTATCTTCCGCTTTCAGCATAAACGCAACTATTATCGACAACGCACTGCAGACAATGAAGATCAGCCATGTGGTTGAATAGTCATAGTTTACATTCTCGCCGGCATATTTGGCAGCTGCCACACCGGGATTGGTTTTATCCAAAACGACTCCCAGCAGAAAAGGAATTCCCATCAGGCCCCAGTTCTGAACCCAGAAAATAAGCGCGTAAGCTGTTCCAAGCTGTTTCTCGGGAATGATTTTCGGTACAGACGGCCACATGGCCGACGGCACAAGTGAAAACGCCATACCCAAAACGATAACCAGCAACACCGCCAGAGCGACACTGTTTAGTCCCGGTATCCACAACACAATATGAACACACAGAAGCATCACAGATCCAAGAATCATAATACTGGCCCCCTTGCCAATGTGATCATATATACTCCCAAAAACCGGCGTTAAAAACATCGTACCAAAGGGCACCAGGCTGGGAATAATACCAGCGTGTTCCGGGTTGATACAGAATTTGTTGACCATCAGATCGGGGCCGAATTTATAAAACGGAAACACTGCCGAGTAAAACAGGACGCAGAGAAGGGCAATGTACCAAAAGCCGCGATTGGTCACAATCATCGCAATGTCTTTCATACGGAAAGGCTCTTCCAGCTCAAGCTCCAGGCGAATTTGATGATCGAGTTTGCGATCCATAAAATTATAAATAAAAAAGGTAATCAGCCCAATGCATAAAAGAACCGCGCCCAGCAACGCCGGGGCCGCTACATTAAACGCCTTGGCAATGTAGGGTGCAAAAAACAACGAGCCAAAGCTACCCATACGCGCCAGAGCAACCTGCAACCCCATCGCCAGGGCGATTTCTTTACCCTTGAACCACTTAACCAGGATTTTTGACACTGTGATACCGGCAGTTTCAACACCGACCCCAAAAACAGCAAAGCCGATAGAGGCCATCCATATCGAAGCATTTACTCCCAGTTTATCGGCCAAATACAATCCTAAAAATTTTATCACAGCGCCAACTACCATAACTAATGCCGACCCAATTGCCGTAAAACGAATGCCCATTTTATCCAGAATAATTCCGCCAAAAATCAGCATCAGCAGAAACACATTAAACCAGCCATAGGCGCTTGTGACCGTTCCGAACGCGGTGCTGTCCCAGCCCAGTTGGGCCTCCAGCATCGGCTTCAGAGGCGAAATAACCTCTGTAAAAAAGTATCCAAACATCATTGTAAAGGAAACAATGCCCAAAGCCGTCCAGCGTGCGACCTTGCTTTCCCGAAGCGTTTCTCTGATTTGGTCTACCATATTTTCCTCTGTTTAAGATAATGTATTTTCGAATAATCGTCCGTAATCTACAGAATTCATTTTAAATTATAAAACTATTGTCCCTGAATTGTTGTCTATACTGCAGAATATGTTTAAATTCCTGCGATTTTTGTCAATCAACCAACAAGGAGACTCTATCGATGGCTCATGTAATCAATGATGAATGTATTGCGTGTGGTGCCTGTCTGCCTGAATGCCCGGAAGGTGCAATCAGTGAAGGTGATATTTATGTAATTGATGCCGAACTTTGCACCGATTGCGGAACCTGCGTTGATGTTTGCCCAACCGAAGCAATCAGTCCTGAATAATGGTTTAGCCCAACTGGAAAAAAATATCCGGTTGGGCTATTGCTTTTAATAGCCAGCGAAATAACAATTGTTATGAAACACTATTTAATTTTTTTGTGCCTGTTTTTGGGTTTTATTTTAACACAAAACAGTGCCTGTCAGTCACGTCCGCCAGTCAACGTCGTTAAAACCGGACTGGATATACTTCTTGAACAGAACTTCGAACAATTTGCCGGAAAACGCGTCGGGATTATTTGTAATCATACCGCCTGTGATAAAACCGGCAGACACATTGTCGATCTGTTTCACGACAGCGGCAAATGCCAGGTAACGGCGATCTTTGGTCCCGAGCACGGTTTTCGGGGACTACATGCCGATGGCCGGACCATTCTCGACGAAACCGATCCTAAAACCGGTGCGATGATTTATAGTCTTTACGGAAAAACAAAGCAACCAACGACTGAAATGCTGGAAAATGTTGATGTTCTCATTTACGACATACAGGATGTGGGCGCCCGTTTTTATACATATATAACCACGATGTCCCTAGCCATGGAAAGCGCCGCCAAACATGGAATTCCCTTCTTCGTGATTGATCGCCCGAATCCGATCCGCGGCGATTTGACAGAAGGCCCCGTTCTGGATATGAACTTTCAATCCTTCGTTGGACCCCATCCGATTCCAATTCGTTACGGTCTCACCATCGGCGAACTGGCCGGCTGGATCAACGGCGAAGTACTCAGTAAAGATGGCATCGCTGCTGATTTAACAGTTATTAAAATAGAGGGGTGGAAGCGTTCCTTTTGGTATGATCAGACCGATCTGCCCTGGATTTCTCCTTCGCCAAATATGACAACACTTGAAACGGCTATCGTATATCCCGGATTTTGCCTGCTTGAGGGCACCAACCTGTCCGAGGGGCGGGGAACCGACGCGCCTTTTTTGAAATTCGGGGCCCCCTGGATTGATTCTCGGCAATACGCCGATGCTCTTAATGCTTTGAGATTGACGGGAATACGGTTTAAACCGATAAACTTCACCCCGGTTTCCATTCCCAACATTGCCTACAAACCCAAATATGAAAATCAATTATGCGGCGGAGTTGAAATTCAGATCACCAACCGGGATGAATTAAAATCCATAGCAGCGATGCTGATTATACTGGAAAAAACCCGCGACATGTATCCGGAAAAATTTACAATCAGGAGTTCGCTTAATCGCCTGTATGGGAGCGACAAACTCGGTACAACCCTGAGCGCTGGTACAACATCGGTTAATACGCTGACAGATAATTGGCAAAAGGATTTAGACAATTTCTCAAATGTGTCGGGAAAATATTATTTATATCAATAGCCAATGTAAAAATTCTCGATTGCGATAATATTCAGTGCTTCCATTTCTAAAAGAAATTCCAATTCTTACAAAATCCTTTGCGCAGAAGCGTACGAACTGTCTGCTGTTCAATTATGACGAATTAATGCGTTCATTGAAAACTATTTCGGGGCTGATCAGTCAAATTGCGAACCTTACAAGGCCGCCGGTAATTTTCGCCGGAGTAATCAGTCATCGTTCATTATCGGAATTAAAATCGAAAATGAAAAATAACTTAATACTGGCCGGCAGTAACGGTTTTGAAATTGACGGCTCCGGCTTCTCGTGGGCATTCCCACAACTGGGCTTTATTCGCCATCAGCTGGAACAATTGGTCGACACAATTACACTGGAAATTGGTCCGGCGTGGACAAAACATAATGCCAAAATTACCGGCGTAGAATTGAGTATTTCGATTCCCTCCAATGATCGTTATATTTTTAACATACTGAGTCCCATGATTCGACGCGCATTGTCCGGTTCGCTGCTCAGCGCACAACAGACAACAGATAAAATCCAGGTATCCCCCACAGTTCATTGGGATAAACAAATGTTGGTTCGAAAAATTGTGGATCTTTTACCACACGAAAGTGGTCTGAGTCCGGTGATTTATTACTTTGGCTCCGAAATTAGCGACGAACCCGCTTTCCGGGAAGCAAATCTATATGGATATTCGGTGTTGCTTCGGGAAAATATCGGCCGGAAGACAAACGCCCGGTACTATCTGCGCAACAACCAGGAATTAAACAAAATGCTGATCTGGCTTAACGCCATCTAGCGTTTCTTATTGAAGATCATCCCAAAATGAAACCGCCCGGCGAATATGGGGAATCGTAATCGAACCACCGACAATTAGTGCAATGGACAGTATTTCTTCCAATTCCCGGCTAGAAACTCCCTGATCATGACATTGAATCAAGTGATATTTAATACAGTCGTCACAGCGTAAAACCAGAGAAGCAACCAGGCCCATCATTTCTTTTGTTTTGCGATTCAATGCGCCATCCCGATAAACCTACGTGTCCAGATTCAGGAAGCGCTTGGTGATTTTATCACTATATTTCATCACCAGTTCATTGAGAATCTGGCGCTCTTCATTAAATGTGTCTTTAGTCTGTTGGGTCATATCCATTTCCTCTGTTTTGTTCTGATAATAAAACAGTTTAAGAAAACCGGATTATATTTGGAATAAAAATAATACTCCCGCAATCGCCAGGGCAAAGTGGGTTGACCCTGATATGGGAATTGCGGGATCTGTATTAATTTAAAACGCTAACGATCTTTTTATCGCGGCCTTTTCGTTCGAAGGTTACGACACCATCAATTGTCGCAAACAGAGTGTCATCATTACCTCTGCCAACATTCTTTCCGGGATGAATCCGGGTACCACGCTGACGGACGATGATAGAACCGGCCGTCACGGTCTCGCCGCCAAAACGTTTGACGCCCAATCGTTGCGACTGACTGTCGCGACCGTTTTTTGAACTGCCTACACCTTTTTTATGTGCCATTGTATTGTGCTCCTATTCTTTCTGGGCCGCTTCTTCCGGTTTGGTCTCTTGCGGACGGCTCACTTTTTTCGGGGCCGCTTTGGGTTTCGGCGCCGCCTTTTTTTCAACATTTAGTCCCTTCACTTCTATTAAAGTATAGGGCTGACGGTGACCGTTTTTAACTCTGTAGCCTTTGCGGCGTTTCTTTTTAAATACGATAATTTTTGGCAGGCGTTTATGCTCAACAACAACCGTAGATATCTGAATACCCTTAACGGTTGGATTGCCTATTTTTACATCGTTGCCGTCTCTGTAATAAAGAACCGAATCAACGATAAATTCTTTTCCCTCTTCAACATCCAATCGGGGAACGGCAATCTTTTTTCCTGTTTCAAGGACAACTTGGTCGCCGGCGATTTCGGCTATTGCATACATTTCACTCTTCATAAATCTCTCTAAAATTAGTTTTCAACACGGACTGCGAATTTAGATATTCCCGGAAGATTTGTCAAGTCTAATATTGATCCGTAATATCTTCTCCGTTTTTCGTCAGATATACTTTAAAATCGTCCACGGGAACCGAGATATCGTCTACAATTTTTATTCTCAGGAAATTTCTCCATTGAATTTTCCGCATCAGATTATTGGTGGATTTCTGAATATACTCAAGCATCTCGGGATGTAGATGAATCTCCAGGCGCTTTGTTCTTGATTTCACTTTAAACCGTCGAAACCACCCCTCGATTTTTGTTACTATCGATTCCTTTGACGATATTCGTCCGGAACCATGGCAGAGCGGACACTCCTCGCTGACACTATACAGCAAATTTACCCGGGTGCGCTGACGCGTCATTTCCAGCAGCCCAAAACTGGATATTGGCGAAAGAGCAACTTTCGCCCGATCAAGATAAAGAGCTCGTTTTAATTCATGATATACTTTTTGTCTGTTCTCGGCCTCTTCCATATCGATATAATCAATCACAATCAGGCCGCCAATATCCCGCAATCTCAGCTGTCGTGCAATTTCTTTGGAGGCCTGGAGATCGATTTTCAAGGAGTTTTTCTCGTGATCTTTTTTCCCAATGAACTTACCACTATTGACGTCAACGGTGGTCATCGCCTCGGTGTGTTCGATCACAATAAACCCGCCGCTTTTCAGCCAGACTTTCTTGTTTAGCGTTTTCTCAAATTCCTTTTCCACATTGTATTCTGTAAACAGCGGATTGCGGGAGCTATGATAATTGATCTTTTTGACTAATGCCGGGGACACACTTTTTATATATGCATGCAGTTTTTTATACAAGGTTTTTGAATCAACAATGATTTGATCGATGTCCGGAGTAAACAGATCCCTGATAACCATTGATGTAATTTCCATGTCTCGGTACACACAGGTCGGCGCGGAATTGTTTTTAACATTTGATTCCAGCTCGGCCCATTTTTGGAGTAAATCCTGCAGATCGTTTTTTATTGCTTTCTCGTCCTGACCATCGGCGACTGTCCGGATAATAAATCCAAAGCCCTTCGGTTTTAAATCATGAACAATTTTTCGCAGGCGTTTTTTCTCATCTCGCCGTGTGATTTTCTTAGAAATACCCACGTACTCTTCATTAGGCACCAAAACCAGAAACCGTCCCGGAATCGAAAGGTCGGTTGTGACCCGTGGACCTTTTTGGGCAAAGGGCTCTTTGATTACCTGAACGAGAATTTCCTGGCCGGTTTTTAAGCCTGTTGGATGTGGCATGTTCGGTTTTTTTCGCCGTGTTCTGGGGGCATCTTCTTCATCACTATCGCCGACAATGCTTTCGATCATCGACCCGACAGTCGTCGGATCGTCCATTTCAGAGAATGGTAAAAATGCATTGAAATGATATCCGATTTCGACAAATGCCGCGTGTATGGCGTCAATAACATTCTCCACTTTGCCTTTATAAATATTGCCGACCATGCGGGTCTGCTCTGGCTTCTCAACAAAGAATTCTACCAGTTCATCATCTTCCAAAATTGCGATGCGGGTTTCTTTGCTGGTTTCACTGATTAAAATCTGTTTTTTCATAGCTTTTGTTTCAACCTATATCTTTGATTAAAAATGGGTTTTCAGCCGGCAAATCATCGGTGTGTTTGTAATTTCCAGCTGTTTTAAAATTTCTTCCGGACGGACTGTTTGCCCGTCAATAACTTTAGTAGACAAAATAATTCCGTGTTCGTCACACCGGGTGATATTGTCAATAAATGGCCGGATATTAACATGACGAATTCGGTCGTTCCGCTGTTTTTCAATTATTATTTCCGGTTGTTTTAATAATTCATCGATGGTTTGTGACACATTCTTCGGCAATGTTTCACAAAACCGGATTTCATATTTAAAACCAGTGGTGCCGGCAAAAAGGGATGCGGATTTCAACGGAACCTCGCTCGCTGATTCGATGAAAATACCATCCGGCAATTCCTGGTTAATGTGTTCCGCAAGACTTTGGTCGGTCTCCGTAAGCACGATATCCAGGTATTCATCTTTTGAGCTATATCCCAGGGGCAGGGGAAAACCCGAAGACATTTTAGGACGGCGATTGAATCCCTGCGTAAAAGACAATTTCAGGTTCGCCCGACGAAAAGCCTGTTGAAAAACACGCATATTGTCAAGATGAGAAGTAAATTTTGATGCGCCCTTTTTCTGGTACCGCAGGCGATATTTCAGCTCCTGTGTCTCTGATACTTCCACATCAATGGGCCGCTGACTATCCGGTAGGAATGTTTCCTTTTTATCGACAGTCTTCATCGATAGTGTTTCAAAATCACAGACGCCACAGCCAATACACCCGTCCCGACAATCCGGAGATGATTCGGCCCGGTATGCTTTTTCCCGCTCGTTTAGCAAAAATCTCTTTAAAAGTCGGGCGTCAACATGATCCCAAGGTAGCGAGTCCGAAATGTTGATTTGCCCTGTAAACAGTTGCGACGTCACTCCACATTCTGCCAGGGCCAGCTCCCACGCTTGTGGATTAAACAGTTCTTTCCATGAGTCAAACTTCGCGCCATGTTTCCAGGCACTGTAAATAACTTTAGACATTCGGCGATCGCCCCGTGCAACAGCCCCCTCCAGCTGTGAATAATAGGTGTCCCGCGCCATTATTTTAATTCGTTTATACGGCGCAAGTCCCCTTTTAATCATGTCCAATTTTCGCTGGATTTCAACCGGTTCGTCCTGGGCCTCCCATTGAAACGGCGTAAAGGGCTTCGGGATAAACGTAGACAGAGTAATGTTGATTGAAAGTCGTTTCTTTCCACGTTCATAGACGGTTTTTGTCAGCCGGATAATTTCAGCGATATCCTCATCGGTTTCAGTCGGAAGCCCCAGCATAAAATACAGTTTTACCGACCGCCAGCCATATTTTAATGCTATATCGACGGAATTCATCAAATCTTCTTCGGAAATGTTTTTATTGATGACATTTTTCAGGCGCGCCGATCCCGCTTCCGGCGCAAAGGTCAGCCCGGACTTTCTGGTTTTCTGAGCAATCAGCGCCATTGATTCTGAAAAACTGTCTAGCCGCAATGACGGTAGTGATAAACCAACCCTGTTTTTTTCCAGAAAATCAGAAATTCCATGAATCAAATCGCCCATACCGCAATAATCGGAAGATGACAACGATAGCAGGGAGACATCGTCATACCCGGTCAACTCCAGGGATTTTTCAATTTGCCCGACGATGTCTTGGGGCAATCTTTCGCGAACAGGACGATAGATCATGCCCGCCTGACAAAAACGACAGCCCTGGGTACACCCCCGCATAATCTCAGCCACGAGACGATCCTGGGCAATTTCAACAACCGGTATTAACGGTTTGTCCGGAAAATAATCCGCTTTCAATTCAGGAACTCGGTGCGCCAGGATTTTATCGGGTGAATTATCTTCATCGGGTTTTGGGATCAAAAACCCACTTGTCGGATCTTGCTCAGCGCTGTAAAACCGCGGTACATACAGGCCCTGAAATTCGCGCTGAACTGATTTCAATATATCAGAACGGGACAGTTGCTTCCGTTTTCGTTCTGCAATAAACCGGACAAGCGGCACAATTATTTCTTCGCCGTCACCGACAACAAACAGGTCTATAAAATCTGCCAGAGGTTCGGGATTGTATATGCTGCTGCCACCGGCAATTACAATCGGATCGGTGTCTTTACGCTCTTTGGAAAGCACCGGAATATGGGATAAATCCAGAACGTTTAATATATTGGTGAATGTCAACTCGTAGGGCAGTGTAAATCCCAGTATATCAAAATCGCCAAGAGGAGTTTTCGATTCCAGCCCATAAAGCGGCACATTGTGTTTCCGTAACTGTTCTTCAAAATCTGTCCAGGGCGCATACGCCCTGTCAGCAACGATATCCGGCTCCCGGTTTAACAGATGATACAATATCTGAAAACCGTAATAGGACATTCCCACATCGTACAGATCGGGATAGATAAGCGCAACAGAGGCTTCGCCCTTCGCAAAATCCTTATGGTGGACATTAATTTCGTTGCCTGTATATCGCCCCGGCTTTTCGACAACCGGAAGTATTTCCCGCTCAATAAATGAGTAGCAGTTCTCGGCCTGCTTCTTAAAAACCAGTTTCTCTCC
>Ga0268276_1001749_pt1 | contig 20301 bp, 16 predicted proteins | sample saktaG_4_FD_190145 | JGI IMG/M metagenome (GOLD analysis project Ga0268276, IMG submission 190145) | Saline water microbial communities from Sakinaw Lake, British Columbia, Canada - sak_2010_1_5_45m | ecosystem: Environmental > Aquatic > Non-marine Saline and Alkaline > Saline ... | reverse complement strand
ATTTCGAGCCGGACGCGCTGACCTATCATCTGCCACGCGCTCAACACTGGCTAGTCAACCGTTCGATCGGGTTTTATGAGACGGCGATAGCGCGGCAGAACTATCAGCCGCCGGGTTTCAGCATGGTGGTGTGTCACCTCTGCGCGCTCACGGGTGGTGACAGGCTACTGAATCTGGTGCAATGGGGTGCGTTCTGCATCGGTGCGGTGTCGGTCTCGCTGATCGCGCAAGAACTGGGCGCCGGGCGGCGCGGCCAGTTGTGGGCCGCTATGTTGGCGTTGACGCTGCCGGCTTCTATCTCACAGAGTTTTTTGGCGGTCAACGATCAGTTCGCGGCGGTGCCGGTTTTGGTTTTTGCGTTGTCTTTGTTGCGTCTGGAGCGCGCGAGCGCACGTTACGCCACAATAGCGGGTCTTGCGGCTGGTTTGGCTTTTCTTGCCAAGTGGACATCTCTGGTTTACGTGGCGGTTTTCGGGGTGGTATTGTCGCTCGGATTGCTGTGGCGTGTTTTAAAGACTCAAGGATGGAGACGTTGCGCAGGTTTATCGGCGGTCTTGGCAGCGGCGGCTTTGGGCGGCACGCTGATGGTGGCACCGCATGTCGCGCGCAACATGCGGATGTACGGCGATCCTTTTTCAGGAGAACCGTCTTCGATGCTGACCAACCAAAGGCTAACGCCGATGAAGTTTGCGGTGAATGTTGTAAAGCATGCGGCGCAGCACACGGCAGCTCCGCTGCGGATCATGAACCGGCCTCTGGAAAAGGCAGTGGCGCTATTTGCCGGCAGGTTGCTGAATGACCCTGACATCACGTATGTTTGGACGTTGCTGGACTCCAGTTTCAGGCTGGTGCCGCCTTTGGGCAAAGCGTCTTCGGCCGCTTCCAACCCTTTCCATTTCTGGTTATTTGCAATGGCGATTTTGTGTTGGCTGTCGCGTGCCCGGCGGTATTCATGTCTGCTTTCCAAATGTTGTGTGCCGGTAGTGACCGGAGCTTTGCTATATTGCGCCTTGTTTAAATGGCAATTGTGGGCGGCGCGTCTGCAGATACCGCTTTTCCTGCTGATGGCGGCAGGTGTGGCGGTGTGGTTGGAGGGGCTAGGCTCAAGATCCAAAGTGGCACGTTACGTGTCGGCCGCCCTGACGGTTTACGCTCTGGCTCACACTGTGTTGCGACCGACCTGGTATATGCCCGCGTTCCTGTTTGGCCACGGGAGTGTTGACAGCGGGATCGCGCAAGGCTTGCCGGTTTCCGACAAGGTCAGAGCCTTGAACCGTGCCGGTTGGCCGATGGAAGAACTGCGCGCCATGGCCGCGAGCGTGCCGCCTGAGGTCGCTTGCGGCTACAGCTTGTTTTTCACCAGCCGCGACCGTCAATATCTTGGGAACGAGACCTATCGCGCAATGACTGTGCCTTACGCGTGCCTTCGGGAGGTGATGGGTTTTCTTCAGTCCGAAGCGACAAGGAGGCTTTACCATTCTACCGTCGGGTTGCTAATCGCCTCTGATCATGGCAATATAGCTCCTGAAAACAGCAGGTTGCCTTTTTCTTATGAGTTTGTGTTTTGGGCGTGGGCTGGTAATTTTTCAGGAAGCGGAGAGATGCGTTTCGAACATTTCGGGTTGTCAGACCCTGATGTTTTGGCGCGCAGGTATTTCGGTGTCCGGCCGGGATTGGTGGTCAGCGACTTGACCAGGCACAGTGTTATAGAACGCCTGAATAGAACGCGGAAGGTGGAGTGCGTGTTGAGCAACCGTTGTTTTGCCGTCTATGGCATCGGCGAGCAGCATTTGCAGTAGTTTGCGGTCATTAAAGATGCGGCGGCAAGAGTAGCTAAAGCGGGCGGGGAGTTGCAGTAATGAAAAAAATTGTGATAATCGGCGCTAGCGGATTAGGATCCGAGTTGGCGTGGGTCATCCAACGCATTAATCAGACCGCGCCGGAATTTGAGATGCTCGGGTTTTGCGATGATGCTGAACAGAAACGGCAAGGCGTTTTTTGCGGTTATCCTCTGCTGGGGCGGTTTGACGAGTTGGACGCTTTGTCCGGTCTGTGCGGGTTTGTGTGCGCGATCGGCAGGAACGCGGTCAGAAAAGCCGTTTTTGAGCAGGCCGCTTCCAAGTGTTTGGCGCCGGTTACGTTGGTTGATCCTAGTGCGGTGGTTGCGCCGGATGCCAGATTGGGTGCGGGCTGTTATGTCGGCATAGGCAGCGTGGTGTCGTGCGGCACAAGGCTGGGTGCAGGTGTGCTGGTGAATCATAACGTGACGGTCGGCCATGATGTCGAGATCGCGCCGTTCGCGCAGTTGTGTCCCGGGGTGCGTGTTTCCGGCGGGTGTTTTTTAGGAGAAGGCTCGCTGATGGGGTCGAACGCCTGCACGATCCCGGGGGTTCGTGTCGGCGCGTGGGCTACGGTCGGCGCCGGGGTTGCGGCGATGCGGGAGCTGCCGGACCATGGCAGTCTGGTGCGTTTCCCCCGATAAATCTTTGTACTGTTAGAGGCGTTTCTTGATGGTTACTGAAGCACAGGCGGAGGTTGATCGGCAACCGGGCGGACGTATTTTTTCGCTCACGGTTTTTATATGTTTCCTGGCGTTGTATGCGGCAACCGCGCAGCGCGGATTGAGCTGGCAGGATAGCGGTGAGTTTCAGTACCGCATTCTGGTGGGAGACTATTTTTGGCATTCTGGCATCGCGCGGGCGCATCCGCTTTACATCGCGGCGGCCAGATTTTTCATGTTTCTGTTTCCTGTTTCGCAGCGCATATATGCTATCAACCTCTTCAGCGGTGTGGGGCTGGCGCTGGCGCTCGTGTTTCTGACGCAAAGTGTTTGGCGTGTTACAGGCAAGATCTGGTGTGCGGCTGTTTCGGCTGTGCTTCTGGGGTTGGCGCATATGCCTTGGTGGCTGGCGACGGTAGCCGAGGTTTACACATGGTCGCTGGCGTTTTTGATGGCCGAGTTGTATGTGCTCTCCAGGTTCTTTGAGCGGCGTGAACGGCGTTGGCTCCTGTTATTGTTCTTGCTGAACGGTGCGCATTTTTCTGTCCATAATTTCGCGTTGCTGGCTCTTCCGGTGTATGGCTCGGTGTTGGTTGCCGAGCTTTGCCGGATGGTTATGGGTCGGCAGGAGTTTGGGGTCAGGCGCTGGCTTCAGGCTGGCGCGCTGGCGATTTGCGTCATGCTGGTATGGTCGGCAGGGGCTGTGCTACTATGGTGGCAGGCTCTGGCGGCCTGTAGCGTCTCCGGCTGCTGGCGTTCAACACTGGCGAGTCTTTTGTTTGGTGACGGATATCGGCAGGCGGTGGTGGGCTTTCGGGTGCCGGCGGGAGGAAGGTTGGCTTTGGCCAATTTAGCTTTAGCTGGTGTCAGTCTGGCGAATCCGTGCTGGCTGTTTGCGTTGCGGGGATGGCGCGGGCTGTCCGATAATCGGGCGTTAAGGTGGTGTCTGTTATGGCTGACGGCGCTGCATCTGGCATTCTGGTGTCGTTACTTTGTGCCGGATCAGGCGACTTTTGCGTTGCCTTCGTTGGGATTGCTGGCGGTCTGGGCCGGGCTAGGGGCGCGGGCACACGCACGTCCGAGATATTCCTGGCTGGCGGCCGGTGTTGCTTGCGCGGCTATGGTGCCGTTGTTGCTCTATTGCGGCGCGCGCGGACGGGCGGACGGTCTGGCAGGAAGACGCGAGTTGCCGTTTAGGGACGAGGCCCGTTATTGGCTGGTGCCGTGGAAGATGACAGAGCGTTCGGCGCATGAGTTCGCAGTAGCAGTCGCGTCCGGGTTAACAGCCCAGTCGGTTGTTGTCGCCGACGCGACGTCTGCGGGACCACTGCTGACGGCGCGGGAAACCGGGCTTATTAAAGGAGAGTGGCGGATTGTGACACCCTGGTCTGGCGAGAGCGAAAGCGAACTGGAGGAGTTGGTCTTGGCTGGCGGAAGAAAGATTTATGTGGTTTCTCCGCTCGGCGGATATGTTCCTGCGGCGATAAAAAAGTCGGCAGATGGTTTTGTCAGAGAAGGCGTCTTGTACCGTGTGCAAGTGAGGGAGCGGTAAAGTCGCATTTTTGAAAGTCGTTGTTATTTTTGCAATAAGGATTCTCTATGAAAGAAGAGTGGAGAGACAGAGTTTTGGTATGGGGCGGCCGTGCGGGATGTTTTCTGGCGGATACAGCAGTTATGCTGGCGGCTTACGTTTCGGCATTTCTGCTACGCTTTGATTTTCATGAGCCCTGGTGGGGCTGGCGGAGTGTGGCCTTGTCGTTTATCACTGTCTGGATCGTGCAATCGGCGGCGCTGACCGTTTTTGGATGCAACAAGCTTTTGTGGCGTTATGTTAGCGTAGGCGACGTTCCGCGATTTATAGGGGCGGTTATGACATCAACCGTAGTTTTGTTGGTGTCGCGCCTGTTGTTTCCTACCCGCATGGGACTGCGTCCGCCTTACAGCATTTCCTTTTTCAACAGTTTTTTGGTGTTAGGCGGTCTGCTCGGAATGCGTATCTTGTGGCGGTTCGTTGTGGAAGGCGATTTCGCATGGGATGCGGTCAAGCGTAGCAGGGCTCGCAGGGCGCTGTTAGTGGGTGCCGGAGCGGCAGGCAATCTGGCGGCCCGCGAATTGAATCGGCAGTCCGGTCGACGCGTGCAGGTTGTTGGCTTTCTAGATGACGATCCTGCCAAACAACGCGCCAAAATGCAGGGGCATGCAGTGTTGGGTAGAATCGAAGACCTACCGGACATCGTACGACGGCATGCCGTCGAGTCGGTGATCATTTCGATGGTGCGTGTTCCGCGCGACGTGATCTGCCGGGTTGTGCGGCTATGTGAGAGGGCTCATGTTCCCGCACGGATTGTGCCGGGATATTATGAGTTGCTGGAAGGCACGCTGACCGCATCTAAAATACGGGATATTGACGTGGCTGACTTGCTTGGACGCGAAGAGAGCAAACCCGATGTGGCATCTGTGATAGCGCTGCTCGGCGGCAAATGTGTTTTAGTTACCGGCGCTGGCGGTTCGATCGGCAGCGAGCTCGTGCGTCAGATTTTGCTGACAGGCCCGGAACTGCTTGTGATGATTGAGCGGTCTGAGAACGCCTTGTATGAAATAGAGCGTGAGATCAGGAAGCTTTGTTCCGAGATACCGGTGGTGGCGGTCTTGGCGGATATCGGCGAACGTGCCCGCATGTCGGAAATATTTTTGAAATACAAGCCGCTGGTTGTGATTCATGCCGCAGCGCACAAACATGTCCCGCTGATGGAGCAGAATCCGGTGGAGGCTATCAAAAACAACGTGCTGGCGACACGCGTTTTGGGAGAGTTGGCGCTGGAACACGGTGTAGAGAGGTTCGTGCTGATTTCCACAGATAAAGCGGTTCGGCCGGTATCTGTGATGGGCATAACGAAACGGTTGGCCGAGATGGCTCTGCAAGATCTGAACCGGATCGGCAGAACGCACTTCTCGGCGGTGCGTTTCGGCAACGTGCTGGACTCTTCCGGTTCTGTGGTGCCGCTTTTCCGCGAGCAGATCCGCAAAGGGGAAGTTGTGACAGTGACGCATCCTGACATGAAACGGTATTTCATGACGATCTCCGAGGCGGTTTCGCTGGTATTGCAGGCGGCGGCTTTGGCCGAGGGCGGAGAGATTTTTGTGCTAGACATGGGAGAACCGGTGAAAATAGTGGAATTGGCCGAAGAGATCATCGCGCTTTCAGGATTGCGTCCGCATGAAGACGTTCCGATCATGTTCACCGGGATTCGTCCCGGAGAAAAGCTTTTTGAAGAACTGGATGTAAGCGAAAAATCAACTTACAAAACCGGGCATGCGAGGATCTACGTAAGCAAGATAAGTCTGGTCGACCAGATGGATGTCGACAACATATTGGATGCCTGCCACAAACTATGTGAATGCGGTGGCGAAGCCGATGACCTGCGTGCCACCATATTAGGGTTATTGTCTGGGGGGAAGAACCAAAATGTCGTTTGATGGCAGAATAGGCAGGCATCTGAAATTTGCGAGGTTAGCGGTTCTTGTGCTGCTGATTTTGGCGGCGTTGTTCAATTACCGGCAGATGTTCAGGTACACGATGGCCATGTTTGCCGAGCCTTTGGAAGACATGTCGCACGGCTGGCTGATTCCTTTTTTCAGTCTTTATCTGTTATGGCGGCGACGCAATGATCTGCGGTCAGGGGCGGGGGCTCCCTCATGGACCGGGGTTTTGTGGGTAGCGATTTTTCTGGTTCTGGCTTGGTTCGGTGGGCGCGGAGGACAGTCGCGCATTGAACAAGTGTCGCTGATCGGGCTGATATGGTCAGTGCCTTTCGCTTTTTGGGGGCGAGGTGTTGAGCGGCACATTCGTTTACCTGCGGTTTATCTGGCCTTTACCATTCCGGTCTCTTCGTTTGTGGACTTTTTTACAATACACTTGCGCATATTTTCTTCAGCGATGGCGACCGGATTACTTAATGGCGTCGGGCTCGTAATAGAGCGCTCAGGCACGGCTATTTTTTCGCGGGTTCCGGGGGCAGAGTTCAATGTGGACGTAGCCGATCCTTGCAGTGGCATAAGGTCGCTGTTCGCGATGATGGCTCTGACTGCCGCGTACGCATCCATGACACAGAAGTCGGTTTGCCGGAAGTGGCTGCTGTTCGGTTTCTCGATTCCGATTGCGGTGATAGGCAACATGGCCAGAATCATGACGATCTGTCTGGTGGCGGCATGGTTCGGCCAAGAGGTTGCTATCGGTTATTATCACGACTATTCGGGATACGTGGTTTTTCTGGTCGGGGTGCTATTGATGATCAAGGTCGGTGATTTGATTAATAAGCACAGTGCCACGCTGTCTCGAGTGTTTAAACACGAAAGATCAGAGAAGATTTCAAATGAGGCTAAGGCTACAGTGTCGTCACCCAAACAGGGGCAGTTTTTCTGGTCATGTCTGAAGGTCTGTGGCGCCACTGTTGCCGTGTTGGCAGTGTTTGTCGCAAACTTTATGAAGTCACCGCCTGTTTATGATCAAGAGGTTTTTGTGTCCCAGAACCTGCCTGTGCGCGTTCGCGATTTTATAGGCGACGTGCCTTGGTTCTGCCACAACCACCAGTGTCTGGCTGTAGCGGAGGAACGTGATCTGATCGCAGCCGGCATGGCGGAGGGCAATGGCTTTTTATGTCCTGCTTGCGGGAGCACTATGCAAAAAATATCGTTGGGCGAGAAGAGTGATTTGCCGCGTGACACTATCATAATCAAGCGTAATTACAGGGCAAACGATGACCTTCGTTACGCGGTGAGTGTCGTGATCGGGGGGACTAGCCGAGGCAGCATACATAGAGCCGAATTATGCTTGCCTGCCCAAGGCTTTGCAATGCTTGAGGCCGAGAGGATATCACTCAACCTCGAAAACCGCAGACCGTTGAAGGCACGCAAGATCGTGGCTAGACGTGCGGGAAGCCCGGAGATTAATTTGGTGTACTGGTTTATGAGCCGTGACCGCGAAACCAGTTCCCACATGCGGCGGATACTTCTTGATGTATGGGATCGTTCCGTACACAACCGTATAAACCGTTGGGTGATGGTGGCGGTAAGCATCAACGCGCCATTGGAAACGCCTGACAGCGTTGAGCGTTTCAGGTTGTTTTTGTCGGAATTATATCCTAAAATCACAGCAATTCGTTAAGGTTTTTTATGACGGTTGATTGGGTAAGCGGAGTATTAGATTACTCGGAAACGGTTTGGACCAAGATTGCGATTGGCGGACTGAAATACGCGGCCGCGTTTTTCGGTTCTTTTGTGATTTCGCTTTTGCTGACGCCTCTGGTTCGCGAGATGGTGCGCAAGGCGGGCATGGTCGACAAGCCCGGAGGGCGTAGGATTAACGATAAACCTATTCCCCGGGGAGGCGGTCTGGCGGTTTTCATCGCCTTTCACTTGACGGTATGGATTCTCTTCTGGTCTTTGGGTGGCCCATTGAGCAGTGAGTTCCCGCTGTTCTGGCAAAAACGTTTCCTTTTGGCCTCCGGTGTTTTGGCGTTCGTCGGGCTGGTTGACGACAAACACGGGATTAAGCCTTTGGTAAAGCTTGCCGGCCAGACCGCCGCGGCTTTGATTCTCTATATGTCAGGCGTGAGTTTGGGCGGCTTGTTTGTGGCCTTTCCGCCCTGGCTGGACTGTGTGGCGACGATTTTTTGGATCGTGATGACTGTGAACGCCTTCAATCTTATAGACGGTATGGACGGGTTAGCTTCGGGACTGGCGTTTATTGCCTGCATCGGTATGGCGGGTTCGTTGCTATTTATGGGGCATTCGGCGGCCACGTTGCCTTATCTTGTGCTGGCGGGTGCATGTCTGGGTTTTCTTCGTTACAATTTTCACCCGGCATCGGTATTCTTGGGCGACACCGGCAGCATGTTTCTGGGGTTGTGCGTGGCGACCATGCCGTTGATGACGGGGACACGTAAAGAGCTGGCGGCCTCGCTTGGCATGCCGCTTTTGGCTATGGGGGTGCCGATCTTCGATACGATGCTGGCTGTCTGGAGAAGGTCGGTTAGGGCCATGCTGCCTAGCGGGATAACCAAAGTTAAAGCCAGAATAAGAGTGATGCAGCCGGATAAAGATCATCTGCACCACCGTCTGCTGCGAGACAAGATGAACCAGAGGACGGTTGCAATCATATTGTACGTCATTAGCGCTGCACTTGTCTTTATCGGTTTGGGAGGAACGCTTTTAAAAGGGCGTGCGCCAGGCTTTTTCCTAATAGCGTTTATTGTGGCGATTTTTGTGGTGGTGCGCCATCTGGAGCGTGTCGAGCTGTGGGATACCGGCCGGCTGATTGTTTATAAGCGTGGGACAATCCGTCGAGGGGTGCTTATGCCGGCTTATATTATTTTTGATGTGCTTGTTTTGTGCTTAATATGGATGTTTGCCCGCTGGGAAGTCGCATTACCGATTAACCGCAATCAACTGATATCTGATTTGCCGCTGTTTGTGGTGCCGGTGTTTGTGTTGCTGGTGGCGACAAAGACTTATTGGCGGGTATGGTCACGGGCGCAGATACGGGACTATGCTGTTTTGGGGCTGGCTGTTTTCGCTGGCACGGGCATAGGGGCAGGGCTGTCCTGGCTGTTTAATGAGGATGATCCAGAATTGATGCGGTTTATATTTGTTTATTCGGCTTTCGCAATTTTTCCGATCGCGGGAATCCGAATTTGGCGGGACAGCATCAGCGGGCTCTTGCAGATGATGGAGAGACATATGTTGATGGACAAACCCGAGACGGTAAGGGCGTTAGCGTATGGAGGCGGCCTGCAGTTTCGCGCTTTGCTGCGTGAGATGGCCGAACGGTCCGGCAAGAACGATCGTGTTATTGTCGGGGTCATAGATGATGACATTAATCTGCGAGGGCATATCATAGCCGGGCACAAGGTTCTGGGCGTCTTTGACGAGTTGTCGACATTGGCGCCCGCTTATAAGGCGAGTGCGCTTGTGATAACTTGTGATATCGATCATGACAATCAGTGTCAGGTCGTTCAGCAGGCTCGCGAGTTGGGTTTAAACGTGACGGTTTGGTCTTGTACGGAGCAACGCTTGTAAAAACAGATTTTAGCAAGGGCACGGTTGCGTAAGCACAGCGGCTGCGGTATTATGGCACCATATGCACCAGTGGAAGGTTTTTTTTGTTAAGCCGCGGACAGAGAAGAAGGTCGCGAGTTTTTGCGTGCTCTATGGCATTAAATATTATCTGCCGTTACGTGAAAAGAGCCGTGTAGTTCAACGGCGTAGGATTGTAGCGAGTGTGCCGGTTTTTCCCGGTTACGTTTTTGCCCGGATTGATGATGCGCAACGCCTGGAGATGCTCAAGACCAACCTGTTGGTGCGTGTGCTGGAACCCGTTAATCCGCGGCGCATGTTGCGAGACCTGATCATGGTACGACGCGCCTTGCGCGCGGATCCTGCCCTGAAGCCCGTAAGACCGCTGGAAGAGGGGCGGCCGGTGCGCATTGTCAGTGGGCCTTTCATGGGTGTCGAGGGGCTTGTGTCACGGATGGCAGGCACGATGAAAGTGATCCTCAACGTTGATATGATCGGTCAGGCTGTGTCGGTCACGGCTGATATCGGGCAGGTCGCGCCGCTCTAAAGCTTTGCTTTGCTTCAGGGAAATGCGTTATGCTAACTACCTTTTTTCCGAAACATTGAAAGCTTGTTTCCATTGACAGAAAGTAATTTTATGATAACTGACACATTGAAAGTCTCTGAATTCATTGCTCCACATGTGAATGTTCTGCCGAAATCAGGCATAAGGGATTTTTTTGAGATAGTGGCCGAGAGCAAGAATGTGATTTCTTTGGGCATCGGGGAACCGGATTTTCCGACCCCCATGCACATCCGCGCCAAGGCCGTTGAATCGCTGGAACGGGGCGACACAAAATACACATCCAACCTCGGCACCCCGGAGTTGCGACAGGCTTTGTCGCGGTACATGGCAAGATCTTTTGGCGCCGATTACGACTGGAAGAGTGAAATATTGTTAACCGTGGGGGTCAGCGAGGCTTTTGACATAGCTTTGCGTGCCGTTGTCTCTCCCGGCGACGAGGTTCTGTATCACGAGCCGGCTTTCGTGGCCTATGCGCCGATCATACGCATGGCGCATGGCGTGCCAGTGGCGGTCGGCACGTTCCGAAAAGACAACTTCCATGTGACGGTTGAGGAGCTTGAAAAACACGTGACACCGCGGACGCGGGTAATGGTGCTGAATTTTCCCAACAATCCGACCGGCGCCACGCTCGACAAGGCGGATACCGAGGCCTTGGCGGATTTCGCCATTCGGCATAATCTGCTGATTATTTCCGACGAGGTCTATTCTGAGCTGACTTACGAGGGCGGACGTAACACCATGGCCTGTATCCCCCGCATCCGCGACCGCCTGATATTTCTCAACGGGTTCTCGAAGGCCTGGTCGATGACCGGTTTCCGGCTGGGTTACGTCTGCGCACCGCCCTCCCTGGCCGATGCCATGATGAAAATCCACCAGTACTGCATGATGTGTGCCTCGACCGTCAGTCAGATCGCCGGGCTTGAGGCGCTGCGCGACGGCGATGCCGACATCAGAGAGATGCGCGAAGCGTATGATATCCGCCGCCGGTTTATCGTGGATGCATTTAACCGTATGGGGTTGGATTGTTTCATGCCGCGCGGAGCCTTTTACGTCTTTCCGTCGATCCAGACTACCGGTTTGACATCCGAGGATTTTTCAGTGCGGCTGTTGAACGGATACAACGTTGCATGCGTGCCGGGCACGGCGTTCGGGGCCTGCGGCGAAGGTTTCGTGCGCTGCTCTTACGCCACCGGCATGGATCAGATCAAAGAGGCACTCGCCCGCATCTCTACGTTCATCAAGACGCTGTGAGTTCTGCAAGGTGTGCAGAAGCTGAGAAATTATGGTGCCGGGAGAGGGAGTCGAACCCTCACACCCTTGCGTGCGGTACCGCTTTCTGGCGAATATAATACGGCCATCCATTCGTTCCATTCGCATGATTCGCGGTTCAAAAAGAATGTGTGACCTTGATGTTTGTTCACTGCTAGAGCGGGTTTGTTTAAAGTTTGTCCGTTTCTGGTAGGGACGCCTCCCCGAGGCGTCCGCCCTTCGGCTTGTTCAGGGCAGACGGACGGTTCGGTGAACCGTCTCTACCTGACATCGCCCAACGACCATACTTTAACTTAATTCGCTCTAGGCCGGGCGGCGGGCTAACCGATTACAATCACGGTTAAACGGACTGGCGCTCGCGCAGAGAAGCAAGTACACTATTTTTTTTCTAATGCCGAAGGGGGAATCGATGATCAGGTCTTACTGGGTTACGCTGTTGAGGTTTCTGGTAGGCTGGCATTTTTTATACGAGGGGCTGTGGAAGCTGCTCAAAGGGAACTGGAGCGCCGCCGGCTACCTGAGTTCCAGCAACTGGATCGCCGCGGACCTCTTTCACAAGATCGCGGACACGCCCGCCCTGCTGAACGTCGTCAACCAGTTGAACATGTGGGGTTTGACCTTGATCGGCCTCGCGCTCATCCTGGGCATCTTCATCCGCTTCTCATCCGTGTGCGGCATCCTGCTGCTGTCGCTCTACTATCTGGCCCAGCCGCCCTTCGGCGCGACGAGCACAGGCTACGGCCATTTCCTGTGGTTCGACCGGAACGTCCTCGAAGCCATCGCCATGATGGTGATCTGCGCGGTTCCCTCTTATGGCTTGGGGGCGCTCATCAAGCCGTGGCTGTCCAAAGGGGACAGGGCCATCGCGGGCGACCGCCGCGAATTCCTCAAGAACCTGAGCGCCCTGCCCGTGCTGGGCGCCTTTGCGGGCGCGTTCTTCGAAAAACACGGGCGCGTCTGGGAGAAAGAGAACCTGAAGGGCAAGGTCGATGCGGTGACCAACGCCACAGTCCGCGCCTTTGAATTCACGGACATCAGCGAGCTCAAGAAGCCCATCGACGCCTTCGGGAATATCGGCCCCACCCGTATCAGCCGCATGTTCATGGGCTGCAACCTGATCGGCGGCTGGGCGCACGCGCGCGACCTGATCTACGTCAGCAAACTCGTCAAAGCCTACCACGAAGACTGGCGCGTCTTCCGTACGCTCCACATGGCTGAAGCCTCCGGTATGAACACCATCATCCTGAATCCCGGGCTGTTCCGCGTCATGGGCGACTACCTTAAGAAGGAGGGCGGCAAGATGCAGGTGCTGTCCGACTGCGCCATCGGCGGCGATCCGGTCAGAGGCGCCCAGGAATCCATCAAGTTCGGCGCGCAGATGCTCTACATCCAAGGCGAGATGACTGAAAAATACATCTTGCGCGAGAAGAACTACAAGATCATCGAGGACGCCATCGCCTTCATGCGCAAGGAAGGCTACCAGGCGGGCATCGGCGCCCACAGCTTGGAAGCGGTCAAAGAGTGCGTCGACCGCGGCATTGTGCCCGACTACTGGGTCAAGACCATCCATCCCATCAACTACTGGTCGGCAAACATCAACGGCGGCTCGCGCCACGACAACATCTGGTGCACGAATCCGGACGAGACAATCGCGTACATGCAGGCACGCCCGGAACCGTGGATCGGGTTCAAGACTCTGGCGGCCGGCGCGGTCCAGCCCAAGGACGGGTTTCCGTTCGCGCTGAAGGCCGGCGCCGACTTCCTGTGTGTGGGCATGTACGACTTCCAGCTTGTCGAGAATGTTAACCTCTTCAACAGCATCTTGCCCTCCTGCCAGAAGCGGAACCGTCCCTGGCGCGGCTGAGCGGCACGCTCGCCGCTCCAGCCAAAACAGCCCCCTGCGGCTCAATGCCCGGCCCCGACCCACGGTCGATTCCTTTCAGGTCCTTCACGGTCGTTTCGGGGAAACTACCCTACTCGAATATGCGCGGCCCAGCCGGTTTTAGTGTTTTGTGGTAGGGACGCATCCCCGAGGCGTCCGAGGCGGATTCGGGGAACCCGCCCTACCTGAACTTTATCTGCTCTAGGTTCCACAGGAAAAAAGAAGCACTTACTCAGACAGCACCCATCATTTACAATGTATGTCGATTGTGCTATTATTTCGTCAATTTATGGAGGTGACCGAATGACGACAACGATACGCATTGACAATGAACTGAAGAAAGAGTGCGACCTGATTTTCGATGATTTGGGGCTGACCATGTCCGCAGCAATGACACTGTTTCTCAAGCAGGTTGTCAAGACGCGCGGCATTCCATTCGAGCTGAAGGCTCATGTTCCGAACAAGGAAACACGCAAAACACTCGATGCGATCATGAACGGGAAAGAGAAGCTCAACGGCCCCTTCAATTCTGCCGACGAAATGATGAAGGAGTTGACCCGTGTATAAGCCGGTCTACTCCAACCGATTCAAGAAAGATGCCAAGAAACTCCGAGCTTCAGGTTTAAAACCACAGGCCGAACGGCTTCTCGCGATCTTGGCAAAAGACCCGTTTCAGAATCCCCCCCCACCCCCCTATGAGAAACTGGTCGGAGATCTGTCCGGCGCGTATTCCAGGCGCATCAATATCCAACATCGACTCGTGTATCAGGTGCTAGCTGACGTTAAAACCGTTAAAGTCATCCGACTCTGGACACACTAAGAATGACGTACGATCGGGAACATTAATCCTTGTCTCTGCAAAGGCCTCGCGACAACAGCCATGACCAAAGTTCCTGCCACAACCTTGACCCCCTACACAACCACGCTGACCCAAGCGGCGCGGCGACGCAATATCCGAATCCGTTTCCTGAACCCGGACCCCGACCTGCCGATCTTCGAGCTGAGCCGCGACGGCCGCACGGTCCGCTGCTTCAACGCGCTGACCGACCAAGTCGGCGCGGCCACGTTCCATCTGGTCAACAACAAACGGGCCTGCCACACCTGGCTGGCCCGCCACGCGTTTTCCGTTCCCGCCCAATATCCCTTTGAAGATACGCGGAAAGACAACGCGCTCGCGTTCCTGCGCGACCACGCGCCCGTCGTCGTCAAGCCCTGCATGCAGTGGGGAGGTCGCGGCGTCTCCATGGGCATCCGCACGCCGGTAGAACTGCACGCGGCGGTCCTCTTCGCGAGGCGCTACGAACCGGACGTGATTCTGGAGGAGACCGTGCCGGGCGAAGATTTGCGCGTGATCCTGGTCGGCGGCGAACTGGCGGCCGCGATCCGCCGCAAACCCGCGCAGGTCACGGGCGACGGCGTCCGCACAATCCGCCAGCTCATCATACGCCACAACGCGCACCGGCGCAAAGAGGACCCCAGCAACGTGATCCCGTGGAACGCCGAGACGCGGCGCAACCTCATCGAGCTAGGGCATTCGCCGGACGACGTGCCTGCGCCGGGTGTCGCGGTCCGGGTCCGGCTCACCAACAACTACCACACCGGCGGCACCGTCGAGGTCGTCACGGATGCCGTCCCCGCGCGCGCGCTCAAGATCGCTCAGCGCATCGCGCGCGCGCTTGACCTGACGCTCGTGGGCGTGGACTTTCTGATCGACCGCGCCACGCGCCGCACAACCGTCATCGAGGTCAGCCCGGACCTGGCGATCTCCCCTCCAGAAGGCGAGACGGTCGCCGAACGGTTTCTCGACTTCCTCTTCCCGCCCTCCGGCCGATAACGATCCGCATCGCCCCCTATCCTCATAGCCCGCTGATGAGCATATCCAGCGGCGGAACGATCTTGCCGTCAGCAGCCGTGTAGGGCGTGTCGCCGAAGTTGACCGTGACCGTCACGCAGAATCACGCCCGTCGCTACGTTGGCCCATTCCGCGTCGCGGGCCCACACACGCGGCTTTTCAAGCACCCACTGCTCCTCCGCGACGGCGCAGGTGGCGAGCAGCCCCATCAACATATCCCTGATAGCTGCTCCACTGATAGCTCTTCAGGCGCGCCACTCGATCTTTCAGCGGCAGGTTCTCAACTGCCGCGACGGGCAATGTGATAAATCGCGCCGGGATATTCAACTCGCAGTTTTCTTGCCATGTTTATGCGTTAGCACATCTCGAAACCACGCATCAACGCTAAATACTAAACTAAGGTCTGACCACGAAAAGCCACGAAAAGCCACGATTCAGAGCAAAACGCCGCCATCGGCAGCCAGCCAGCGAAAAAACAGCAAACAGACTGTGTACAAAATGTGTACAAATTGAGCTGAAAACAGGTGAAAACGTGGGAGATGAGAAAAAGCGCCAGAATCGGCACTAACGCCATAAATACAAAAACCCCCAGTAAAAACGGGTTTTTTTGATGGTGCCAGGAGAGGGAGTCGAACCCTCACACCCTTGCGGGCGGCAGATTTTGAGTCTGCTGCGTCTGCCATTTCGCCACCCTGGCACGGATGGAGCGGGTGAAGGGAATCGAACCCTCGTAACCAGCTTGGAAGGCTGGAGCTCTGCCATTGAGTTACACCCGCTTATAAACAAATCGCACAAACTTTAGCCTTTTGCGGTGGACTGGTCAAGGATAGGCGTGTGCGATTCAATTATTGTGAAACACCCCTGATATTCGCCTCGTCGCAATTAGGCATGGAAAATGCCATTAAGGTGCGGTAAAATAAAAGGGTTTGAAAGAAAAGTTTAACCAGCTTTCAGTTTTGATTTTGTAACGTTTTACGAAAGGTTTGCCTTCATGGCCGGTCAGGCGGATGCGTTTACGGCGCTGATACTTAAGCGCACGGGTTTTTTCAACGATGCTCAGATATCACAGGTGCTTGCTGCAGACCGGTCTGACGGTGCCGGAGTTGTGGGCGCGGCGGTAAGGCTGGGCATTGTGCGTGAAGACGATTTTTTGAAGAAGATCGGCGAGATGCTGGGATTTCCGTACGCAGACTTGGACGATTCGCGTCCCACGGACGAGGCGATAACTAAACTGCCCGCACGCGCTGTCTATCAGTACAACGTACTGCCGCTGAATGTGGAGAAGGGCGTGCTGACGGTAGTGGCGTGTGACCCCTTTAATACAGGCATGACCGACGGTTTGCGCCTGGCGGCAGGCTGTCCGGTACAGGTAGCTCTCAGTCCGCGCGAGGATATCGACAAGGCTATCCGCAAGTATTACGGTGTCGGAGCGGACGCGATCGAGAAGATGATCGAGGACGGGCGGTACGCGGTGGACACGGATCTGGCCTCGATATCTAAGATTGATGTTAATGAGATCGGGGCCGAGGCCTCGATCGTGAAGTTCGTTAATCAGATCATCGCAGAGGCTGACCGGCAGGGTGCTACGGATATACATGTGGAGCCGATGGAGGATGAGCTGCGTATCCGTTACAGGATCGACGGCATGCTGCACAAGGTGGACGTGCCGCCGCAACTCAACCGGCTCAAGGCAGCCATCATATCGCGTATCAAGGTCATGGCTAATCTGGACATCGCGGAGAAACGTTTGCCAATGGACGGGCGGATCGGCGTGCGCCTGAATAACGACGATATCGACATCCGCGTTTCTACCATGCCCACGGCCTACGGCGAGTCGATCTCGCTGCGTCTGTTGCAGAAGGCCGGCAATTTCGTCAAGTTGCAGGACCTGGGGTTCAACGATTTCGACTATGAACATGTGGTAAAGTTGATCAACCGGCCTAACGGGATATTCCTTGTTACGGGGCCGACCGGCTCGGGCAAGTCCACTTCGCTTTACGCCTTCCTGAACGAGATCAACAAGATCAACGTGCGTATTCTCACGGCTGAGGATCCGATCGAGTATGAAATGGCGGGCATCAATCAGGTTCTGGTGCGACAGGACATCGGGCTGACCTTCGCGCGGGCGTTGCGCGCTTTCCTGCGACAGGATCCGGATATCATCATGGTGGGTGAGATACGTGACGGCGAGACCGCCGAGATCGCGATCAACGCCTCGCTTACGGGACACATGGTCTTCAGCACGCTTCATACCAACGACGCGGCGGGATCGTTCGCGCGTCTGATCGACATGGGCGCGGAGCCTTTTCTGGTGGCATCGGCGGTGGCTGGTGTGATGGCGCAGCGTCTGGTGCGCCGGTTGTGTCCTAAGTGCAAGCGCGATATACCGCTGGACATGAAGTGGTATGACCTGCCGTATGCCCCGACATCAAACAAGGTTTGGGTGCCGCAAGGCTGCGAATCCTGCACGCGCACGGGCTACCGCGGGCGCGGCGGTCTTTTCGAACTGCTGGTGGTGCATGAGGATATTGAGTCGGCGATCATAGCGCGCAAGTCCACGACTGAGATACGGGCATTGGCGAAGGGACATGGGCTGAAGACTTTGCGAGAGGACGGCTGGATTAAGGCGTTTAGGGGCATGACGTCGGTTGAGGAGGTGTTGCGGGTGACGGAGGAGAATGTGTGATTGCGACCACAAAGTGGTCGCAATCACGAGGGTAAAAGGAGAGCAGGACGCTACGGCATACGGGCCGATGCGCACGAGCGGAGACGCTACGGGGTATGGGCCGATGCGCACGAGCGGAGACGCTACGGGGTATGGGCCGATGCGCACGAGCTCGTTTTCTCGCTAAAGCGAGATGGCGCCGGGATACCGGCTAAACGATCAAAGTGCGCCCTGGCCCACACCCGCTTCGCTTATAGGGGGGTGGCGGTGACCGGGTGGGTGGGCGAAGTGCGCCCTGCCCGTATACTCTTCGCTTTTAGGGGGTGGCGGTGACCGGGGGACTTTGGACGCGGGGTGAGGCGGGGTTATTGCGGCTGCAGAGTTGGCCACAATGACGAGGGTAAAAACGAGAACGGGGATTGGGTGGCGGAAGCTGAAATGGTGGAGTGATGGGGCATTTTAATTACAGAGCTATGTCGAAAGACGGGCGGAAATTGGATGGCGCGGTCGAAGCGGCCGACCGTCGCGCGGCCTTGGCTGAGGTCGAGAAGCTGGGCTATGTGCCGCTTTCGGTGACGGAAACCAAAGGTCAGAAGCAGGGGCCGAGCGTGCCGTTCTGGAAGCTGAAGATCGGGAGCGGGCGTAAGCGCATGAAGGCAGTTGAGGTGTTGCTGTTCACCTCGGAGCTGAGTGATCTGTTAGAGGCTGGCATGACTTTGGGAGCGGCCCTGAACTGCCTGGCGAACCAGGGCGAGGAGGATTCGGCGCAAGGGGCGACCGCTGCCGACCTGCGTGACCGCATCATGCGCGGAGAGCAGCTTTCCGATGCAGTGTTGGCACATTCCGAGACCTTCCCGACCCTTTACGGAAACATGATACGGGCGGGTGAGGCATCGGGGGCGATGATTGAGGTTCTGCGGCGTCTGGTCGAACATTACGAGCGCAATGAGAGCATGCGGTCCAAGATAACGTCCGCGCTGACCTATCCGGTGGTGGTCTTGATTTTCGGTGTGCTTACGGTGATATTCGCAATGGTCAAAGTGATCCCGCAGTTCGCTAAAATCTTTGAGGGTATGGGTACGGCGTTGCCGACACCGACGCTTATTTTGGTGAACACGAGCGATTTCGTGATCAAGTACGGGGTTTTCTTGGCGTTGGCGGTGGCGGCCGGAGTGGTGGTTTTCCGCAGGCACATCAAAGAAGGGCCGGGCCGGCTGTGGTGGGACGGGCTGAAGCTTAAGGCGCCTTTGATCAAGGGGATTGTGGCTTGTGGGGCTTATTCCAGCTTGGCCTACACGATGCGTACTTTGTTGGCCAACGGCGTCAACGTTTTGCAGGCGCTGAAGATTGCGGAGGAGACTTGCGGCAATGATTTGATCGCCAGCGCGTTGCGCAATGCGCGTCAGCGCGTGACTGACGGCACGACAATATCCGGTCCTCTGGCGGACAGCGGCGTTTTCCCGAAAATGATGACGGACATGTTGGCGGTGGGCGAGCAGTCGGGGGATATGCCCAGTTCTCTGGCGCATATCGGGAGGCGTTACGAGAGTGAGATGGATCGCAACATCAAGATATTCACGAACGCGCTGGAACCGATCCTGATTGTGGCCATCGGCGCCATAGTCGGATTTGTGGCGGTCAGCATCCTGATGGCGGTTTTCAAGGTGACGTCGACTCTCAGTCCCGCGGCGTAGGATGGAGGGAAGAGTGAAGAGTTAAAGAGTGAAGAGTTAAAGAGTGAAGAGTGGGTTATTGAGGCCACTGAGTGACCACAATGACGAGAGTAAAAAGAGAGAGAAAACAGTGAAGTGGGAAGCGGAGGGGCTTGATACATCAAGCCCGTACAGAGTCGGACGGGTCAGACATTTGGCAATAAGGAGGAGAAGTGATGAAGCGAGAAAAGATGAAAGAAAAGGTGCGCCGGAACCGCAAACGTGGTTTCACGCTGGTTGAGCTGTTGCTGGTGGTGTGCATTCTGGGCATTCTGGCGGCGGTGGTGATCCCCAATATCATGGGGCATGATGAAGAGGCGCGCCGGCAGGCCACGCGCACCAGCATAACTGCCATCGAGCAGGCTGTGCAGATATTTGCGATGCGCCACAACGGCAAGTTGCCGGATTCGCTGGATGAACTGACGGCGGGGACGGACGATGCGCCGGGGCTGCTTAAGGAGGGGGCCTTGGCCGATTCGTGGGGTACGCCGTTTTCGTACACCAAGACTGGCAAGCGCTTCAAGGTTATTTCCGCCGGTCCGGATGGTGAGGTCGGCACCGAGGACGACCTGACGAATTAAGTGAGAAGAGAGCGACATAACGGCTTCACGCTGGTGGAACTGCTGGTGGTGGTGGTGATTATCGGCATAATGGCCATGATGCTGGGTCCGACCTTCACGACTGGTTCCGACATTGCCCGCGTCAAGACCGCCACGCGCGGGATCATGCAGATGTCGCGCTATGCCCGCACCATGGCGGTGCTGCACCAGATGCCCGTGGCG
>Ga0268276_1001748_pt1 | contig 20314 bp, 18 predicted proteins | sample saktaG_4_FD_190145 | JGI IMG/M metagenome (GOLD analysis project Ga0268276, IMG submission 190145) | Saline water microbial communities from Sakinaw Lake, British Columbia, Canada - sak_2010_1_5_45m | ecosystem: Environmental > Aquatic > Non-marine Saline and Alkaline > Saline ... | reverse complement strand
TATAAAAAGCCAATCCTTGTCAACTTTTGTATCAACATTTAAAAATACCAGTATACTGCCTTTTGCCAATTTAGCTGCTTCATTATTAGCCCGGGCAAATCCTAAATTTGTTTTGCTTTTTATTATTTTTAAGTTTTGACAATTATTAAAATACTGGCTAACAATCTTTAAACTATCGTCAGCAGAAGCATTATCAAAAACAATAACTTCAAAATTTGCATAAGATGATGATAAAACAGACCTCAAACAATTCTCTATAAACTCATGCCCATTATAATTTATAATTATAATGCTAAAAAACAAATCATTGCTCATAACAATTTAACCTTTATCGGTCAATTTATCGCGGGTAATATCCCTTAAAAAATTAAGCAGAACAGATTTGGTTGGTTTGCCTGACAAAAAAACAATGAAAACAAAATACATAGCAATAAATCTAATATATATTAAAATGGTGATTATTAATAAGCACAAAAAAACTTTATTAATAAGCACGCCAATTAAAAAAACGTAAGTAAAGCTAAATAAAAAATGAGTTGCTGATGACCAAAAACCAATTAAATTTCCGATTAACCAATCAGGAATAGTTTTATTTTGAAGTTTAACAAATCTATTATATAGTTCTTCAGAAGCTATAATGCCCTTAAATCCAACAAAATTTTGGCTATAAACAACCATCATAAGAGATATTAATAAATAACCAACAAGCATAAAAATAACTGCCCATAAAGATAAAATACTGCCCGTGTTGCGCCAAACGCCATAACCGACACTTAATATTAAAGCGTACAAAGTTATATGATCAAACGAACAATCCATCCACCAACCTACTTTTGAACTCTTGCCAGACAATCTTGCCAATTGTCCATCAACATGGTCAAAGTAAGATTGAACCACTAAAACTAACAGCCCTAATAAATTGAATTGATACTGGCCCCGGCTAAAACAAAAAGAAAAAATAGAAATTGAAATAATATTACTGGTAATTGTTACTTGGTTAGGGGTAACGCCAAAACGGTGTAAAAGTTTAACAATTGGCTTACAGGGCGCTCTAACAAATGATTCTATAAATTTTTTGTATACCATATTCAATAAAATAAATTATGTTCTCTCCTTGAAAAGCTCTTTATTGTTATTTACCCATTCAAACAACCTTTTAACCCCTTCTTGGGGCGTAATTTGTGGCTGCCAAGACAAATCTTGTTGCGCTTTTTTGATGTCGGAAACATATACCTTTTGGTCGCCAGGCCGCCAATCAGCATTAGAATAAACAACAGGCGCGCCTAAAAAACTACCCAGATAATCAAACAACTCCAACAAGGAAAGGGTTTTGTCGGGCCCGCCCCCGATATTGTAAATCTGGCCTTTGCTGATATCGATATTGGCCACTGCTTTTTCAAGGGCCAAACATAAATCGTCAACCCACAAAACATCTCTTACTTGCTTACCGTCTCCATAAACGGTTATTGGCTTGCCTAAAACAGCGGCAATCACCATCCATGCAACCCAACCCTGGTCTTCAACACCAAACTGCCGCGTGCCGTAGATGCAGGATTGGCGAAAAACAACTGTTTTCAAGTCATACATTCTGGCATAATCCCTAACATATTGCTCGGCCGCCCCTTTGGAACAACCATAGGGCGAATGAAAATTCAATCCTCTTGTTTCAGAAATACCCCAAGGAAAATCACGGTAACAATAGCGCCTGTCTCTTTCTTCAACAACCACATCCTCCATCCCCCCATAAACTTTATTAGTTGAAGCATAAACAAGGATTGGCTTTCTTTCTGAAAGACGCAAAATCTCCAAAATGTTAAAAGTGCCCACGACATTAACCATAAAATCAAGTTGCGGATTAATAAAAGAAGTAGTTACCGCCACTTGTCCGGCTAAATGGAAAACAACATCACAAAGCTCCATTTCTTTTTTGAGTAAATGCTTGTCGGTGCGAATATCTCCAGCAACCACCCTAAGATTAGGATACCGTTCTTTCAGCCAAACGACGTTATCAAAAGAGCCGCCACGGGAAAAATTATCAAACACGCAAACGTCTTCGCCCTTTTCCAAAAGATAAGCTGTCAAATTGCAACCGATAAAGCCGGCTCCCCCGATAATTAAATTTTTTTTATTTTTTGCCATAATTTTTTATAAATTCAGATGCCCTGAATAATGACTCAAACTTGCCCGCGTCACTCCAAAAACCCTTTAGAATTTCAGAGGCGGCTGTGCCCTGCTGGATGTAAAAATTATTAACATCGGTAATCTCCAATTCTCCCCTATTGGAGGGCTTCAAAGTTTTGATTATGTCAAAAACCTGACTATCGTACATATATAACCCCACCACCGCCAAATTGGACTTGGGTTGGCTTGGTTTTTCTTCAATGCCCACAACCTTGCCGTCCTTAACCTCAGCCACGCCGAAACGATTGGCGTCCGGCACTTCTTTCAAAAAAAGTTTCGCGCCCTTTGCCTGATGTCTAAAATCATCAACATAATCTCTAATGTTATCTTCTATAATATTATCACCCAAAATCACCGCAATTCTGCCCCCATCCGCAAAATCTTCCGCCAACAATAAGGCCTGGGCGATGCCCCCCGGCTCTTCCTGCACCGCGTAAGACAGCCTCACTCTAAAATCACGGCCATCCCCCAAGAGTTCAAGAAAATGCCCGGCATGCCCTTTCCCAGACACAACTAATATATCTTTAATGCCCGCGTGCACCAAGGTTCCCAAAGGATAATAAATCATTGGCTTGTCGTAGACGGGCAAAAGATGTTTGTTAGTAACGCGAGTGCAAGGCAAAAGACGCGTTCCCAATCCTCCGGCTAATATAATTCCTTTCATAGTTAAAAAGTTAGATTAAAATTTAAATTCTATGACCTTTCCAAATATTGCTTTTTATAATACTCTGAATACTCCCCCGACTTGATTCTCTGCCACCACTCTGAATTTTTCTGATACCACTTTATTGTTTCTTTTACGGCATCATTAAACGGATATCGCGCCTGCCAGCCCAGCTCCCCCACTTTGCTTGTATCCAAAGCATAACGAAAATCATGGCCCGGCCTGTCTTTAACATACTCAATGCAATCATCACCCCTACCTAATTCATTAAGAATAGTTTTTGTAAGCTCCAAATTAGTTATTTGATTCCCGCCGCCGATGTTATATATCTCCCCAATCCTGCCTTTACGCAAAACAATATCAATTCCCGAGCAATTGTCGCCAACATAAATCCAATCGCGAACATTTTTCCCTGTGCCATAAAGAGGCACTTTTTTATTCTCTAAAAGATTGGTAATAAAAAGGGGAATTACTTTTTCCGGGTATTGATATGGTCCAAAATTATTTGAAGAACGAGTGGTTAAAACAGGTAAACCAAAGGTTTTATAATAAGACCGAACCAATAAATCAGCTGCTGCTTTTGAGGCGGCATAAGGACTATTGGGCAATAGATTGTCTCCTTCTTTGGATTGTCCTTGTTCAATAGTTCCATAAACTTCGTCAGTTGATATTTGCTCAAATTTTTCAATGCCATATTTCCTGGCGGCCTCAAGCAAGGTTTGAGTTCCCACAACATTGGTTTTAACAAAAAGTTCCGGCTCAAGAATTGAACGGTCTACATGGCTGGCGGCGGCGAAATTAACTACAAAATTAGGTTTTTCTTCTCGGAAAATTTTATCAACCAAATCTTTATCGCCAATATCCCCTTTTACAAAAACATAACGAGGATTGTCTTCAATGTCCTTGAGATTATCAAAATTAGCGCAGTAAGTGACAATGTCAAGGTTAACAACCTTATCGTCCGGATATTTATTGAGAATGTAGCGAACAAAATTACTGCCGATAAAACCAAGTCCGCCCGTGATTAATAGTTTCATAAATTTTTCTGAATCCTTTTTAAAAATTTATCAGTGGCTTCCTGCCAAGCAGGTAATTTATAACTTATAATACTCTTCAACGGAAAATTATCAAGCGCTGAAAATCTTGGCCGTTGAGCGGGTGTCTCAAAATCACCGCTTTCAGCAGGCAAAAGTTCGCCTTGCCATTTTAGCTTTTCTAAAACATATTTCGCCCATTCATATCTTGAGCAAAAACCTTCATTAGCAAGGTGATATAATCCATACTGACCGGATCCTATTAAATCAAGGGTTGCTTTAGTGATATCTTCCACAAAGGCCGGCGAAGAAATTTGATCGTTCACTATCTTTAAGGTCTTATTGGTCTTGGCGCGCTCCATTAATTTCAAAGGAAAACTCGCTTTGGGGTTTTCGCCGAACACCCAACTCAATCTTATTAAATAATACCTCTCGCTCAAATGCTCCACGTTCCTTTCTCCCAAACGTTTGCTTTCCCCATATTTATTGATAGGGCCGGGAGCGTCTGCTATGGTATAGGGCGCTCCTTTTTTACCGTCAAACACATAATCGCTACTGTAATGCACAAACACAGAGTTGTTTCTGTTGCAAGCCAAGACCAAATTCCTGGCTGCTACCCCGTTAACTAAAAACGCCTTCTGCCACTCTTTTTCCGCCCCATCTACATCATTAAAAGCGGCGCAATTAATCACAAAATCTGGCTTAATTTTTTCTATCACTTCATTTACTTTCTTAAAATCAGTAATGTCTAAACTATCCTTATCAAAAGCTAAATGGTTAATGTCACTTTTATTCAGCTCCCTGGCAAATTCTTTTCCTAACTGTCCATCAGCACCGGTTACTATAATTTTTACATTATTTCTCATAGACAAAATTATTATCTACTTCTTTAAGTAAGGGATTTTTGGAATCTTTTTCGGAAACCATTGGATTATTGAATGGCCAATCTATATTTAGACATGGATCATTCCAAATAATCCCTCGTTCATTTTCTGGAGAATAATCCCGAGAACACTTATAGATAATCTCCGCTTCCTCGCTTAAAACACAAAAACCATGGGCAAAACCAATCGGCGTATAAAGCTGTTTCTTATTCTCATCGGATAAAATTGTGCCAACCCATTTACCATAAAAAGGCGACCCCTCTCTAATATCTACAACAACATCAAAAATCTCTCCCCTAATACATCCTACTACCTTTGCTTGGGCTTTGGGATTTTTCTGGAAATGAAGGCCTCGCAAGACACCTCTTTTTGATTTTGAATGATTATCTTGAATAAAATGCTCTTTTATCCCAGCGCTAAAAAACTCCGAATATTTGTATGTCTCCAGAAAGAATCCCCGTTCATCTTTAAAAACTTTTGGCTCTATTAAAATTAAACCCGGGATTTCCAATTTTTTGAATACAAATGGCATATTCTTTTAATTTCGACAAAACTTTTTACCATAATCATCTCTTGCCAAAATCCGTTAAATGGCCGAACAGTTTGGCGGCTGACTTAGCTAAAAATTTGATGTCAGATAAGCTTCTAATCGCCAAAATCTTCCTCATAATGAACTGCGGGCTGGCGAATGATTTGTAGAGGTCGCGCGTGAGGGCCTTAACATCTTCGCTGGTCAATTCGCTTTTCATCACTTGCTCTCTTTGGTCAAACCTATCATAATCGTTAAAGTTTAACAAATTGTTTTCTTGGCAGTATTTATAAAGCGGGGTGCCGGGATACGGAATTAAAACCGTGGCTTGCAAAGTGTCAACATAGCCCTTTTTGAATAAGTCCTTGGCCAAATCAATGGTGCGTTGGGCGTCGGCTTTTGTTTCCCAAGGATAGCCAATCATCGCTGTGATATGGGGCTCAAGCCCGGCTCTTTTGCACATTTTTAAGCCCGGCTCTATTTCTTCAACCTTCAAATTTTTGTTAATTTTGTTTAATGTTTCCTGGCTGGCTGATTCCAAACCAAATAAAATCATCCGAAAACCGGCTTTTTTCATCAATTGCCAGACAGCCGAGTCTTTAATGCCATTAATGCGCATATTACAGCTCACCGTAACTTTTTTGTTGTAGCCCCGAGCAATCATTCCTTGGCAAAATTCTGCCAGCCACGAGCCAATGGGCAAGCTGCCTGAATCCTCGAAAATTTCTTTCACGCCCAATTTAATCAGCTCGCCAACCTCGTCTAAAGCTAAGTTAGCTGAACGAGTTCTAAAATGGCCGCCGGGAAAAATGGTTGTCCAGGAACAAAAGGAACACTTTCCCCACCAGCAATCACGGGCCGACATAATATAACTGCCGGGCGTTCTCTTGAAATTGCCGTTTTTGTAAGCGTATAATTGCCATTTGGTGAGCTCGCGGTCAATAAACGGCAAAATATCCAAATTGTGCTTTAACTGAAATGGCCCGGTGTTTTGTATAGCGCCGTTTTGGTCGCGAAACCACCAGCCCGGCTCCATGGCCGCCCCTTTGGCCAAGTGATTGGCCAAATTCAAAAGCATAAAATCGTAATCCCCGCCCGTTAAAACATAATCAACTTGGCTGTTTCGCAACGATTCCTCGGGCAAAGCAGTAACATGGTCGCCCATCAAGACAATCATCAACCCTTTAGCGAGCTCGGGACGGGCTTTTAGCTCGTTTATTATCTGCCAATGCCTTTTTATCACGGGCGTTTTGGTTTCAATGGCGATAATATCCGGTTTTTCTTTAATAATTCTTTCCAGCCACTCCTGATAACTCAACTCCTGGGCAATAGCGTCATCCCAAAAAACATCATAACCGTTGGCTTTTAACAAGGTAGCGGCCGAGGCAGGCACCATCGGATAAATATAAGTAGGGCTGTGAAACCACTGGAATTGCCGGTTCTGGGCCAACAGCGGCGTGCCCTTTTCCGATTTTATTGGCGGATACGAAATTGCGATTTTCATATTGGTAACTTACTCTTAAAATTTTTCGTGAAAATAAAACCCTGCAAAAACTTATAGCCATAAGTTAAATGGGTTAGTAAGACACAGGGCAAGGCGGCCAGAGAGATTTGAACGCTTTTAATCTTTTTATTGATGTCAAAAAAAGCCACAAGCAAAGCCAAGCCATAAACCAGCCAAAGCCCGAGATAAAGCCAATTGAAGAACAACGGCAAAAAAATCATCAACCAGCCGAAGGCCGCGAAGATAAAAAACAAAGACGGTATAAAGTATTTTAGTTTGCGGGAATTTTCTGGATATTTTTTGGCGAAAAATCCGCGATGCAAGCCATAGCCCCCTACCTGTTTTAAGTGCTTTTTTAAGCCAGCCCTTCGGTGGTGATAAACCAAAACAGACGGGTCGTAAATAATTTTTTTGCCTAACTTTTTAGTCAAATCAAAACATAATTTCGTGTCCTCGCCCGGCCAAAAGTCGCTGTTAAATCCGCCAACCGCGGCGAAATCAGATTTTCTAACCAAAAGATTAACCGAAGGCCAATCATCAACTTCTTTAATATCGCCAATTGGCCAGTATCTTTCAGGATTGCCACCAGAAATCTTGCTCAAAAAAACAGCTCCGGAAACTTTTTGCCAAAAACTGTCGCTTTCGGGAGTTATGGCTGGCCCGCCCACCGCGGACGCCTCCGAACTTTCAAAATACAAAACAGCTCTCGCGAGCCAGTTCTTGTCGGGATAAGCGTCGTCATCTAAAAACGCTAAAATTTCGCCTGTGGCGTATTGCAAAGCCATGTTTCTTTTTTGCGAGGGACCAACCTGGCCTGTGGGAATAATTTTTGTCTTAGGGAAGGCCTGCAAGCTTTCAAAATCAGGAAAAATCAAAATCTCAAAATCAAAATAATCCAATTCCAAAATTTTAGGAATTGATTCTTTTATATAATCGTTAATTTCCTTTACCGGAATAATGATTGATACCTTAGGCGGATTTTTCATAATTATCAAAGTTTTTCTTTTTTCTAATCACATAAAGGGGGCGATTAACAACCTCGCTATGAATGCTGGCAACGTATAAAGCAATTAAACCCAAACAACTCAAAATAATGCCCACCATAAACAAAAGAAAAACGCCAACCAAAAACGGGCCGGAAAAATTCAGGCGCAAAGGGTTGGGCAAAATGTATTTTTCAATAATTATGAACAAGCCAAACAGTCCCGAAATCGTAGTAATAACAACGCCCAAATAACCGGCTAACTTTAGCGGAAACAAACTGTGAGTTACAAATCCCGATAAAGCCAGCTTCACAAGCTTAAAAAAGCTATACTTCGCTTTGCCGTTTTGCCTTTCATCGGCCTCAAAATAAACAAAGCCCTTCTTAAAGCCCAGCCAATCAATCAACCCCCGGCTAATACGATTTCTTTCGGTAAAACGGTTAAACTCATTAACCACTTTTTTGTCTAACAAACGATAGTCGGTGGCGCGGGGAATAATCTTGGTTTCACCGATAATGTTCATTATTTTATAGAAACAAAATGAACCAATCTTCTTAACCAAGCCCTCATTTTTATTTTTTTCTCTGATACCGATAACCACTTCCGCCCCATCTTCCCATTTTTTCAAAAACTGCCCTAACAATTCCGGCGGATGCTGTAAGTCAGCGTCAATCATAATGACCGCTTCGCCTTGAGCCGCGGAAAGCCCGGCTGAAACAGCTATTTCTTTGCCGAAATTGCGTGAGAATTGAATCAGTTTAACCTTTTGATCTTTATCAGCCAAACCCTCTAAAACTTGCAAGCTTTTGTCGGCACTGCCGTCGTCAACAAAAATAATCTCTGCTTGGTATTGCTCTGCCAAGCCCCCGATAACCCCAATCAACCGTTCATAGATCAAAGGAATATTTTCTTGCTCATTGTAAACCGGAATAATTATTGAAATTCTTTTTCTTTCAGACATAGTTTTTCTTAGTTTTGAAATGATAAATAAGAAGAGGAATCAAAGTAACCAGCATTGTGATGTTCATCGCCCAAATAATTTGTTTCAAGTTTTGGTGCCAAACCGATATTAAAATTGCTTGCAATGTAACCCCAAAACCCAAAAAATAAAACACTCTGGTTTTCTGAATGGAAAGAAAATATTGGGTAAAAATAGCTATTAAAGAATACAAAAACATAGCTATGCCAAACCAACCCAGCAGGCCGCTCAACGGCACAAATTTGTCGCCAACTAAAATTTTAATCACTAATCCGGGCAAAAGAAAATAAGACAATAAAATAATCATTCCAAGCGAACCTACTAAGATAATTGTTTTTTTAAAAATTTTAGAAGGGTTGGTGTTATTGGCGTGGGCAGCGGAAGCCATTGGGAACATCACCGCGACAATCGGGCCTGTAATAAAAAATATAATATGACCGATTAAAGCCAACGCCCCATATTGACCGGCCGCGTAAGCTGGTAAAAAATGTTTTACCAAAATAATATCAATATTGTAAAAAAGGGTTAAAGATAAAAGAGTAAAAAAAACGGGAAAATAGTACTTCATTATTTCTTTAGTTTCAATTGGTTCTCTGTCGCCCTTTTGCCCAAACAAAAATTTCAAAGGTAAGAAGGTAAGAAAATAGCCAACAAATCCAGTTAAAGCCATAGCCCCAATGGCTCCGTTAACCTCAAGGCCGACTTTAACCAAAGTAAAAGCCAACAAAATCTTCACGACCATCTCCACTAAACCAATAATAGAAATGCTGGCAAATTTTTGCAGGCCTTGGATAATCGCTCTATTCACTAAACTTAAAAATATTGGGATAAAACTTAAGCCCAGAACAATCACCGGCCAAACCGAGTTTAGGTTTAAAAAATCAGCAATAAAACCGCTAAAAGCAAAAAAGAAAACAGAAAAAATCAAAATCGCAAGGAGCATCCTGTTGGTGAAAAATGAAAATAATGAATGGATTTTTTCCTGCTGGCCGGTTGCTCGAAAACGAGCGGTATATTTGATTAAAACGGTTGAAAAAGCGGCCATGGGAATGCCAAAGATAACATAAACAGCCAAAAGCGATTGAATTTCGCCATAGCTTTCTACCGAGAGCATTCGCACCATTAAAAAATGGAAAAAATAATTGCCGACGCTTGTCAAAAAACCGGCCGCAAAAAAAATAAAGCTGTTGCTTAAAAACTTATCTTGCCTTATCTTGTTAAGGCCGACAGTTAAAAATCCTTCGTTCATATTATGCTTCTAAAATAATCTATTGTTTTTTTTAAACCTTCTTTTAAGCCAACTTCGGGTATCCAATTTAGCTTTTCTTCGGCCAAACTAATATCCGGACAACGTTTTTTAGGGTCGTCTGACGGCAGGGCCTGATAAATAATCTTACTCTGACTTTCCGGAATGAGTTTTAAAATCATTTCAGCTAATTCTTTGATGGTGAATTCGCCGGGTTTGCCCAAGTTCACCGTCCCTTGAAAACCATCTTTGGCCATCATTTTTAGCAAGCCATCAACTAAATCGTCAACATAACAAAAAGACCGAGTTTGCGAGCCGTCGCCATAAATAGTCAAGGCGTTGTTTTTTAGCGCTTGGATTATGAAGTTAGAAACTACTCGGCCGTCATCGCTGTCCATATTAGGCCCGTAAGTGTTGAAAATTCTCACAATCTTAATATCAGTTTTATATTGGCGGTAATAATCCATTATCAAGGTTTCAGCGCATCTCTTGGCCTCGTCATAGTTGGCCCTAATGCCTATCGGATTCACATTGCCCCAGTAAGTTTCTTTTTGAGGGTGTTCAAGAGGATCGCCATAAACCTCGGAGGTTGACGCCTGAAGCAATAGAGCATTGTTCTTTCGGGCTAATTCAAGCATATTCCAAACACCCCAAATATTGGTTTTAATCGTAAAAAGAGGGTCCTTTTGATAATGCACCGGCGAGGCCGGGCAGGCCAAATTATAAATTTGATCAAGCCGCGCGTCTAAATCTACCGGCTCAATGATATTATGTTCAATCAACTCAAATCTTTCATTGTTCAACAAATCCTGAATATTCTTCCTTTTTCCGGTATAAAAATTATCCAAACAAAAAACCTTCTGACCTTGGCCTAATAATCTTTTGCATAAATGCGAGCCGATAAACCCGGCCCCGCCAGTGACTAAAACTTTCTTGACTGTCTCTTGCATATTTTTGAAATGACAGGTTAAAAAAATTTGTGGCCGATTGATTGATAATGAAAACCATTTTTGGCCAAATCGCCGGTTGGCAAAAAATTGCGGCCGTCAATAATGCTGGGCGAACGCATTATCTTTTTCAGTTCGGCCCAATCAACCTCTAAAAACTCCGGCCAATCCGTAAGCAAAGCCAAAACATCAACATCTATTGCCGCCTCTTGAGCGCTTTTACAGTAATCAATCGCTTCGCCAAGCTCTGTTTTGGCGTTATCTTGAGCCACCGGATCGTAGGCCTTAACTTGATAACCCTCTTTTAACAATTTTTTAATCACGGCGATGGCTGGCGAATATCGCGTATCATCGGTATTTGGCTTAAAAGCCAAACCCCAAACACCCACCACTTTGCCTTGATTTCGGGCTAAAACCGCTTTAATCTTATCAACGAAAATCTCTTGCTGCGCCTCATTCACCGTCATAACGGCCCCCAAGATGCGAGGCTGATAGTTGTTAGACAGGGCGGTATGAATCAAACCAGCCACGTCTTTGGGAAAGCAATTATGAACAATTAAGCCATAGTCGGCAATAAAAGTATTTGTTTTTTCAACTTCAAGTGAATAAACATCTCGTTCTTCTGTTTTTTTGCTTATAGCTTTAATATTAACAATGCAAAACTGCCCATTCCCCTTTTCAAAGCCACACGGTTTTATGTCTTTACAATTTTTCAACTGCGCGTCAACTTTTTTTTGGGTAAAAGAATCTTTAAAATCCCGTAATTGTTCTATTTGTTTTTTCGTTGATATCCTAAAAAAATGGGCGAAATCAGATGACTTCTCTGAGCGCGACTTCTTGTAGCTCGGCACTATACCTAAAGAGTGGAGCAATAATATCATTTTCTGAACAAGCGGATAACTTATTGAGCCAAAATCATAAACAACAGAATTAGTGTTTTTAGGGAAAGCAATGTGCCCGTCCCCTCTAAAAACTCCTTTTAAAAATTCTTTTCTTAAATTGTCGTTTAAAGAGAAAATTTCATCGGGCACATCAGCGGAATACGAGTCCTTGCCACAGTTTAATAGTTTATCAATCAAGAAAGCTAAAATCCTTGATGAAACAACAAAAGTTCTAGTAGAGTTTTTGGGTTGCTCGTTTATGCGGAACTTTACATTAAGCCCATCCAAAATATTCTTAACATCATTAAAATATTCATTCTCTCTAATATTGAAATGTATCTGAATTCTTGTCCTTATCCCTCTTAAACAATTTTCATAAGAAATATTTCCTTCGCTAACATAATAGCCCAAAAATCTGCAAAAATCTGCGTCAAAATTGATTATAGCCGGGCAAAATGTAGTAGATCCCTTAGAGGTGAAGAGAACAAGGTCTTTTCTTTCTATTTTGTTCGCTATGCTTTTCTCAATCTTGAGAAATTCCTCTAAATTCATACAATTAGCGCGAAGGATATCTATTTTCCTGGCGGCTTTGAATGCTTTGGAAATTTCTACCTCTACATCGGATAACTTCTTTTGCAACGGTCTAACTTTTACCTTTTTATAATCAAAATCACTTCTGTCAAGATGGTCTATAACATTAATTGAATATTCTTTTAAAATTGGAGGAGGAAACCCTAAAAAGCAAACTAACCTGTCAGAAATTGTCAAATTTTGAGCAAGTTTGACTTTCAAGCCATTATTTTCAAAAACAATAAAAGGATGGTCAGAAGTCGTAGTAATAGCTTTGTTCATTTTAGCAATAACAGAAACGAGCTCGCCCTTGTATACTCTTTTACTGGCCCTAATAATTTTATTAAACGATATATTTTTTTTATTACGGTCAAAAGAAAGTACTTTTAATTCTTGTTTTTTTAATAAATCAAAAAGCGTTTCAAGCCGAACAGAAGAAACCATACCCTGCTTGTTCTGAACAAGCACTTCTGAACTGCCGAGCAAACAGCTGCCCCCAAAGCCAACGCCCGCCTGCAAAAACTTGGCGCCAATACGGCTATCCAGGCCAATACCCTTTGCCACCTCAACCACATCGCTGCCGGTTTTTTCGCAGATGTTGGCAATTTCATTAATAAAGGATATTTTCATTGCTAAAAAAGAATTGGCCGCGTATTTAATCAATTCCGCGCTTTGAGCGGTGGTAGCAAACTTAGGGGCGTCAATAGCCGAATAAATATCCAGCATAACATCTTTGGCTTTTTCATCATCAACGCCGATAACCACCCTGTCGGGCTTCAAAAAATCTTCAATGGCTGACCCCTCTCTTAAAAACTCCGGATTAGAAACAACCGCGAACTCGCCTTGATAATATTTTTTAACTTCTTTTTTTACCCAGTTGGCCGTGCCCGGGGGCACAGTGCTTTTGTCAACCAATATTCTATAACCGTCCATATTTTGGGCTATTTCAGCTACCGCTTGCTGAAAAAAACTTAAATCAACACTGCCGTCGTCTTGCGAGGGCGTGCCCACGGCCAAAAAAATCACTTCGCTTTGCTTGACGGCGTCGGGTAAATCGTCAGTAAAAGTTAAATTAGCGCTATATTTTTGCAGTAATTCGGCCAAACCCGGCTCATAAATCGGAATCTCGCCCTTTTTTAATTTATCAATTTTATCTTTATCCTTATCCACGCAAATAACCTTATGCCCCAACGAGGCCAAACAAACACCGCTGGTCAAACCCACGTAACCTGTGCCAATAATTGCAATTTTTTTAGACATAATATTTGATGGTTTTTTGCAGGCCCTCTTTCAGGGAAACGCGAGGGCGGAAGTTTAACAGCCCTAATCCAAGTATTTTTTCATAATCGTTGCATAATTTTTGCAAAAACCCGCGACAAAGGGCTGGTCAGCAAAAAAATTCTTTAAGTCATACGCGAGTTTTTCGCCGCTTACTTCTTGTTCTATTTTTTGTTTGAGAATCTTTTTCAAAGATTTTTCATTTTTAATGTTAAATCGTTGGGCTAAAGTAACAAAATCCGGTTCTACCCCTTTAGTTAAATACCAATACAAATCATAAAAATCCCGTCCCTTAATGTCAATAGTATTATCCTCTCCCTTAAACCACTGCCGTTCTAAAATGGCCATAATTTTGCCGGTCATTAAAAATTTTAAATCATAGTTCTTAACCAAAAAATTGAAACCATAAGTGGAGAGTGGCGTTAGTTCGGTGTTAAACTTTTTAAATTGGCTCCGCGAGGGCTCTATTTTAACATACAAAAAATCACTGCCCTCGCCGTAAAGCAAGCCCAGTTCTTTTAAAATCGGGAATTTCAGATACAAACGAACAGACCCTTGGGAGCGATAGGAAACAGGTAAAAGAAAATCATTTTGAAAATAAGTAACTAACTCTTCACCCATTTTTTTTAAATCCAGTTTTTTAAAATCAACGGCCGTTAAATCAAAATCCAGATCTTCGGAGAGTCGGGGCAAGCCGTAGCAAGCCCGCAGGCAGGAACCGCCGGTAAAAATCATATTTTTGTATGCTTGGCGATTATAAATGAAGCTTAAAACCGGAAACTGCAAAACTTCTTTTAAAAAATTAACAATCACAAAATCCGGCAAGCCGGCCTGTTTTTTTTCCGCTGTCAAATTTTTCAAAATATCTTTAAGCATAGTATTGCTCTTTTATAATAGAAAATAGCGATAGTAATCGTCGGCTTTTCACTAATTTTAAGTATCCCTCCGCTTTCTTAAAATCAGCCGCGGAAATATTTTCCCAATTAAACCGCAAGTCGGCAAGGGCGCTGGCATTAATCGGCCGCTGTCTTAAAAAGCGCAGATATAAAAAATCAAATAAGGCCTTGGCCTTCTCGGCCTCAAAAATCGGCGCGCCCCGATAAGACCCAATCTTATAATCAAAAAACAGCCGCGGGGTTAAAGAATAATAACGAAAAGCGCCCAAGTCATTGATTATTTCCCGTCCGATTTTAGTTGTCATTGAAGTTAAGGCGTTAACCGGCTCGCTTAAAATCTGATATTTAGCCAGAACATATTCCGCCGACAAATAAGAGGGCACAATCAGTTGGTTGGCGATATACTCCAAATAGCCATCTTTATCAGCCGCTTGACGATATTTATCCGCCGAAATATACCAACCGTTTTTCAAACCAATAATTTTTTTCTGCTTTAGCCAATAATTAATATTGGCTGACAAGGTTGAACTGTTTTTTTCCAAGGGACGCAAAACATTCTTATTAAAAACCAATAATTTTTGGCTTATTTTTGATAATTCATCAAAATTCATAAAATACCTGTTTAGGATTTGTTGCAATAATTATAACAAATCGTGAACTGCTGTCAACCGACATTTCCCATTGATGGTGTGCCTTTCATTGGCCGAGCAGTTTGGTGGCTGATTTGGCTAAAAATTTGATGATTGGGGGCTGGCTGTTATTACTTCCCAATACCCGCCCTTATTCGGACCGATGCGCCTAACAGAACCGTCTTTTTTCAGATTACCAATATCTCTCTTTATCGTTTTTTCGTTTACTCTTATTTTTTTCGCCAGCTCCAAAATGGTAATAGCTCTATTATTTTTCATTAATTGGCAAATTAAAGCAGCTCTATTTTCAGGGACATTTTCAGGGACATTTTCAGGGACATTTTCAGGGACATTTTTATACTCCTTAATTCTCTGCTCCACGCTCATTTTTTGCAAATCCGGCCTGGTAAAAGAAATACCAAAATAAATGTCAGAAGCTTCAATGATTGGATGAGGCAAAAGATATTCATCCATCATTTCATTAATTCTCATAAGTCCGGAACCAATTTTTTCAACCAGATCCATTCTTTGCATTAAACCAAACAGCAAATTGTTTCGCGGGTAACTCTTTTTGTACAAATCTTCAATCTTCATTTTGCCTACCAGGCCACCGGGATTATCAATTACCACCCGATCGGAAAATATACTAATCTGGATATTGGCCTGGGAAAAGTAATCACGGTGCGCAATAGCATTCAGCAAGGCCTCCCTCAAAGCCTTTTCCGGTAATTCCAAAATTTCTTCTCGCGGACCACCAGTCATAATATATTCGGTGTTCAGCTTGGAACGCAAATAATCAAAAGCGGATGTATAATTAACCAATAAATCAGCGTTAAATTCTTTAGTGTCAATAACCTTGGTCTTGGTTTTACCCATAAAAAGAGCGCAAATTATAGTGGCGCCGCGCACCACTCTGGTCGCTTTCTTGCAAAACAGTAAAGCCCCGGCATTTTTTATTGTTTCTCCGCTTAATAATTCCAAATTTTTTAAAATATCTTCACGGCTCAATTTAGTTTTAACGCCTATCTTGGACAGAAAATTTTGATAGGCAGTTTCATTAAAATCTTTATCAAAACTAAAATTTTGATTGGGAATTTCATCAAAATGAATCAATTTTTCGTTAATGAAAAAATTTTTAATTTCATCCCTGGATAACTGCTGGCTGTTAGCGCCTTGACGCAAATAAAATTTACCGCCAGTTGAATAAGGTTTCTTTTTTCCTTCCGACACATCAATAACGGCCACTCCGCAAAGTTCACTGATATTAACGGCAAAATCAGGATCAAAATTTCTGGTTAAGTCCTGAATTTCCGAGCGAATTTTATTATTAACCTTAACTGGTTTAATTTTTCCCTCATCTGTCACGCCAATTAAAATTTTCCCGCCCGCGGCATTAGCCAGAGCGCAAATTTCTCGAGCCAGGCTTGGACTATAAGCTTCCTTGAATTCAAGGTTATAGCCCTCGCCCTGTTGTATCAAAAAATCCAATTCCTCTTTGGTCATAAAAATATGTTAAAGATATATCTAATTATACATAACGGTTTAATGTCAACAAACCTTGCTAATTAAACGACGCGTAATAACTAATGGTTTTTCGTAAGCCCTCTTTTAGGGAAACATGGGAGCGAAAGTTTAATAAATTTTGCATTTTAGCCACATCCGGGAAGCGGTGTTTGATGTCGTCTCTTGACGGGGCGAATTCGGGCTTGACTTGCGTTTTGCCGCAGGCATCAATCACCTCCTCGGCCAAATCCAAAATGGTGGTGGGCTTGCCCGTGCCGATGTTTAAAACTTGGCCGTTGGCCGCTTCGCTTTGCCAAGCCAAAAGCGAGGCCTCAATATTATCGTCAACATAAACAAAATCGCGGGTTTGACTGCCGTCGCCAAAAATAATCGGCGACTCCCCTGCCAATACCTTTTTAATAAAAATGCCCATGACAAAGCCGTAATCGCTGGATTCCTGACGAGGGCCGTAGACATTAAAAAACCGCAAAGCAACACCGGCTAATTGATGTTTCTGCCAATAGGCCTCTATCATTTTTTCGCCGTATAGCTTTACCACCGCATAGGGAATTTTCGGATTAATATGGCCGTCTTCTCTTTCAGGAATTTCCACCGGCTCCCCGTAAACCTCGGATGATGAAGCGTATATAATTTTCGGCTTGCCGTATTCCAGGGCCAGCTCAAAAACATTTTTAACGCCTTCAATATCATTGAGCACTTCAAGCGGATTCTCGGCGGTTCGGCGCACCCCCACCACAGCCGCGTAATGAAAAACCGCCTCGGGCTTGTGTTCTTGAAAAACTTTTTCCAAATCCGCGCGTTTGTTAACGTCGCCCTGCGCAAAAGTGAGCTTTTCCTGAAAATCTTTGATATTGTCCAAGCGGCCGGCGCTTAAATTGTCAAAGCAAACAACTTTGTGGCCGTCTTTAACCAACCGCTCGCACAAATGCGAACCGATAAACCCCGCCCCCCCGGTAACTAAAATTGTTTTTGATTTTTCGGGCATAAAATTACTTCGCTTTTAATAAATTATCGTCCTGTAAAAAATCAATAATATGATAATGCTTAACCCCCTGATAATCATGGCCGGCTAATTTGTCCATAGATACCACAATCTTTTGGTAATTGTCAGGAATGGCCAAGAGATTGCCAAACTCCCTGTCCTTAGTTGCCTTATCGCCAATTAAATAGGCCACCTGAACATATATTTTCCGACCATCTTTTTCCGCGACAAAATCAATTTCCTTGCCTGCCAACTGACCAATATAAATTTTAAAGTCCAATCGCGATAAATGTGAAAACACCAAATTTTCCAGCATCTGCCCGATCTCCATCGCCTTATAACCGACCAATGAATTTCTTAAGCCCAAATCTTCCCAATAATATTTCTCATTGATTTCAAAAATCTTCTTACCCTTAATATTCGCCCGGTTAACCTCGCGAATAATAAAACTGGAAGACAAGTACGACAAATAATTTAAAACCATATTAGGGGTGGTTTTAATCTTTTGTGATTTTAAAAAATCGCTGATTCGGTTAGCGGACACCAGCGAGCCGATATTATCCGCCAAATATTCTAAGAGCCGATTGAGAAAATTAATGTTTCTAATCTTAAATCGCGCCACCACATCTTTTAAAACAATGGTGTTGTATATACTCTGCAAATAACCATAGACAATTTCATCGGTAAGTTCTAAGTTAATAAGAAACGGCAACCCGCCGTAACGGATATACTTCAGCAGCGAATCGTCGTCGGCTTTTAAGCGGTGAAACTGAAAAAATTCCTGATAAGACAGAGTATGCACCGGAATTTCAATATAGCGACCAGACAAGCCAGTGGCAATCTCTGAAGAAAGTAGACGGGCATTACTGCCAGTACAGTAAATATCAAAAGTTTTTTTAGCGAACAAGTGCCGCAACGCTTTCTCAAAATTCTCTATCTCCTGAATTTCGTCAAGAAACAAATAGTTATTAACCCCGGCGATAGCGCGTTTTTCAACGTAAACAATTAAATCCCGATAGTTGGCGATAACGTCGTATTCATTCTCTTCTTTGTTAATATAAATAATATTGGCTTTTTTATCTTTGGTCTTTATCGTATCCATTAACTGCAGTAAGATATAGCTCTTACCAACGCGGCGTTGGCCGACAAGCACTTTAATAATATCAACCCCGATAAAAGGAGCGATTTTATTGAGGTAATATGGCCTTTTTTGATATGTTTTGTTCATACTTAAAACTAATGATAATTTATTGCTCTATTTTAAGTATAGTTAAAACTCTTCATAAGTCAAATTACTTAGATCTTTAATTTTCCTTCTTGAATAATCTCCCCGCCCCTTTGTCTAAAATCACAGTTAAGGCCCGATGCTTTTGCAAAATTGAAGCGGGAACCTTTTCGGTTATGGGCCCTTTTAGGGCCTGATAAATAATACTGGCTTTATCAGCTCCGCTAACCAATAAAAGAATCTGTTTTGCTTTCATAATAGTGGCTATGCCCATAGTAATCGCCTTACGGGGAACTTCGCTTGCATCTTTAAAAAATCTCGCGTTATCTTGAACAGTCATATCATCCAAAGACACCTCCCGCGTTGTTGAAACAAATTCAGCGCGCGGCTCGTTAAAACCAACGTGGCCGTTGCGGCCAATGCCTAAAACCTGCAAATCAATGCCGCCTTTTGTTTTTATTTCTTTCTCGTACCACTGGCAATGTTTTTTTGTGTCTTTGGCTGTTCCGTCCGGAATGAAAATATTTTTTGGCTTAGCGTTAATCCACTGGAAAAGATTAATCCGCATAAAAAAATTATAGCTTCGCGGATGGTTTGGCCCCAAACCAATATACTCGTCCAAGTTAAAAGTAATAATTCTTGAAAAATCCAGTTTTTCTTCTTTACGCGATTTTATCAGCTCCTTGTATACCCCAACAACCGTTGAGCCGGTTGCCAAGCCCAAAACCGAATCGGGTTTTTTAACGATCTGTTTTTTGATAATTTCCGCGGCTTGGCGGCTAAGGCCTTGATAATTGTTAGCTATGATAATTCGCATTATAGAATACTTCAATGTATTGCCCGAGGCGACTGGTAGAGCTGCCGTAATTGCCGATTCTTTGTTCAGGAATCACCGATGCCCTGAAATCATTCAACCCGCGGACGATTTTATCAAAATGATTTCTTTTAATTTGAGATTGATGGGCGCGAATCGCTTTTATTTTTTGCGCAAAATCTATTTTTGACAAAACAAAAACAGCGTTAAAATCAAAATTACCGAAAATCCTCCAAGGGGTTTCATAAAAAAATAACTCTATTGCTTTCTTATGAACGCGGCGCGAAATAGCTTTAAGGGCCATATTCGCGGCTAACCTGTGCCTCGGGTGGTAATCGTTGGCCCGCGGCAAAAAAATAATATCCGGCTGATACTTTTTTAAATATTGCTCTATTTCAAGAATGTCTTTATCTTGCGTTGTTTTGTCGTCTTTTTCATAAGAGGGCAGGTTTAAAAAAATAGGTTTTTTAACGCCCAAAATCTTGGACTCTTGAATCATCTCTTGTTCCCTGATATTTCCGCCCTTTATTTGCCCCGCGCCCTCTACCCCGCGCCAGCCGGAAA